>OJJT01000532.1_pt1 | contig 16862 bp, 18 predicted proteins | sample 1596281 | NCBI WGS metagenome assembly OJJT01 (sample SAMEA4350145, study PRJEB24818) | metagenome | biome: human; feature: gut; material: faeces | place: Denmark | collected 2013-09
GATATTATGAGGCGCTGCGGCTGCGAAAAATCTACTGCGAGGGGAATTTTTCTCACCAGAAGGCTGAACACAACTTGAGACGATTGCGAAAGCGTGGTTTAGGCAAGGCTCACGAGCATTGCCTTCTCTCGGCGACGGCATTAAACCTGAAACGAATGGTAAAGCTCCTGACGACCCGGAAACACCCGGGCGTGAGTCTCCGTAAAACTCTAAGCGCCATAGGACGCAGCTCCATGCTGTACCCTATGGCGCTTTTGTCAACAGGGCCGTAGTAGAGTACCTTGTCATAGCCCAGGAAGTTCACGATGCTGCCGTTGCAGACCGTGCTGCCCGTGCAGAGTATGAGCTCGGCCCAGGAGCAGGTCTCAAGCCTCATCGCCTCGCCCCCGCCGTCCTCGACCACTACGCCCGAGCGCGTCTGGCCTATGTTCTTAGGGTTCAGGTCCAGCACCCTCAGCGGGAACTCCTGCGAGAGCGCCGCCAGCAGCGAGGGCTGATAGCCTATGAGCGTTATCCTCGGCCTGCCGTACTCAGCCTTTATCCGCTCCACCGCCATGGGCGCACAGAGTTCCGGGCCGTCGTTCCGGCAGTGGACGGTGCACTCCAATATGCCCAGCCGGCACATCACGGCATTGAGCGCCGCGATGAAGATGCCGCGCCCGTGCGCGTCGTTTTCAATATCCTGCGCGCAGACCTCGCCCAGCGTGCCCTCAAAGGCCGACGGCGCGTCCGTGAAGGCCTGACCCAGGCAGCCGCCGCACTCGGCCTGTACCATGACGTCCCGGCCCGTCAAAATGGGATAGTCCTGCCGCTTCGTTATGCCTATGGCCTCCTCAGGCGTCAGCGACTTGGCCCTGAGGCTCACCGCCTCGCCCAGCAGGCCGCGCTCGGCCAGCAGGGCCTCGAAACGGCGCTTGAGCTCCGAATAAAACTCGCTCTCCTTCAATTCCTGTCCCTCCCCAAAAATTCCTCGACCTCGGCGCAGTAGCGCCGCTCCATGAGTTCCGCGCCTGGCGTCACCGCCAGCAGCCTGCCGCCGAGCAGTATGCCGACCCGGTCGGCCAAAAGCTGCGCCTCGGCAAAGTCGTGCTTCACGAACACCACCGTGCAGCCGAAATCCTCGTGTATCCTCAAAAGCTCCGCCTGCATGTCCTGCCGCGTAGCCGGGTCCAGCACCGAAAAGGGCTCGTCGAGCAGCAGCAGCTCGGGGCCCAGCGCCAGCGCCCGGGCGAGGGCCGTCCTCTGGCCCTCGCCGCCCGAGAGCGTGCCCGGATACTGCGAGGCGATGCCCTCTATGCCGAAGCGCTCCATGAGCTCGGCCGAACGCCGCCGGCGCTCTTCCCGGCCCCAGCGGCGCATACGCAGGCCGTACTCTATGTTCTCCCTCACCGTCATGTGCGGGAAGAGCCCGCAGTCCTGATACACCAGGCCCAGGCCCCGCTCGCCGGGCGGGATATCGGCCACGTCCTGCCCGTCCAGCAGCGCCCGCCCGCCGTCGCCGCGGAACATGCCCGCCATGGCCTCCAGCAGCACCGTCTTCCCGGCGCCCGTGCGGCCCAGCACGGCGAAGATCTCGCCTGCCTCTATCTCCAGCGAGAGCGGCCCCAGCTCAAAGCTGCCCCACCTGGCCGTGAGATCGCAGGCCTCCAGCCTCTTCATCTGCGCTCCACCCGCTTTCTGCCTCGGCGCCTGCCCGCCGCCAGCTGCGAGAGGAACAGCGCCGCGCCCGAGATGAGCAGCATCACCACCGCCGTGGACATCGCCGCGTCGTTCCGGCCCGTAGAGATGCTCAGATATATGCTGCCCGGCAGGGTCTCCATCTTCATGCGCGTGATGCCAACCAGCATCATCGTCGCGCCGAACTCGCCCATCGCCCGCGACCAGGTCAGTATCGCCGTGCTGACTATGCCCGAGCGGCACAGCGGCAGCAGGACGCTGAGAAAGCTCCGGAACCGCGAGGCGCCCAGCGTCTCCGCGATGAATTCCAGCCGCAGGTCCGAGTCCTCAAAGGCCGTCTTCACCAGCCTCACGGCATAGGGCAGGTTCACCAGCAGATGCGCCATGACTATGCCCGCCGTCGAGAACACCACCGCAAAGCCCTGGGCTTTCAGCCACTTGCCCAGCGGCGACGAGAACATTATGAGCAGCGCAGGCCCAGCAATATGAAGGGCAGCGAGAGCGTCAGCTCTATGATGAGCGAAAACAGGCGCTTTAGCGGCATATCCGTGCGAGTGAAGGCGTAGGCCGTCGGCAGCGCCAGCAGCATGACCAGCGCCGTGGATATCGTGGAAGTCAGGACGCTCAGCCTGAGCGCAAAGCGCAGCTCCTGCGAGCGCAGGTTCTCGAAAAAGCCCGGCGCGCCGCCCAGGGCGATAGAAAAAATCGCACTGCTGATGAACAATATCACCAGCAGTGCAACGACGATGGCAAAGACTGAAAAGCCGTCGGCACGCCTGCCTTTTCGCGGCCTATTCGACGATCTCATAGCCGTAGCTCATCCAGATGCCCTCGGCCGTGTCGGTGGCGTGGAAATCCAGGAAGGCGGCCAGGGCTTCCGCATCAGCGCTGCAGCTGAGCGAGGCGGCGGGGATGGTTTTAATATACGGCACGAGGTCCTCCATGTCAACGATCTCCACGCCCTCCACATTGCAGTTTTCCTTCCACACTATGGCGGCGTCAGCCTCGCCGTTGGCGATGGCGGTCGGCATCTGCGGGGCCGTGGCGGTCGTGGCGACGATGTTCACCTAGTCGAAGATGCCCAGATCGCTCAGCGCCTTCTGGGCTATCTTGCCTATGGGCGTGGCCTCGGTGTCGCCTATTATGAGCTGCACGTCCTCGTTTGCAAGATCAGCCAGGCCCGCGATGCCCTTGGGATCGCCCGCCTGCACGGCCAACACCTGTATGTGCTTCACAAGGTCGACGCTCGCCGTGACGTAGTCCTACACGGGCTTGAGCTTGTCCGCCGAACCGGCTATGAAGAGGTCGCCCTCCTCCGCCGTCGTGATCTGCGACTGTATCTGGCCCGCATTTGCTTAGGTCACCTGCATGGCGCAGCCGGTCTCTGACTCAAAGGCCGCGGCTATCTCCTGGAAGGGCTCGGTCATACCCGCGCCGCAGAAGACCATGAGCGAGTGCCCCTCCAGCGCGAGCGGCGCCTCGGTGGGCTCTGCCGTGGGCTCCACAGTCGGCTCTGCCGTGGGCTCCGCCGCAGGCTCGGAGCCGCAGCCGGAAAAAGCGCAAGGCAAAGCGCCGCGCAAAGCAATACGGAAAGCTTCCTCTTCACTTCAAAAACCTCCATGTTCTGATAAAAATCAGGGTCATTATACACGCGTTATAGACGCATGCATTTTTATCGTCAAATAATCATCATAACGTTTGTTATACATTTGTGATTTGTAACACATTACATATCGCTTTTATATATAGAAGGCCGAAAGCGCAGCAGCGCCCTCGGCCATCGTCAGTAACATCCGCATCCACTCACTTCCACGCGCGCAACGTTCCCTGCGCCAAGCACATAGTATCAGCGGTATGTATGGTATATAATTGTTTAAGGCGGCAAATTATGAACTGATTGTAGACATACCACACATAGTGGCAGTCTGGTTCTTCAGGCGCTACTCGGTCGAATTCGTGGTTCTGGTCATAAAAAAGGGCCGTGACTGGTGCTATGAGCGCGGGAAGGAGGATCGCACATGAAAAAGCTGTGGAGCGTCATTCTGACCGTATTCATAGTGTTGGCGGTGCTCGGCTGCGTGGTCTTTGCCCTGGGTCTGCTCATGGACGCAGACCTCGTGAGGATCGCCGACGTGGTATTTTCAAATTACGATCTGGCCAAGGTGCTTACAGCCGTTGAGGAAAACCTGGGCGGCTTGATGAGGTATCTGCCGGTCTGAGCGTTTGGAGGCGCAGTTTTTGAAGAAAAAAGTAGTCAAGAAACACAACAACAGCGGCAACTGCTTCATTTGCGGCATCAACAGCCCCTTTGGCCTTAACAGCCGTTTTTACGAGCTGGAGGACGGCACGGTAGCCTGCCTGGTGACGGCCAAGCCAGAGCACCAGAGCTATCCGCTCCGCGTCCATGGCGGGGTCATCGCTGCCTTGCTGGATGAAACGCTCGGGCGGGCGATAAACGTATCCGAGCCGGAGACTTTGGCTGTGACCGGCGACATCAGCGTGAGGTTCAAAAAGCCGGTGCCATACGGCGAGCCGTTGCTGGTGACCGGCCGCGTAATACGCAAAAGCCGCCTCATCTTCGAGAGCGAGGGGAACCTGTATCTGAAAAACGGTACCCTCGTCGCCAGCGACCACGCCCGATACACGAAACAGCCCCTGGATGTCATTGGCGATCTGGAGTCCAATGGCGATATCTGGCTCTGTGTAGAGGAACCTGACGACCCAACTGAGCTTGACATTCCCGAATAAATAAACAGCTGAATCCCCCCTCCCCGGCAAACGAAAGCCTGCCGTGAAGGGGGATTTTCCCGTTCTCTACATTCTGGCAACGCCCTGCGCTTAGCATCAGAAAAGCAGGAGAAAAGCGGCAGCACCTGCTCCTTCCCCGTCGTATTCGCCGATGCGGTCGCGGCTCCAGCCAGTACCTCGATAGATAGTGCCGCCGTCATACTCACCGACGCGCTCGCGGCTCCAACCAGTGCCTTTGTAGATGGTTTTGCCGTCGTACTCGCCGATGCGGTCGCGGCTCCAGCCAGTGCCTCTGTAGATGACGCCGCCGTCATACTCACCGACGCGCTCGCGGCTCCAACCAGTGCCGGAATATATCGCGCCCCTCTCACACTCGCCAACGCGCTCGCGGCTCCAACCCGTTCCCTTATAGATCGTACTCATGTTTTTACCAGCCTTTCATTTTTTATTTTGACTTTGTAATCACAGGGTAGCACCGGGAACATGAGATTTTGTCGTTTTAGCCCCGCAAAATTGGGATTTTCTCCTCCTGGCGGAAAAGCAGGTATGGATGGCTCCGGCATATCCCTGCCAGCTTTGCTTTCAGGCCGTTGCCGGTTCCCCGTGCAGTGTCCCGTTCATACCCAAGAAGGCCACTCCATCCTCCGGGGCATATATACCCCAGTATTTCAGATTCTCCCTTATTTCAAAGTCGTTGGAGTCGAATATCATCCAGTTCAAGAAATCCTCGTCAAGATCTGCAGTTTCACGGCCGGGCAAATAGAGATACAGCTCCCTGGACTCAGTCAGCCCAAGCGGCTCCGTATACATATATACCTCGTGTTCGCCGTCTTCCAGCACGAAGTCCTCCCACGTCCAGGGTTCATGGTCGTAACTAATTTCGGTTATTCTCAGGCGGAACTCCTTGCTTCCGACCTGCTCTACCACCTCGAGCTGGCCGCTGAAGCTGCAATACCTGTAATACAAATCGTCGACGTAGATGGGTACCCCCTCGAACTCCTCATAGCCGGCGAAGCCGAAGTCAGCGTCAATATACTCTCCAGTAAAACTGCCGTCATCATCTATATATAGCACTGTCCACCACCCGCCGGCATTCGATGAGAAATAGAAGTAGTCTGGCATCCTCTCAAACAAGTTCTCCGAAGTGACGCCTGTTACACCTGTCTTGGCAGTCGATATAATGTTGACGCTGTCACTTTTTTCCCCTACCGCAACGGTTACAACGCATTCGCCGTCGCCGCGCTTTATGATTGTACAGCTCAATCCATCATCTGAAGGTATCACGCCGGCTACGCCTGTATCGCTGCTCTCCCATACAATGTCCTCCGCCGGGACCGTGCCGGAGCTAGTGATCTCTGCCTCAACCACCAGCCTGCTGCTGATCGAATACATATATAGCTCTCCGCCGCTGGCCGGCCGGCCCTCGTACAGCATCACCACTTTGTCTACCACCACGGTAGCCTCGGTTTTTGCAGGCGTATCTGTCTCTACCGGAACCTCTATCTGGACGGCTTCTGTATGGCTCGGGGCAGAGGCCGGCGCCCCACTTTCCACAGGCTGCTCTGAAACAGTGGAAGGGCTGCCCATAGCCTCCAGTTCACTGCCGGAACCCGCAGCCCTGGTCACCGCGAACCAGAGCAACGCCGCCGCCGCTATTGCCAATATAGTAAGCGTCACTCCTATAACGTATCCGCGCGAGCCGCCGGTTCCGGGCTTGTATGTCAAACGCATACCGCAATTCTTGCAGAATTTGCTGCCTTCCGATAGCTCTGTGCCGCAATTCGGACAACGCATGGTATCATCTACCGCTCCTTTCGTAAGCCCTTATTTCGGTTATAGCTGTGTCTTCCCACTCCGTGCCGGGATACACGTCCAGGATTGTAAAACGCAGATACTCCGTCTCCACCGGGGTGAGGAATTCATAACCCTGCCAATCCCGGATATCGTTGACCGAAATCTCGTATGAGCTTCCGTCGGACAGTTCCACCAGCAGCTTTGCGGGACGGCAGTTGCGTTCCCAAGCGCTCTCGCTCTGGTCAAAACCCGGAAAAAGCATTATGCCGCCGACGGTCTGAGTCCTGCTGAAATACAAAGTGATGTACTCGCCTATACCATAGCCTTCGGCGTCTTCCTGCCAGGAGGTATTGGGATCGTCATCCATTGCCTTTTCAGCGGAGTAGTATATACCGTTGTGCAGTATTTCACTGCTGGCATCCGCATCGGAAAAGTACAGCCTGTCTGCCTCGGTTGGGCTGTAATAGTTGCTCATGACCAGGTCATCGGGCGGTTCCAGCGTTGGAGACGGCGTCAGCTCAGGCAACGGAGTCGGAGTCGGCGCCGATGTGGGAGATTGCGTCGGTATCATCGTCTCTGCCGCTGCTGGCAGAGTGGGGATAGACGGCATGGCCGCGTTCCCCGAAACGTCTCCTCCCGGCTTCCATGGGGTCCCATCCTGCTGGAACAGGAAAAACCATATTCCCAGGCCTGCCATGGCCAGCACTATTAGCACCAGCACCGCTATGACCGCGGCGTTCTTTCCGGAAACGCTTCTGCTTTTCTGCTTTGGAGCCCTGCTCACGGGTTCGGGACGGCCGGGCATCTTGACGCCGCGTTGAACCCCAGCCCGGGGTTCATAGGTCGCCCCCCTCTTCCTGCCACTTGCCGGCTTGCGCGCCATATTCAATTCAAGCCCGCATTGCCTGCAGAATTTTGCGTTTTCGGCTACGCTTTCACCGCATCTTGGACAAAACATCTGTATCTCCTCTGTGGCATGGATTTTAAGAGCGCCAGAGCCTCTCAGACCTGCGCAGGGTTTATCTCTTCCACTTTCCTATCGCCGCGTCACCCATGTTCTGCAGATCCGTGACAAGCGCGCCCAGCTCACGAACCATCGTCTTGGTTTCCCGTGTGGCTGCGCACGCCTGGAACAGTACGGCCCTGTTTCCATTCAAGGAAGCCATGCCCCGGCCGAATTCTATGGGCGAGCCCACGGTTTTTGACGAAAACACCCTTATCGTACAGCTGCGCATGGCGCCCGAAGCGACCATTGAAGCTCCGCCCAACAGCGCCGCGGCACCTAACAGCAGCGCGACAAACTCAACGTGCCGCTCCTGTGCGGCATTTGCAAGCACCACCACGCCGGCGAGAAACAACAGGCTTCCGAATATGATCAGTGGGATTATGTAGTTTATGCCAATGAAACACTCGAGACCTGAAACCGAATCCAACGCGACCTCCTTGCTTACGAGGCTCCGAGATGCACGCCCGTGGAATATGAGCCTCTTGTTCGTCACCGTCAGATAACCGGTGCCGCGGGGTCTTTTCAGTTCGGCAGCAACGTATGTCTTTACTGTCATCTCGCCCTCTGCCAGCACAGGCAGGCTGTCTTCCGGCCTGCCTGCCGAATACGCCTCCCGATATCCTGACCCGCTTCCTGATGAAGAGCCATAAGCTCCCGTACTTTCTCCGGCCTGCCTGCCCCCAGTAGATGCGTTAAAGCCGGTGTAGCGATCCCCGGCCTGACCCACAGGCGTCACCCTGTACCCACACTCCGTACAAAATGCGCTGCCATCAGGCAATTCAGCTCCACAACGCTTGCATACCACCATTTAATTCTACCTCCCTTATACCGCCGTGCATACGAGCCTGCGCCCAGATATATGCTCTTACGTCCCTTGCTATTTGGTGTAATATTTTACATTTTTATCCGAGTAAAGTCAAGGTTCTCGGCAAAGTTTTCTCGACATACACACATTGTCCTTGCGTTTTATATATGATAATGGTATATAATATGGTAGTATGGACAGGCAGTTGAAAGTTAAGACACAAACTGTTTTTTGCTTATCCGGGTTCTAATATGAGCTGTTCCTCGTCCGTTATAATAGAAAGCATTACTGCAAGCGCTTCAGCTGTCCTCCTGTCCAGCCCGGGGGAATACGGCAGGAATTGCACAAGATACAAGCCGCCGGCTCCTGCCGGCGCCAGGGTGGGCGGCCATAGCCTGTGCTTGCACAGACGCGCGTTGCCGCTCGCTGCCAGGTGCGACGCTTCATCGGGAGTGAAGCCTGACCAGCTCTCCGGCATCAGCCTTAAGTTCAACCCCTCGCGTCCCGGCTGCACCAGGCAGCGGCAGCGCTCCGCCGTGCCGCCGGGCCTGTTCAGGCGAAACGCATACTCGAGGCAGCCACCCGGCAGGCCGGTGTTCAGCTGCTCAAGCCTCATCACTTCCAGCGCTGCCGCCGCCGCTCTGAGCGCGTCATCCGACCCTGTGCATTTGAAAACTGTTGCCATCGCTTATAAGTGTCAGGGTATCGCCGGAAATACTATAGCCCATGCTCTGTGCATCGCCCCAAAATGTTTTGAGCACCAGTATGCCGTCCTCGGCGATGTATCTGAGCGTAACGCCTTCATTCTCGGAGTATATCGTACCGTTTTCAAAAAACGTCACAATGTTCCCGTCCTCAGTCTCCCAGGTGCCCTCTATTTTGCTGCCGGATCCCATAAAATACAAAGCCACCAGCGCTATCATCGCCGCCGCAACGATGACCACTGCCGCTCCGGCCCCTCTGCCCCTCCTTCTACGTCTCGCAGGCATCGTATTGTCGCAATTATTGTTCATTCTTATCACCTCTTGCATATTTGGGATTAACCCTTTGTAGCCCCTACTCTAACATGGTCAGAACGTAAAACTGTCGTTGCCTGAGTCTGTATAAAGAAAATTTTGGAGGTGCACACCGTGTCTACATATGCGTTACCCTCCGGTACGCTTCTCTCGGGAAAATATGAGCTGTACTCAGTAATAGGCAGGGGTGGATTTGGCATAACATACGAGGCCTTCCGTATACCTGACGGTGAAAGGCTGGCAATAAAGGAGTTCTTTTGGAACGGGCATATGCAGCGGAGCGAAAACGGTAAGGGCGCGGAGGCGATCTCTCCGGAAGAAGTACCGGACGTACGGGATCTGCTTCTGCGCTTTCTTCGGGAGGCCAAGGTGCTCCGGCAGTTCAATTCAGAGAAAAGCGTAGTCCGCGTAGAGGAATGCTTTGAAGAAAACAATACTGCATATATAGTAATGGAGTATATAGATGGCTGCACATTGGAGCAGCTAGTCCGCAAACGCGGCAGTCTAGATGCTGAGGAATTAGTGCGCTCCGTGCTGCCGCTTTTGGGCTCACTGCAGAACATACATACGGGCGGCTGGATACACAGGGATATTAGCCCCGATAACCTCATGTTTCTTCCGGACGGCAGTCTCAAGCTGCTGGACTTCGGCGCGGTCAAGCAATATGAAGAGCAGAAACTGCGCAAGAATTCCTATTACCAGAAGAGCAGCTATTCACCGCCTGAGCAATATGACGCCGGGGGGAAACTCGGCCCGTGGACGGATATATATTCCCTTTGCGCCTCGCTTTACCGCTGCATAACCGGCTTCAGGCCTCCGGATTCGCTCGCACGAATGCATGACGACACCATGCCCGCCCCATCACAGCTGGGTGAAAACATCTCCACTGAGCTGGAACGCGCCCTTATCAAAGGCCTGGCTCTCGAACCCGGGCGCCGGTGGCAGGATGCCGGGCAACTGAAAGCGGCGCTTGAGGCCGGGCTGCCGGAAAAGCGTCTGGAGAAAAGGCGCAGGCGCCGCAAGACGGGTGCCTTCGCCGCAGCCGCCATACTGCTGGCACTGTGCCTGGCCGCGGGCCTGCGAACCCTTTTGAAAGCACAAAACCCACTCTACGGCATGGAAACAGAGTCGTTTTTCTTCTACACCAGGGATGAGGTCTCCGAGATACCAGCTGAACGACAAATGCAGCTGCTCGCCCAGGAAGCGGAAGCCTTAACCGGCGGCCTCTACATCCTTAAGCAAAGCGGAGAAGGCTGCCTGCTCACAGTCCCAGCTGACTGCCTGGAAGAAGAGGGGGCTTGCGCCGCGGTGGCGTCCATACTTGAAAACACCCGGCTTGGCAGTTATCTCGGCTGCCGCTTCGTACCGGATGTGAATTGGGAAACCGGCTCCGCCTCATTCGGCGCGAACCAGTGCCTTCCGGAGGACTTCACCGAGCCCACAGTCGTGCTTTTGTTCGGCAATATCATTGACCAGAGCGCAAGCGCTGCCGACATTGCAGAAACGGACAGCATAGTCAAACTGCGCCTCGACCAGCTTGAATCCCCATATGCCTACGGCAAAACGCCCGATGGGATGGTCGCCGTGCGCATCTCCCCGTCGAGGGTCAACGGAGTGGTAGAGCAGTCGCTTTTCTCGTCCTGCAACGTAATGCTCCAGGGTGCGGACACAAGGGAATCGGATAGCTCCTTATTTGGCGAAAGCAACACCCTGAGCGTCGTAGAGACCGAGCCGGGCAGGTATGCCCTGCGCTACGATTATGCAGGCGACTACTTTAGCTCGGCCGAGGAACTCAAGGAACTGCTCATGTCGGGGGAAGAGAGCGAGATCTACATCAGCGTATCCGACACTTTAAGCAGCCTTTTCTGCGGCCTGTACTATTCCGCCTCAGCCCGGGCAGAAGCGCAGGTTGAGGATGGTGCCTTGCTGTTTGACCGGCTGCTGGCCGGCGGTGGCGAGATCACCGAAGACAACCTGTGGATGCTGAATTACCTTTGCGAATGCATCAACTCGCCAACTGCAATGTACAGCCTGAAAATACTGGCAGCGGTGCTTTTGGACGAAAACGGGGAACCCCTGCTTGAAAAGCGCCCGTCGGACAGTTACACTATGGAATTCCCTATCGATCTCTTCACCGCGGCTTCCTACGACTATGCGCAGGAACTTGCCGGGGAGCTGCCATATGAAGTGGAATGCAAGCTGGATATTATCATCATAGAGCTCGGCCTTCCCAGGGACGGCATCCAGCTTGCCGAGGGACTGGATACAGCAATCGGGCTACTCTCTGATCATCAGGACTTTTGCGGCATGATAGCTCTGTCTGAGCTCGAAATCGACTACTCGTGCTCCGAACTGTGGCTGTTCCAAAGGATAGACTTCGGAGCGTACCTGAGCGTATACAAAACAGAAACCGGCCGGGCCATCGACCTGTATGCCGACTCCGGCCTGCCTGGGCTAGACGCGCTTCAGGCGGCATGGCTGGGATTGAGCCTTCCCGACGGTATGGAAAAAGGCGAATTCACAGTATATGACGAGCCGAAGGTCTCCGCCTTGACTGAGTACTACGTCCTATATTAGGAGGTAAGCATATGGGCCGTTGCGAGCTTTCCCCGGGTGTGTGCCTGAGCGGCAAGTATACGGTCATTTCCGTGCTTGGGCAGGGAGGTTTTGCGATAACCTATCTGGCCAGGGACAGCGAAGGAAACCGTCTTGTTGCGATAAAGGAGTTTTTCTGGGCCGAAGAAATGGCGCGCGACTCCTCAGTCTCGCCCGAAGTGCAGCGCCTCCACGCCGCAGGAGCGGAAGAGCAGGACGCCGCATTGTCGCGGTTCATATTCGAGGGCGAAGTCCTGGAAGTCCTGGCGGACGTTCCTTTTGTGGCGCGCGTCCTGGACACCTTTCGGGAAAACGGCACTGCCTACATAGTAATGGAGCATATCGCCGGGCGCACACTCAGGCAGCTGCTGAAAGGCGGCCCGCTTGGCGCCGAAGATGCCGTAAGGCTGCTGCTGCCAATCCTGGACGCCCTGAGCCTCATCCATACGCGAGGCATACTCCATCTGGATGTCCGGCCGGAGAACCTAATCTTGGCTCCGGACGGTACGCTTTACCTTGTGGACTTCGGCGGCGCACGTTCGCTAGAAAGGCGTGGCCAGAGCCAGTACGGTCCAATGACGAAGGGAGCCTATTCCTCGCCCGAATCCTTTGAAGGCTCTGAACCCGGCCCATGGTCGGATGTGTACAGCATCTGCGCCGTCCTGTATGAAGCGCTTGCCGGGCGGCCGCCGGAGAGCGCTGTCCAAAGGCTCTTTCACGACAAATTGACGCCGCCCTCACAGCTTTGCCCCGGCTTGGACCCGAGGCTGGAGTCTGTCATACTCCGGGGCCTGCAGTTAGACAGAGGCCAGCGGTACCAGGATGCCCTTTCCCTATCGCTCGCGCTAACGGCCGCCCTCCTGCCCGCCAAGAAGAAGAGCCCGTGGCTATATGTTCTGGCCGGCGTTCTAGTTTTGCTCTGCCTTGCCGCCGGCATAATCAAATACATTTCCGTGGTTTCCCAGCCCTTTTATGGGGTAGATTCTACCGAAATACTCTTCCTGCGGGACTACAGGACAAACGATGAAGAATGGGACAAACAGGCCTCGCTGTTGGGCGCCGCCGCGTCTGAACTGGCCGGAGACGCCCCCAGCCTTGCCGAAGCAGACGGGGAGAAGATGAAAATACTCCTGCCTACTGAGACCTTCTCAGGGCGGAGCATAGACGAAACTATCGACAGCGCCTTCTCAGAAGCAATCTCCATAAGCCCCGTACATATTATGCACGAGCAAGCCGCGCTCTGGCAGCTGCCGGAAGATACCGCTCATCCAGGCGAATATCAGCGCCCTCCTGAAGCGCTTACGTGGGAGACCTTAACGGCCGTGCTCAGCCCGGGCACTTACACGGAGCTTGACGCCAACCAGATCCTACGCGCTGAGATCACCTTAAAGGCCAGGCTGGACGCCCTTGGCATTGAGTACGCCTTCGGCTACGCCCTAGGTGAAAGTAGCTGCTTCGTTTTAACGCTGCCGCTCAAGGATTGGGGCCTGGAAATGCTGAACTTCGTCGGCGAGAAAAACTTTTCGATAACCAACAGCAATGAAAACGACTCATACCTGATGCCCTACCATTTTTTAGAAACTACCTTCGACAGCGACGCATCCTCCGTTACGGTCACAGCTACGGATGAGGATAACCGTGCGAAAATCGAGGAATTCACCGAATACTCCATTGAAACCGGAAGCACCGAACTGTACTTTCAAACTGTCTACTGTGACAAGTTCCCCTGGCTGGAAATGCACCTGAGCGCGCCTGTGACGGACGGCAGATTGGAGTTCATCCCCATCGAAGCCGCCGGGGAAGACGGGGCAGCCCTGGCGCGCTTCCTCTCCGCCGCTATGGCTTCCGGTAGCGATATGCCGGATAGCTTTTATCTCACAACCTGGGAAACACACGGCGACGATGGGCTGACTGTGCTTTACGCAGTGAAAGGCCCGAATCCTGATATGGCTCCCGACCCGGCGCAGCTGCGTACAATGGACGATTTTATTTCATACCTGTCCTATAAATATTACATTCAGACCGTCTCTTTTGATTACGGCGTATACGTCTTCCCCGGATTTGAGCCGACCGGCGACGAAGCCGTTGAATTTATACAGTTCGTCCAAAAGCTGCTGAACGAGGTCAACGTCGAAGCCATTGATGATATGACGATAATCGTGGCTAATTGGGAATTCTTCACTTATCAAGACAATAAGGGCAAAGCAGATTGCGGCATAATCATCTTGCCCGGCAGCCAGCAGGCTGAAGTCAGGCTGTTTTGCTCGGGCACCGAGTCCGAGGCGTGGCTGCCGGCTCTTGAAGAGGCTTGGGCCGCAGCAGACTTTGGGGATCAGGTCATCAAGCATTCATACATAAGTACGGAGGGCTATTTCGCATGAGGAAAAAAACATCGGGTAAAGACAAAAAGACAGACTTAAAGGAACTGCCTGACGAATTATTCTCCGATAGCGGCACAGTGGACACAATACTGAACTGCTCTTCGCTGGACAGGAAGGAGATAGCGCGTGCGCCGATGCGGGTGCGGATACTGATCTCCGCCTTGCTCGGCCGTGCTTCGCTCGAGAGCGTAAATGCCGAGCTGAAAGCAAACGGCTGTCCGGAGCTATATGCCCGCAGCTTCCTTGAGGCCACACTCATCTACGCCTTCTCTCACGGCATGGGCTTGGGCGAATGGCTCGCTCTCCAGCAGGATTGTGAGGACGTACGCCGCAAACTTGCTCCCTCCGCCTACTTCAATTCAGGAACTATCACCTTCGGCGAACTAGAGCGCTACGTCCTCGACAACTCCGATACTGAGCAGGATATCGCCAGGACGCGCACACTAACGCAGCACATGAGCTCCGAGCTTAAATCCTTGTTGCCCGGAGAAGCTCCGCTGCACGACTTTCTCGAACGCAACCTGGCTGCCTTCAGCCCCGCCCGGGAAAAGACGCGCTACTATTTCTGCAAATACCTCTATTACTATCTGCTCGTAAAAATCGAGTTGTATCTCAGCTCAAGGCGCAGCGGCAACGGCCTTGAATTAAACCTTGAGCAGCTCTGTATGCTCATAAAAATAAGCTCCCACCTTGAGCGTCACAAGTCTGACAACGAAGCAATGATATGGGAGCAGCTGCGCCGTAGCTCGATCTCGCTCGGCGGCATATTCGACAATTTCAATTATTTCTTCTTTGATTTTGTCACCACCGAATGGCTGGACCTGCTCGATGAGGACTACGACGAGGATTCTTCCCTGATCCCCGACTCAATAAAACGGAAGTACCTGCGAACCATAGGCCGCAAGGAAGACGCAGAACTCAACGGCGCAGCTCTCGACTCTGCCTTTGCCCTGGCACAAGAACAGCGCGCAGAGGAGCTTGACAGCAGCGTATCCGGAGAGCGCTGCGGCGAAGCCGCCATGAGGCGCTATCTCAGGGGAGAGGTGGACATGGACAGGACTACTCTGCTCTGTATGCTGCTTTTCTGCTCGTCGGCGGCTGTGCTGCCGCCAGAGCAGCTGCTGAACGAGCAGCGCGTACAGGAGATCCTTGTGAACTGCGGGTATCCCGGCTTGAAAAGCGGCGACGCTTTCGACGATTTCGTACGAGACGCCGTCAACTGCCGCAACATGGAAGCGCTTTGGTCGGTAGTGAGAGGAAACGTTTCCGCATCCGTCAAAGCGGGGGAAAACTCCTTCCTTTACCGCAGTTACCGCCATTCTGTCAGCAACCGAAAGCAGTTGGAAAGGATCCTTGGCAGCTGAGTGAGCTGTGCGGCAAGAAAGCTCCGGCCATGCGCAGTTTCTCTACGCATAGCCGGAGTTTTTTATATATGGCGTTATCAAATCAGGAAACCGAACAAATTGTCCAGCATTGATGCCGGGTCGGACATAGCTTCCCTCATATACCCGGGCAAATAGTATTGCGCAAAGAGCTTGATGAAAATGATCAGCAGCACCACCCGCGCAACCGCCGTGGACACAGATAGTGCAAGCGCCCGGTTACGGCTGAGTCCCTGTGTGCTTCCGGAGGCGACTGAAAGATAGTTTAACGCAACAATAGAACCGGCCGCCAGGACAAGCACCGCCCCCAGGTAGACGCTCAGCAGCATCAAGATGCAGCTGAAAAGCTCAAAAACACCTATAGGTACCGAGCGAACTGAGACTAGGGCAAAGGACTCGCCCAGGGTCTGGACGCCGCCCAACGCCTTGCCTATCCCGTGGAAAATGAAGGCAGCCAGGCTGGAAAGAGCAACAGAGAGCAGCAACGTGAGCAAAAATGCGCGGAAAAGTGAAAATCCCATCCCATCCGGCATCCCCATAGTGCCAAGAAGCGAGTTGAGCTGTGATAGTACAAGCATAGCAATAATGGAAGAGATCACTCCCTGCGCCACCATAAGCATCAGGCCTTCCTGGCAAGTACCGCCATTTGCTATTTGCGTACAAGCCTCGCTGGGATCGCGTAGTATCAGGCCGAGGCGCGGCATGGCAAGGTTTCTGCGTAAATCATAGTAGTTCCTCCACCGTTCCCCCGTGGTCTCAGTGCAGCTGCATACTTCGTCGTCATTGAGCTGACGGCCGCAGAATTGACAGTATTTCATCCTATTCCTCTCCTTATCATATTTTACGCCGCCAATATCTCATTTTGCCAGTATCTTTCCGATTAATTGGCGCCGCCAAAGTTTTGCAGGTACGGTATCAACATAACATGCCATATATTGATAATTCTCAACAGCTTTCTTTCACCGTTCACTGTGTTTTTATTATATCAGAGGGCATCATAAGGAATGTCGTCCAGCTCTGCTAATGCCATACAAAACTATAAACAGAAATAAGCGGCATACGGGCTTACCCATATGCCGCTTTTCAGCTGATATATTTATTTCCCAGACTGCGGCTCGGCTCCTGGGCCATCAAGGTCTGCTGCAGCAGAGGTAGGTATCTTTTGCCTTGGGCCTGGCATCGCCAGGTTCACCGCCAGCGCCACCACTATGCCGATAGCCGTATCCAGCATTCTATTTAGCGCATAAGTGTATGGGTCTGCATCGCCAACATGATATATGGTCGTACTCAGGAAAACCACGCACGCAAAACCCGCAACTGAAGGTTTCTGTGCGAAAAATACAAGGGCTGTTATGAGCGGTGAGCTTAGCCGCAATCGTAACAAGGGGGATAAAATATGAACGAAAACGGTCAGGAGATGGAACTCATACGTTCCATGACAGCGGTGGAAATCAAGCC
>OJJT01000536.1_pt1 | contig 16765 bp, 17 predicted proteins | sample 1596281 | NCBI WGS metagenome assembly OJJT01 (sample SAMEA4350145, study PRJEB24818) | metagenome | biome: human; feature: gut; material: faeces | place: Denmark | collected 2013-09
GTTGTCTGTATATACTTGGTTTATCTATCTCTTTTGTTTGTTTTTTTTTTTTAATTATACGACGACCTCCGAAATCTAAACCTCTCTATTCGACGGCAGCGTCAGATGTGTATAAGAGACAGGTAAAAAATAAACCCCCCTTACCAGTTGTCAAGAAAAAAGTACACCAGCACGCCTATAAAGGCGTGCTGGTGTTATCTTTATACGTATCCACAAGCACGGATTTTTTGTGCAAGCATTTTACCTAAAGCGGTGTATCCATTTGCGTTAAGATGAACTGAATCTGAACGTAACGATGAAGGTACTTCTCCTTTGCTCATTGCATTCACATCTGAGGTTGTTGGCGTGAGATTCATTATAGCCATACCGTACTTGCTAAGCATATTTCTTGTGTTAAAATAATGCACGCCGTACTTACTAAGCATATTTGATTCTTCGTCTGATCTAGTAGTGGCGCTTCCAGTACTAAGACCCATTACTATATATTTGTCGTTAATTTTACTAATCATTGAGTCAATGATACTTAATCTCTCTGCTAGATCTGGCCCGTTTTGTCCAACAAAAATAACAGTAATTTTAGCAGTAATATCGCATCCGGAGAATTTAACTGGTGTTTCTGCAAGTAACGGCTCATTATAGCCTGTAATCGTGTATTTAGCATTCGTGTCAGTTGTGCTTGTCTGTGAAACTGATAAGTTGCATTTTACTCCATTAATGTATATAGGATTAACTGAATTACTTCCTGATCCCTGTCTTAATGGATTGCACGTAGTTCCGTAAATATCTTTTAATTCTGACAAAGAATATTTACTTACTGTGCCAGCCTTAAGAATAAGTGAATTACCACCCTGTCTACAAGCGATTGTGTTAGCATTTTCTCCGCCAACACCGCAATTTTTGAAAGAAGTAATTCCTAATTCATGAGCACAAACGCTAGGATAACTTGTCCCAGAACCTCCGGCTCCTGCGGTTAAGCTATCCCCCCAAAAGCAAAGGTCAGTTGTATAATCAACGGCATTAATAGTATTCCACAAGTCGTACAGTGTACTGTCAGTGAATAGCATGAATTTAATATTAACAGTGTTTGGCACATGTGAAACATTATCAATTCTTAATACAGCTGATTTAATAACATCAGAAGTTGAACCACCTTTAGGAAGTGTCATTTTGTTCAAAGAGATTTTTCCGGGTTTAAAACCAATGTTACCGCCATAGCATACATTAGCATTATTCCAATCATAGGCAGTCGATAACCAGAGTGAAAGAGAGTACCCACCATCAATTCCAGCATCTCTTGCATCAACTAAGTAATAAACGTCTAGTGTGTCAGTTTTTGGATTTACTATTGGGACAGTAAATCTAGACGCAACGCCAATTAAATGGGTAGATGTGCCGCTTTCTCCCTTATTATAGTCATCAAAAGAAATATATGAAGTTCCATTTGCATCAGCGGGACTAACAATTCCAGCGCCCTTATAGTATGCAGAGGTAATAAACTGTTTACTATAAGCAAGACCGTCTTTTAACAGTCTTTCACCAACCACTTTAGCGTCTGCACTCGCATTGTTAATTGTAAGAGTATTGTCTACTACAGGAATAGCATTCCACAAGTCGTACAGTGTACTGTCAGTGAATAGCATGAATTTAATATTAACAGTGTTTGGCACATGTGAAACATTATCAATTCTTAATACAGCTGATTTAATAACATCAGAAGTTGAACCACCTTTAGGAAGTGTCATTTTGTTCAAAGAGATTTTTCCGGGTTTAAAACCAATGTTACCGCCATAGCATACATTAGCATTATTCCAATCATAGGCAGTCGATAACCAGAGTGAAAGAGAGTACCCACCATCAATTCCAGCATCTCTTGCATCAACTAAGTAATAAACGTCTAGTGTGTCAGTTTTTGGATTTACTATTGGGACAGTAAATCTAGACGCAACGCCAATTAAATGGGTAGATGTGCCGCTTTCTCCCTTATTATAGTCATCAAAAGAAATATATGAAGTTCCATTTGCATCAGCGGGACTAACAATTCCAGCGCCCTTATAGTATGCAGAGGTAATAAACTGTTTACTATAAGCAAGACCGTCTTTTAACAGTCTTTCACCAACCACTTTAGAGTCTGCCGCCGCGCCATTGATGGTCAAACTTGTATCAATCACCGGGTTAGTCGGATTCGTGATATGTTCTGTTAGCCAGTTATTCACCTCGTCAATTACAGATGGCTTGATGATATTAAGCAAAGCACCGGACTCAGCCATTTCATCAAGTTTCTTGTCAATCTCTGGCTGAATGTCCAGATTTTCAAAGTACGTATTAACGTACTGCTGTAACTGGATATAAGCAGCATGAAGCTGTACAACATCTGTGTGAAGCGTATCCACATCATGCATTGTTTTATTGAGATAGTCAACTACCTTGCAAAGAAGTTCCATATAACTCAGTGAGTCATCATACACAAGTGGCAGTACTTTCTGGCACCAGTAACGAAACGGTCTTAACTCAGTGTATTCACCCATATTAGGCGTGTAATCAGCATTCATAGTATTCTCCTTTCTTACCATAACAGGAAGAACAGATCTTTCAGTTCATCCATAATCATTTGATCAATGTTCAGCATACTTTTTCGATACTCAATCAGCATTTTAGAATAAGATGTTCCGCTTCTCTTACCCTGTACGTGCTCAGAGTATTCTTTCAGTGAACTATATTTTCCAGTACTTTCAGAATCAGACGTTCCTGCATTAACCTGTGTACCAGTGTTATCAAGCTTCTGAGTACCAGTATCAGCAGAACTACCTTTATCTGTTACATTTCTAGCGTCAGTTAGATATTCACCAGTTTCAACACCAGTCAACGCACCTTGAGGTGTATCAGAAAACTTATTCCACTGATTGTTTTCGTCTGTGTGTTTCAGATTGTCAGTTCTTAGAGAACTAAGGTTATCAGTTCTCGTGTTGCTATCTATGCCATGAAGTGTTGAACTGTTATTACCCTCGTCTTTCAGATTATGAGTAGTGATTAAGTCAACATCATACAGAGGATTGAACTCAAGTGTTGCGCTTTTATATAATTGATTGTAGTATGGCATAATCATGTTCATACGTTCAGTTAGCCACATCTTCCATATACCAACCGTTTCAGATGCAATCTCACGGAGGTAAAAGTGTTTCAGAATCTTGCAACACAGGACTTTTCGATACGTTTCATCATAGATAGGAAAATCACCGAAAATTTTGTTCCAGCTTTTTTCAATGACCGCATCAATGCTAGATGCTCCTTGATTCTCTGAATATCCTGCTTCTGTTTCACAGATGAATCTTACTTCGGTTGTGTATTTACTCACCAGTCTCACCATCCTCTCCGGTGTTATTCACAGAGATATCCACATCTTCCACTTCTGGAACCTGATAGTCCTGTCGATATTCAACCGTTATGTTTGTGCCAAACATCTGATTAATTTTATTTGCGGCAGTACGGCGGCTTTCCAGTCTGGAATATCGAGACGCTACAACACCGCCTTGATTTCGAGTTACTTCATCAGTAATCAATCGTTCTTTTTTCTGCGTGTTGATATTGCTGATACCTAGTCTTGTCAACGCTTCGTTCCAATACTGTGTTTTCAGATCATAGATTTTATCAGCAACGAATGGCGCATTGGTAGTAACCGCTCTAAGCGCAGTTGGGTCAAGATCATCGTCTCCAAAAATTGCAGGTGAATTACCGTCATACTCTTTGTACACGTTAAGCAAAGCAAGACGCTGTTTTTCTGTAGCGCGCACCAGAATTGGTGTTTTCTGTGCGTTTGCATTTACGTCAATGATTCGATCAAGTTTGTACAGGCGTCGGGCATAAATCATGGAGTCGACTACAGATGGTGTACGTAAAAAGCTATTGTAGATAATAACGCTGTCAGAGTTTGATAAAGTTTTGTTATAGCCATTGTAACGTGAGTAAGCTGTTCTTCTAGTCGGGTATCCATACACATCTAAGTTACCTGATGTCAGACAAGATAAGCATAACTGTGGTTGATTTTCCAGTTCTTCATCTTTGAACCAAACAGCCATCCCGGTTAAAAACAACTGCATTTCAAGATAACGTACATCTATACTGTCTGGTACGTTTCGCCACTCAAACATGGAAACAGATAGTTCAGACAGTACACGTAGGTACTGTCCATATGTAGCTGTATTACCTAAGAGTGACTCATCATAATTTGTTTTTCTTTTTCCCATTGTCAAGTCTCCTAGTTTGTTGGTCTGTTATCAAGTGAATAGTCACCGATCTCGTCACCGTTCATCCACCATGTAATACCATTATTGAAGATGCTTACAATCTCTCTTGCATCATCGGATGGCAATGAACCAGTGAGAACACAAGAAACTGTTTTGATGAAAGTCCAATGAGGTCTAGCGTGTAAGTTAGGTGTCATCAGAGCATTCTGTGCATATCCAAACATGGTAAAGAAGTCATCAATCAGTTTAGCAAACGGTGCGCGAACTGTCTGGTGTTCAAAAGTAAATTGAACTTTACCCATCTGGGCGTTAAGTGAATCACATTCGATCTGTCCATGCGTCTGAGGTGGCGTATTTTCTAAATCCTGTTTCTTGCCCATAATAGCATAAGCTTGATTGAACAGATTTTGCTCACCCATAATTGCAGTTGTTGCGGCACTGTTTGCATTTCCGTTCATAGCAGAAGTTCCTACAGAAGTAACGGTTGTCATTGCACTAGCAATCATGGCAGAGGTAACACTACCCTTGTTCTGCGCCCACCATGCTTTCCATGCATCACCAGACCATGCTATGGTTGGAAAGTTTGAGAGTACAAGTCCACGGTCATAGTTTTTTTCCATACCCATATAATTGATTGGATACAGTGTGACAGTTGGAGTTGTCACGATTGCGCCAGCCAGTTTAAAATTGACAAGCGACTGAGATTCCTCAGAGTATTTGAATTGCTCCCATCTGTACTCGGCACGACTGCCTGCATTGTTTGATAGAACAAGTTTGCAGAATGGATAAGAAAAAAGCTTTCGATTCTTCACATCATATCCATCTATTTGCGTGAGATTGTTGTAAACAGGAACGTTTTTTTCGTGCAAACCACCAGAGTTGTTTTGAGATTCTCCATCTTCGTCAAGAAACGATGGATATTGAAACGCTGATATGAGAGCATCTTCTTTTCCATTGTCAATCCAATTCTTAATTTCCGCTGTTACGGATGCAGAATCTAAAGCACGAATGCCAGACTCAAGTCCGAGTCCACAAAAGATTCTGCCCCGGGTTTTCGGGTCTGCCACAGTTCCATCAGATCTCCGTGAGTAGTAAAGACCGATTGACATAGTGTTTAAGTCAACCACTGTTTTTTTCTCTACTGTGTAATCGCCTAAATCGAGATTTTCTGGAACGAGATTTTCAAAGTAACGATCACTATCACTATGCTGTCTCTCAACAAAGCACTGTCCGAGTGTAAAGTCAAACAGCCACGACTGCAATACATCAATCTGATATGTTACAATAGATGTAACATTGCTCACATACTCGATGGAAGTAATAAATGCATAGAACCATTTGTTTCCATAAGCTGTGTTTTGGAACATCATGTAGTTACAATCGTAGATTTCATCAGCCAACACGCCTACTTTCATGGTATTACGTGTGTGACGCTGATAGGTGTTCTTTGTGAAAGCACGTTTCTGTTTACTGATAAAGTAGTTGGACTGCTTTGCTTTGGAGTCAAAGTAGATCGTGTGATCGTAGGACGGCTCAAGCGGAACGTTGTGTAATAAACGTATAGTTGTATTTGGAGAAATATACATAAACTACTCCTTTTTTCAAGACGCTACCCACCTATTACAGATGGGTAGCGTATAATTAAAATTATTCAGCCTTACTCAGTGTAACTTTTGAACCAACCACTGAAGCACAGTCAACTGTCGTTTCCGCGGTATATTTTACATCATTAATAATCATCGTCAGCGTAACTTTCTTAGATTTCGATGACGCTGGAATCATGATTGCACCATACGGAAGAATGGAGATGCCATCTATTGTAGCCTGTTCGGTCTGCTTAAACTGATAAGTACCCTGTACGAGAGTAGCTGTATCATCCTTTACACCGAGTGTAAATACCGTTGCAACGTCGCTGGTATCTTTTCCAGTAAGTTCCACGGTGTAAGATTCTTTCGGTGCAATTGTAGCCGTGTCGGTAACAAATACAATCGCATTGGAGAACGGTGAACTGGAAATTGTTTTCCAAACGTGATAGAAATAATTCCAGTACAATCCTGCGGCAGAATACTGCTCGGTGAATTTTGCATTGTTATCGTAAACCTGGAACCAGTCTACATCAAGCAGAACAGCCTTTACATTTTGCATGAGAGCCAGTTCATCTGCTGTTACTTCTTCCAGACCGTCAGAGTTATCACGAATAACATCGAACCGTTCATTGTCAAATGATGTCCAATCGTCGATCAGATGTAAAGCTGCTGTGAACGTTGCTTTGTCCATGTTGAATGCGGCGGCAAGTACGTTAACGTCGTACTTCGCATTAAACCAACTGTCCATAAAGATAACCTGATTTTCACGCGGCGTAGTTGTACGCACACCAGATGCATTGTACTTTGTTTTCATGAATGTAAGATCATTCGAAGCACCACGGAACATTTCACCAGCTTCTTTCAGATCAGTTCCAGCACCGATAGACATTGGATACATCTTGCCATGAGATACAGCCTTAATGAGTAGATATTTGAAAAGAAGAAACTCGTCATACTCAGCCGCCTTGTAAACAGATTCCACAATTTTAGCAACTAAATCCTGTACGCCAGATTCTGCTAAGAAAGCAAGACGTAAATCCTCGTCCTGTATTGTTACCGGATACATAACACGCCAGTTCATTGCATGGAATGCCGATTTTACATCCGGAAGTGTACGCTTAAATTCACGAGCCGCACCCTTTTCCGGTGTGTAATCAACAACCTTTGCAATCTGCACAAAGATTTCTTCGACGGTTTCGCCGAATTCAAGATAACCCTTTTTTAGTGAGGCATACGGGTTGTTGAATGTAGCACTTTTTGTCATAACAAGTGCAATACGGTTTACGATGGAGTTAATGAACTGATTGGAGAAAGCTGGTGTTCCACAAATTACTTCTCCTACTTTTGGAATGTCGCTTGCTTTTGCGACAACTGGTACAGACTGCTGATAATCATAGGGTGCATTCTGACGAATAGCATTCATGATGTCAAGCGTTGATGCCTGTAATGTTGATTTTGCAATTCTTCTAGGCATTTCTAAATCCTCCTATTCTGTCTTAAAAAGACTTTCATATGTTAATGGTTTCGGCTCTGGGTCGTCACAGTCTAGATCTTGTTCGGGGTCAGCCTTACCGCTAAAGCGGTCAGTGTAACGTTTTCGCCACGCCTTATCGTTTTCCTCATACTTTGTTTTCCAATCCTCACCAGACTTTTCATTCAGATCAGTAAACGTATCGGAAACATCTTCCAGCATAGCCAACTGTGTATCGTCTGGTGACTCACCGAACGATTCTTTCAGTGCGTCAATAATTTCCTGTGTTGTTCTTACTGCCATATTGTTCTCCTTAAATGAAATATCTGCACATCATCCAAACAGGCATCTTCTTTTTTTCTTTTTTTATCGGCGGAACGTCACCGCCAGACAAGAAAAGGAATATTAACAAAGCATTATTTAAATTGCTTTCACTTCCGAAAGAGAGAAGTGTGGAACTCGGATTGTCATATGATTCTTCGTTGTACCATGCCCCCGGTGTGTCCGAAGCGTGGGTATTGAAATACTCAAGATAAGTGTTTGCACATGAAATACGATAGGAAAGGGATGAATCGCTGATACCCTCCCACCCACGCATGAACGCTTCTGTAAGCATGGAAAGATCGGTACTGGTGCTTGACAAGAATGCCGACAAGTTGTCGAAGTTTGCGGCAACACCGGACTGATACCAGATATTTTCATAGATGAAATAGGCAAGCTGACCATTTCCGTCGTTTGAAGCGTATCCATTTTCCTGTAACCAGTTAAGCAACTGTGTGCGTCTGTTCGTCTCGGAGTTGTCGGTCCATTGTCCTAATCCAAAACCTTGCTTATGTCCGAGTTCCCACTGTCCGGGGTTCAGTGTACTTTCCTGCATCCAGTTACCGCAGATTGCTGCGGCAACATAAGCAGATGCACCAACGCCGGAACCACCAGACCCATACCTAAAGCAACGTGACCAGTTGCTAGGAGATGATTCCGAAGTGTTTATGCTTACTTGTTGGTCAAGTGGCACATCATCCGTGTGCGCTCCCATTGTTATCCGTCCACGGTATACCATCTCGGTATGTCCGGAACGCCATAGAATATCACCGGGTTTCCATACATTCGAAACAGGAACTTCTTTAAATCCCATTGATAGCAGAACGGAAACCATATCGAAAGTAGTGAACGGGTGTTGGGAACCGTAAGTCTCAATGACGGGGAAAGCGCCCGCAACAAGTGCGTACCAGACAAATGAGGAACAGTCATAGTAGGTTATTCCGTTTACTGTCTGCTGTTCCCGGTATGTCTGTGAATAGCCGACGTTTGGTCGATTACAGGTAGACACCGCCCAGGACCATGAAGTGTTAATGTCAGCCACGATCTAAACCCTCTTTTGCTACGTAACCAGTATAAACGTTACCATTAACTACTGCTTTTACCAGATACCATATTCCGGTATAATACCCATAGTTTCTAACGCCAGTTCCTGTAGGTAAAGTTAAAATTACTGCTTTATCCATTCCAGCACCAACACGCAAATTGTAACGATCATTGGTGTGATACGCACCTGCGATTTTTCGATCGAAGCTACGTGCAGGGTCTGCTCTGATTAGCTCTACAATCACCTGTGGTTTTTCATTTCCAATATAACGATAATGGACGGTATTTTCATATGGCAGACTGTAATAAGGTCTAACACATATTTCTCTTCCAGTCTGATCGCCTGTCTCGCCATCAATTCCACCGTTCTCTGACTGACTTGCGTGAACGATGTGTGAAGCGTCCGTTGACATTGTTACATGATGACCAGCGGCAAGATGAATGTCACCACGTTTCCACGGAGCATGGCACTTTTTAAAGCCAGACTTGATAAGCTGTGATTCAAGGTTGCGCGTTGTACTATATTCACTGACGGCAAAGCGCGCCTTGCTTAACGCTGTTCCAACCATTGAACTACAGTCATAGTCCGGGCCATTTCTGTGTGACTGTGAATAACCATGTCGATCATCGGCGGCAATCTGTTCCGCCCATGCTACTGCTGTTTCAATTTTAGGCATTATTTGTACCTCCTAGATGAATGCACAAAGAATTGATGGCTAGTGTATTTGCTTCAATGCTCTTACGTAATTCGGCAACCTCTTCCTTATGCATCTCGTTATCTTCCTCACGCCGCTGTTCTGTTTTCAAGTGATCCCAAAACAGTACACCGCAACACACAATAGGAAATCCATACTGACTGATAAACTGCCCAATCTGTGCTAAATCCATTTTCTTCACCTCTCTTTCGTAATTTCATCATAACACTTAGGGTTGATTTTGTCAAGCTTTTATGTTATAATATTTTTAGAATCAAAATATTCATGATTCAAATAATTGGAAAGGAAGAATGTTTGAATGTCAAAGTATTACGACGGAACGAAGCTTCTTTCGCTCAAAGATCTTGACGGGCAACGTCCGGAAATTTATATGGTCACGACAAACCGAACAGGTGGCAAGACCACGTATTTTGGACGGTATTCTGTTCGGCGTTTCATAAACTTCAATGAAAAGTTCGCACTACTTTATCGGTTTAACTACGAACTGGACAATGTGTCTGACAAATTCTTTAAAGACTTGAAAACTCTGTTCTTTCCTAGTATGGAAATGACAAGTAAGAGACTTGCTCATGGAATCTTTCATGAACTATATCTGAATGACCGTTCCTGTGGATACGCTATTACATTAAACAGTGCCGATCAGCTTAAAAGATATTCGCATTTATTTTCTGACGTTGACCGCATTTTATTCGATGAATTTCAGTCGGAGACAAACCATTACTGTGATAAGGAAGTAAAAAAGTTCCAGAGCATTCACACTTCTATTGCCCGTGGACAGGGAAAACAGACTCGTTATGTTCCTGTATACATGATGTCAAACCCCGTAACTCTATTAAATCCATACTACAGTGCTATGAAAATCGGAAGTAGATTACAGTCTAACACTAAATTCCTACGAGGGACTGGTTGGGTATTGGAACAAGGTTATGTTGACAGTGCGGCTAAAGCAATGAAACAGTCTGGTTTTGCAAAAGCATTTGCTGAGGATGATTACATGAAGTATTCTACCGAAGCTGTATATCTGAATGACAATTACTCTTTTGTTGAAACCATGCAAGGAAAATGTAAGTATGTTTGCACACTTAGGTATATGGGTAAAGAGTATGGCGTTAAGGAATACGTAGAAAAGGGCGTGGTGTATGTAGATGACAGACCAGACTTAACTTACCCATACAAGATCACAGTTACAACCGAAGATCATCAGATCAACTACTTGATGCTACAGAGACACGATATGTTCATCATGAATATGCGTTTTCTGTTCAGCAAGGGAGCGTTCCGGTTCAAGAATCTGGAATGCAAAGACGCAACACTTGCGGCATTGTCGTACAGATAATTCTGGTATCTACCATTGTTTCACATCATGATAGGTAGGGGTGCCCGGTTGAAAATATACTGCCTTACTTATTTACTGCTAGGCAAGCAGGCTTGATGTGTTCATTGGTTAAAGATATATGTAAGAAGTGGGGATAACTTACCTAGTAAGTTCCCCACTTCTTTTTAATTACTCTTGAACAGACCTTTCTGGTATACACGTATGACAAGCCAACCTCTTAATTTATCTACCGTCATACTCCATATTAAATATTTTTCAGGTTTCAGTTCGTCACGGTAACGTATCATTTTTTCGCATCTTCCTTTGTATATCTCTTTTCCGTTATCGTAGTCTGAAACATCAATAATCATGCAGTATACAGTAGGTGAGATATATAATCTAAGTTCTTCTAAAGTCATCGCTTTGTGCCTCCATCACAATCAATATTTCTGTAAATTCCTCTCTTTACCACTAATCTTAGAACATTATCCATATTAACAATCTTAATAACAGCGCAGTCTTTGTGCTCTTTCATTGCTTCATTTACTTTCATATACAGCCATTCTTTGTCAAACTTGATAGCCACTGATTCACCACTATAAATACTGAGAAAGTCAACCAACGGTATCTGAATTTCAGCCTTTAATTTTACGTATACACCATTTTCGTCACTGTTAATTTCTTCTACTTCTCTATCTGCAATTTCTGACTCTTTATAGCAACAATAACTCATTCTGTAATCTCTTACAGATACAAGATTGCCTTTAAATGTTTTCAAAAATTCACTAAATTTCATTTTTCTCACCTCATTTTATAGGTTGTTTCACAGAGCAACACGCCGCCGGGAATACGCTTTGGCATCAGCTTCCCCGGAACAGTCAATCCATAAGTAAAATCAGTTAAGTCTCTGTGAATAGGTTTGTTAGTTTCATCGAATAAGAAATCTTTCTCTTCCTCTTTCCAGTCATCTGGTTTTCCTTGCTTATCTTCCATACTTCTGATGAACAGGTCTTTACACTTGCTAGGCATACCGGCACATTTTACATTATAATAAGGTTCAACTTTCTCACCAACCCATTCGTTGTCTTTCAACTCAAGATCTTCTTCGACTACGTGCTCAATGTATGTTTTCTGCCGTGTGAAAATAGCACTATCCCATTTACTTTCCAGTTTCCAGCAACAAAATGCTGTGTTGTGTACTTTAATTCCCTGTACTTCTTCTGGTTTCAAATTGCAATGAATGCTATCTGTATCGGCATAGATAAAACCTGCCTTGCCTACACCATGATAGTTCGCTTGTGCCGCTCTGATCGTAAAGTTACGTGCATAACTTGTGATTGCAGAACCGATCGGTATGTAGCCGGGTTGTTTGTCATTCGCTTCTACGCTACGAAATCCTATTGAGTTGTCATCTTTCAGATATGCTACTTTGAATGAACTGTCCGTGCTACTTGCGAACTTACCGTACAGATTGTTCAAGAAAAGCTTTGCTAACTGACGCATTGCTCCCTTACTGTTCATTTTAATCTCCTTGTACTTGTCAATATAGCCGTCAAACAAACCGATCTTTTTCTCAAAATAACAACCGTCTAATATTTGAAAATCATCGACGTCATAGTGTTCTAAGAAAAGATTGTAATCTGTCATTGTTAAGGTCAACTCTACAGTTGTTGGAACTTTCTTCATGTTACCATCATAGATGTATCTATGGTATTGTCCATTGAGGTATACATCTGAGGTTTCCAGTGCTTCTGTTCCTCTGTACAGAGATGAACCTTTCATCTGGATGAAAGGTAACTTATCTTTCTTGAGATAGAAACGTGTTCGAATACGAACGAAGAAATACTTTTCATGCACATCGTCTGGAATGCTGTTTTGAAAGAATACAGGTAGTCCTACAGGGTAATAGTTACCAGACTCAGAGTGCATCATGGACGGATACAATGAATTTACGTCAGCGGTTACGCCATTACCATACGGAATACCCGTCTTGCCTTTTACAGCATAACACCAGCCGCCTTTGTATGACTTTTTAACATACTCGCCAGCATTAGAAACGCCATATATACTCTTGTCGATCTTGAATTCGTAGAGGTTTGGAAACATCTCATCCCACTCATATACCGTTTCATGCTCAAATATGTTTTTATATTCTTCCATGCAACACGAGCCGATCGTAAGCTTGTTATGTCCCTCTGCAAACATGAACTCGATTGCTTCTTTTATGACAAGAACGTCGTTCTTAATATACTCGATCTCTTCCGCTGTGATTTCACAACCAGCATATCGCAAGCCTTTGTATTCCATTTCAAGCTTACGGTGCTTTAACTTAAACGATTCACCTATCGTCTTGACAGAAAATGGTAACAGCTTTAGTGAGTCACGTAACTCAATGAACTTTCCATTGCCCAATCGTATGGTAATTGAATACCACTGACCTTTGTCACTGATAGAATACTTGAAAGAACGAAAGTTCATATTTTTCTCTTTTAACCAACTTACGCTGTACTGTTCTGACGGATTGACGATGAAAGCTTGTTGATAACCTTGTTTGATTAAGTAATCTATCCAGAAAGAACCATCAAATTTTAAGTTATGAAAATAGCAGATTATGTTACACTTGTAGGATGCAAGATGTTTAAGACAATCTCCGATGCTATGCGACACGGTGACTGTCTCTGTGTTTAACTCTACTGTAGCCGCCGCCCACACTTCGGTATCAGTTTGACCAGCGTATACGGTCGTTTCAAAATCTCCTACAAAGTAGCGATATTTACGTTTTCTCAAAGTTAATAGCCACTGTCCATCATATCGTCTAAATCTTCGAAAGAACGCATAGCAGATTCAGACAAGGTAAAACTGGAAATATTACTTAAAAGAGCAATTATATGCTGAGCGGATGCCCACACTAAATTAGCATCGGAATCGTAGTGAATGACGCCTAGCCATTTCTGAATATCATCCCATTGTTTTGACAACTCTTGACCGACTTTGTTCTTTCCAACTTCTGTAACGTTAAAAGACTGCTGTAGTTCTTTCGGCAACGTTTTTATTATCCCATACCCGATATCGGCCACAACTTCATCTAACGTCGCTAAAATTTCATTCAGAGCACTGTTAGCTGTTTCAGCTGCATTCGGACTTCTTCGTACTCTTTTACCAGTAACAGACGTGTAATAATATACATCCATGGTAGAAATTATTTCTTTTAACTTGTCAACTAAATCGTTGAAAGCTTCTGCATAAGCCAGCGCTGGCTCGTCTGTTACTGGTGTTTTAGTTCCGTCTGTGCTAGTCCAGAACCGCTGTTCTGCTTCTTTCTTTTCTTTTCTTGTTTCAGATGCTCTCTTTGCTCTTAACTGACGCTCAAGTTTTATACCCTCTTTACCAGAAACGATTTCACCAGATGTGGCTTCACCACCATAAAAAGCTTTTGAATACAACACCTCTTTCGTGAGTTTTTTCAACTTTCGAATACTGGCTTCGGTTTTACGCTTCGGAATAGATGGAACAATGGATTCTGGAAAGCTATATCCACGCTTTTCCGCTCTTCTAACGAATGACTTAACACGATTTCGCTCTTTTGCGTATGCCTTGTTAATAGCTTGCTGTTTTGCTGTTTGTCCCTTTTTTGTTTTCTTTGCCACTGTTTTTACCTCTCTTTACTATTGATACAAGAAAAGGAGGTATCAAACCTCCCTTTCTTGTTTTTTGTACTTAGTGCTGTACACTGTTATAGTCTAAGCGACAGTCGATAAAGTCTCGTCCTGTTTTCGTCTTGCCAGACTCTTTAATAATTGCATACTCTTCATCGCCAAACACATCATGGATATGTTCCAGTGATTTACGAAATGTTGCCGACTGGAATGCATATACCTTTCCGCTTGTATCCATGATCGCCGTAATATCGGTGATTGTACCATCTGTTTTTTCGTCCTCGTAGGAACACCAAACTGATACGGTAATTGATGTTCCGTCCGGAACATCTTTCATTGATTCTGCACCTTTATCTACCGTAAGCATATACTGTTCAATTTTTGTGAGTTCTTTGCTTGCTTTTAATACTTTCATTTTCGTTTTCTCCTTTTCTTGTTTTATGGTGACAGGTGTGGAAAGTCCTGTCACCTGTTTAAAGACTCTGCTTTTTTGCACATATGGTTGAATTTACTTTATAACCTGCTGTTAGTTACGTTTCGGAAGTGGCTCTAACTCTTCCGCATGAGCGATAAAGTCAGACTCTTTCATACCGTATCTTTTCTCGAACGGCTCTACAGACACGATTTTAACCACCTTGAAATCCTCTGTATCGTGTTCTAAACGAACCTTTTTCAGAAGTTTTTCATCGTTGGTATGCTGACCTCCGATCTCGTAAGTTACATTGCTCACTTCACAACTTACTGTATCCATAGCAAGAACTGTTACTTTCGTACCGAGGACGGTACGAGTTACCATTGATTCTCTCATTTCCGTTTTCCCTCCTTTTCTTGTATTTTATTGTTTCGGAAATTTTTTACCAGACGTCAGAACTCGTCTGGAAGAGCGACCGCGGTGATGAACCGCGTTAAGTCGGCTTGCCGCTCAAGAGGTGGGCGGATTGGCACACCGCCCTAACAGTGTTGTAAGAACTATCGCTCTTACTGTATTTATTATACCTCTTAACACTGTTTTTGTCAAGTGATTTTCACAATTAATTGAAATATTTTGTTATGAAGTTAGTTTAGACTAACTCGAGCCGCATTAACCAAAAACATATGCTGTGTACAGTAATGCAACAATGTTGTAAATCAGTCCTGCGACAAGTGCCGCTTGTAAAATTCTTAAAATTTTATTCAATATTTTATGCTCCTCGTAAATTAATGCATAGCCATCTGCAACCATACTAAAGAAAAAAATAATGATACTATCAATAAATTTCGAAATCCATATCTCATATTATCACGCTCCTGTGTAGTAAGTTTTGCGCTCCTTGTTTACATGGTCGACAACTGTGTAGACGGGTTTTGGCTTGTTTCCGGTAACGTATGACATAATACCGTTACCGGCATTGTTAAGAACGCAAATTTTTACTCGTTCGTCACACTCTGAAAACAGTGTGATTGACTTTCTGGCGCACGATAATACGTTTTGCAAAGTGTCCGTGCGATAGGTAACCATTGACAGATGACCGCCGATGTAAAGCTTAATCTTGTATTTCATTCTTTTTCCTTTCCGCCCGTTTATGCCGATAGCACAGCTATGTAAGTTATAATACGTTCATGCCGCCCTGCAATTCTGTGATATGCTCTGCGCACATAACTTCAATGATCGTATTCATATCTTTTTCTGTGTATTTAAGTAACTCTCTTGCATACTCGAAAGTAATTGCACACTGACCAGTGCTATCAGAAGTGCTATTGATAGTATAGCACAGATACTTGTAATTACTTTTTGCAATATCAATGTATGTTTGTTTCATTGTCAAATATACATCATACTTTCTACCCTCTGGAATGACATCATTGTTACGAACATAGTTGCTGATTTCGTCATAAATCATCGTAATTTCCTCCTGTTCTGTTTTCTAAGATCGTGAACTCCGATTCATTATGTTCACTCAGTTTGGTGTTTATAGTCTCCACCGCTGGACTTGCTACCAGTTTAACTAGTAGCTTTTCCTTACCTTGTAACTACATTATATCTCAGGTTTGACAGTTTGTCAAGTACTTGTTTTCACTTTCTGAAGTGTTATCCTGTATTGAACTCCCTTTCCTTACCTTGTAAATACATTATAGCACAGGTTTGACAGTTTGTCAATCTGTCATTTTGCACAAAATATGCTGTCATTTTGAAGCAAATGGGAGAACTGGTAAGGGGGGTCTATTTTTTACCTGTCTCTTATACACATCTCCGAGCCCACGAGACAGGCAGAAATCTCGTATGCCGTCTTCTGCTTGAAAAAAAAAAAAAAAAAATCAATGATAATTCCATTCAATTCAGGGAATGAGACCACACGCGCGACAAATGTCCTCAGACGTTACAGAACAACAGCTGAGAAGTATAAGATCAATAGACAATGAGAGAATGCACGAATA
>OJJT01000539.1_pt1 | contig 16694 bp, 17 predicted proteins | sample 1596281 | NCBI WGS metagenome assembly OJJT01 (sample SAMEA4350145, study PRJEB24818) | metagenome | biome: human; feature: gut; material: faeces | place: Denmark | collected 2013-09
TATATTTTTTTTGATCTCATCATTATCTATTTTCTTTTTTTTTTTTTTTTTATTATGCGGCTACCACCGATATCTCCTCCTCTCTATTCGTCTGCAGCGTCAGATGTGTATAAGAGACAGGTTCTTGTTTGTACAATGTTTCTGAACTTTTATTTTGATATTCGATTAATTGAGAGTGAAATTACATCTGAATTATCAATGTTTTTTTATAATGCTCAGGTTTCTACCGCAAAAGTCGTTTGCCTTGTAAGTGGCGGATGCTTGCTTTTAACTGCGATTGTTATGTTGTTGTTTTATATTAAGCATTATATTGACACGCATAAGAAGGAACTTGGGATATTAAAGGCGTTGGGATATTCAAATATCAAAATTGCAAAAAGCTTTTGGGTATTCGGAATTAGTATATTTATTGGAACTGTAACCGGATATGCAGGAGCATTTCTTATAATGCCGTGGTTTTACGCTCTACAAAATGAAGATAAAATGCTTCCTGAGATAACTATCAATTTTCATCCAAGCATTTTATTTTATTTTGTGGTATTGCCGACTGTGTGTTTTTCGGCACTTTCAGTTTATTATGCCTGGTACAAATTCAAAAAACCTGTGTTGCTGCTTTTGAAAGATAATATGCAAACTGCTTCTAAAACACCAAATCATAGAATCGAAAAAAGCAGTGAATTGTCGTTTGTAGAGTATTTGAAAAGGAATACCTTGAAATCTAAAAAGGCACTTGTATTCTTCATTATTTTTGCTTCGTTTTGCTTTTCAGCTATGACACAAATGTCGTTTAGTATGAAAGATTTATCAAGTGAAATGATGGGTGTGATGATGTTGGTCATCGGACTTGTATTAGCGTTTACAACTCTGTTTCTTGCTATAACTACAGTAATAAACGGAAATACAAAAACTATTGCTATGATGAGAGTATTCGGCTATTCACAGAAAGAATGTTGCAGGGCAATTTTAGGAGGATACAGACCGCTGTCCTATATTGGTTTTATAATCGGAACAGTATATCAGTATGGATTGCTTCGGCTTATGGTGGATATTGTATTTAAGGATGTCGAGGGTGTACCTACGTATAAATTTGACTTTCCTACTATGCTTATTTCTCTTGCTTGTTTTATCACGATTTATGAAATTATGATGTATATATATTCTGAAAAAATTAAGAAGATTTCTATCAAGGAAATTATGATTGAGTAACAGGGGAAATACATACAAACAATATGGATACAGTGCCCTGTCTGGTGAAAAAAACTGAACAATGATACTGGAAAATACCAAATTTAAAAGTTTCATCTGCATTGTCAGAAGTGAAAAAATATAGAATAATAGGGACAAATAAATCTAAAAGGGTTATTTGTCCCTTATTTATCTTTGAATTAAATTTCTAAGGAATCTTCCGCATCTACCCACATTTGCATCGTTCCATCAAGATACAATCTTGCATATTCAAGTGGTTCATCAATAGCAAGTGCATTTAATGCACAATCTGATCCAGGTGTTGTTTTAAATTCTTTTCTGCTTCCCAGCAGTCAATGCGGAGCATATAGCCAGCACTGGTATATACATCAATGCTGTTTCTGTGTGGATTGTATTCTGCAAATATCGTTCTCATCGTATCAAATCTCCTTATCGTTCAATCAATCATTTGTTAAAAAAATAGAAGCATTTCAATCAGTTCACCATGTCGTTTTAATTTTGTGTTATACTGTTTTATAGGATTTTCTTGCCCTTGTATTTGCCCTTATCAGAGTTCGTAAACACTGGTGGGACAATATAATACAAGGGAAACAATAAGGGAAAGCTCACCTGCGATAAACTTAGTGTTTTCAAGGGCTTGAGAGATATTTGATAATAAAATATAACAATTATTAAATTCCTTGGAATACATGAAATCTCAATTCAAGTTTGTAGAATTAAAAATGAAATAAAGTTCCAGTAATCATAGAGTGTATGGATTCAATTCCATATGCTCTTTTTCTTTACTGAAAAATCTAATGTTACGAGTTTCTTACGAGTGGTATTTAAAAAACTCGCAAGAAGACTCGTAAGAGATATTTCGCACTTCTTATTCTTGTAGTAACCAATCGGCTATATCGTGAATTTCGATTCCTTCATAGCTATATAAGGGATGTTTGGTTCTGGCAATAATCATTTTCGGATAAGCATCTCGAATCTGAAGCAGAGGAGAGTATTCTCTCTCAAATGTTTCCTGCCCGGAAATGTTGTCGCTGACCTGAATATAAATCTTCTCGCTGCCTCTCTGAGCGACAAAGTCGATCTCCTTTTGATAGAGCTTGCCGACATAGACATCGTATCCACGGCGAAGAAGCTCGATGCAAACAATGTTTTCATATACTCTGCCATAATCCATATTTCTGCTTCCCAGTATTGCATATCGAATACCGCTGTCACACAAATAGAACTTTTCAGAGCTTTCAAGGTATTTCTTACCTCGGATGTCGTATCTCTTAATATCATAAAATACAAAAGCATTGCACAAATACTTAATGTACTTTCCAACGGTTACATGATTGGTTGGAGTCTCATTTGCTGTCAGTAGCTGACTAACCTTATTCGGAGAAGTCAGGTTGCTGATATTATCCATCAAGAACTCGCTCAGACGCTGCAAAACCAAAGTGTCCGGCAGAGCATATTTCTGTACCAAGTCCCTTGTAACAATGGTTTCGTAGACTTCTTTTATATAGTTTGTTCTGTCTTTTTCGGTTCGATAGGCATAGGAACCTGCTAAACCGCCTTTGATAGCGTACTCATCAAAGAGCTTATCTTTGTCGCTAATATCATCATAAAATTGGCAATATTCCTGGAAACTGAAAGGAAACACATGAATTTCAATATAGCGTCCGGTAAACAGAGTTGCCAGATCCGCACTCAACAGGAAAGCATTAGAGCCTGTTACATAGATGTCGTATTTTCCCTTAGAGTACAGGCTGTTGATTGCCAGCTCAAACTTGGGACACATTTGAACCTCGTCTACAAACAGGTAGTTCGTTTTGCCTTCTTGATAATGTTCTTCCACATAGGCGTGTAAGGCATGGTATTCCTTGATTTCTTCATACGCTAAATCCATGAAGTCAATGAAGATAATATTGATGTTTTCAAAGTTGCTTTTCAGATACGCAATATACGCCTGCATCAGTTTGGACTTACCAGATCGACGAATACCTGTGATGATCTTGATGTCAGGAGTGCCATTCAGTTCAATGATTCTATCGAGATATTTTGCTCTCGTGATTGTTTTCATATAGTCCCCCACTTTCAAAAATTGAAGTTTTTTCATTTTCCGAAACCGCTTCGTTGTACTTAGTATACTGTCTGCTAAAAGTATATGCAAGATGTCGCTTTCAAAAACACAAATTTTTTTATTTTTTGAAAGCGGAAACTATGTACAGGCAACCCGATTCTTTACTGAATTTCAAGTAAAATGCAGAAATTTTCGAAAGATTGCTTTTGACCACTGTAAAACATGCTCTGAGCGTTTCGTTATATGAAGGGATAATTTTTCTTTCATATTTCAAAGAAAAGAGGATAAAGAAATGTCAGAGAAAAGACGTAGAGGAATCTGTTGATAAGATAATCGCCAATCGTATGAGCAAAGCATATTCTGAATGGAAATCAAATCAAGATACACAGTCATTTAATGAAAATATCGAGAAGGAATACCAGAAGCTTTTGGAAACACTGTCTCCGGAACAAGAGAAAGTGCTTACGAAGTATTGTGATGAAATATTTGCCAGCGGAGCAGAAACAGAAGAGTTTTTCTATCGCCTGGGTATAAAGGATGGACTGAGATTAAAAAGTACGGTAAAATCTGTATTAGAAATGATGTCGTGAAATTGGTATTTGAGGAGATAGACTAGTGAGAACATACGAGAACAAAGATGAACTTAAGAACGAGATAAATAAAAGTTTTGCAAAGTACATTTCAGAATTTGATATTATTCCGGAATCATTAAAAGATAAGAGAGTTGAGGAAGTTGACAGAACTCCAGCAGAAAATCTTGCTTACCAGGTTGGCTGGACAACTCTTGTTCTTAAATGGGAATCAGACGAAAGAAATGGTCTTCATGTCAAGACTCCTTCGGATGATTTTAAGTGGAATCAGCTTGGCGAATTATATCAATGGTTTACAGATACATATGCTTATCTGTCGTTGCAGGAGTTGAAAGATATGCTGAAAGAGAATATTAATTCGATTTATGAAATGATTGACTCATTAAGCGACGAAGAGTTATTCGAGCCCCATATGAGAAAGTGGGCCGATGAAGCAACCAAAACAGCGGTCTGGGAAGTATACAAGTTTATACATGTTAACACGGTTGCTCCGTTCGGAACATTTAGAACTAAGATTAGAAAATGGAAAAAGATAGCACTATAACTTTCAGTTTGTAGAATTAAGAAAATCGAAACTTACACAATTCTTGAACTCAACACAAACTGCCGTCAGTGTTGTTCCGTTACTCGTTCTTTGCTGGTATCATAGAACCATCAAATGAAGGAGGCAACAAGCCATGAATACAGATAAAATCTATGCAGAACAACTCGCAAACGAATATGCACCCAAGGACACCTCCAAGGTGGTCGCTCTTCGCAAGCTGGATGCAAAAGCCAAGCTTCCCGCAAACGTTTTTACCTACACCTTCGGTATTATCACAGCGTTGGTAGCCGGTGTCGGGATGTGCCTTTCCATGAAGGTTATCGGCAACGGTAGTACTGCTATGTTTGTTCTCGGCGTGATTGTCGGCATTATCGGGCTGCTGGGTATGGGCGTTAATTACCCCATCTACAAAAAATTGCTGGCTCAGGGCAAGCAGAAATACGCTTTTGAAATCATGGAACTGGCAAAAGAAATCAGTGAGAAGTAAACAAAAACACGAAAGAAGGTGGGAATGATTGAATAGATCAGAAAGCAGATATTTTGCTACTGCAGCCAGAATGGACGAAGCCTTTCTGACACTTCTGGCAAAAAAAGATTTTGAGTATATTACAGTCAAAGAAATCTGTGAAGTAGCAGAGGTCAATCGTTCCACCTTATATCTTCACTATGAAACGATGTCAGACTTCCATTACATATGTTACAGGTGTGATTCAGCAGTGTGTAAAAATGCCACAAAGCGAAACAATGAACGCTGTTTGATAACTTCAAGTTTGTTGAATTAAAAATCAGAAGAAAGTCCTTACAAACGGCGTCCAACACAAAAGAGGACCTGGATGACAGTGCCGGAAATGGGAAAGCTGCTGGGATTAAAAAAGACAGATCGATACTGGCTGGTGCATAAAAATGTTTTTGAATCAAAAGAGATTGCCGGAAAGATACGAATCAATATTGCCAGCTTTGAAAAATGGTACGCCAATCAGATTAAATATCATAAAGTTACCGGAGAAGAATCAGGGAAAGAATTAAAATCCTGGTCCTATTCCGTTAAGGAAGTCGCAGATCTGCTGGGGGTTGATGATTATCTTGTTTATGAATTACTCAAGAAAAATCAAATAGAACAGGTACATATCTGGATACCGTAGCAGCATCCACAGATCAGGCAGAACTGAAAACAGTACAGGACTTTCTGGATCGTATTGAGAATCAGGAATTGTATCATGTGCTGATCACCGTGGACAGGCTTACCCTTCAGATCGTTCTGATGAAGATCCAGGGGTATAGCACTCATGAAATAGCCAGGTATCTGAAGATTACCGAAAAGGCGGTTTACAGGCATATGGACAGGCTGAAAGAAAAAGTGAAGAAGATCTTCGAGTAGTTCATGATAATCACAAAGCAGGGTGTGAGAACAAACTCCACCCTGCTTATCATTTATTAGAAAAAATGAAACTTTTGTCAAAACCAGTATTTGAAAATTTTATCAGTAATAAAGTGCAGAATGCTGTTTGGATTGCTATTTTTATGCAACTATTTCTTGTTGCTCTTGACAAAATAATTTTTAGAGATTAAACTTATAACAGTGTTATATATCACTGTTATATAGGAGGTGTGCAAAATAAACGGAAATGGAACGACTTTAGAAAATATCCACCGGGCAGCGAAAGCAGAATTTTTAGAAAAAGGATATAAAGACGCTTCTCTGCGGAATATTGTGAAATCCGTGGGAATGACTACCGGAGCCTTTTACGGATATTATAAAAGTAAAGAAGAACTTTTTGAAGCCATCGTTGGTGAGCATTACGAATATATTCTCAAACGTTTTATAAAGGCACAGCAGGAGTTTGCCGAACTACCAGCTGCCCAGCAGCCGGAAGTCATGAGTGACATTTCGGGGCTTTGTATGTACGATATGCTCCATTATGCGTACGAACATTTAGAGGAATGTAAACTGATCCTCTGCTGTTCGGAAGGAACAAAATTTGCCAGGCTAATTGATGAAATGGTGGAGATTGAAGTGGAAGGGACTCATGCCTATCAGGAGGTTTTAAGGAAGCTTGGAAGGCCCTCTCCGCATATCAATCCTTCGCTGGAGCATATTCTGATCACCGGAATGTTTCATACCTTTTTTGAATTGATCATCCACGAAATGCCGCTCAAAGATGCCGAAAACTACGTCAGAGAAATGCGCGCCTTTTATACAGCGGGATGGATGAAAATTATGGGGCAGTAATGCCTTATAATTTTTGCTTGGTAGTTAGCTAAAACTAATCTAAATTCGGATATTGTAAGAACATAGACGTGTTCTCTTTATCATAAACACAAAGAAAAGGAGGAATTTTTTTGAAAAAGCAATCCAATTTATCACGCCTGCTGGAAATTGCAGGCAGCCATAAGTACCTGACCTATGCTTCCTGGGTGCTTTCTGCGATCAGTGCCCTGATTGCTCTGGTACCATTCTATTACATCTGGAAAATGATCAAGGAAGTATTGGAGGTGGCACCGAATTTTGACCAGGCACAGAACCTGACCGGTAATGGCTGGATGGCAGTATTGTTTGCGGTTATAGCGGTGCTTGTCTACATAGCAGGGCTGATGTGTTCCCATTTGGGAGCATTTCGTATTGCCACAAACCTGCGTATCCAGACCATGGAGCATATTGTTAAGTTGCCTCTTGGGTTTGCCGAGAGTTTTGGCAGCGGAAAACTGCGCAAGATTGTCAACGAATCCAGCGCAGCCACCGAAACCTATCTCGCCCATCAGCTTCCCGACAGAGCCAATGCCATTGCAACCCCCTGCGGTCTTTTGGTGCTGTTGTTCGTGTTTGACTGGAGACTGGGACTATTGAGTCTTGTTCCGGTTGTGCTGGGGTTTCTGATCATGATGGCAATGACCGGAAAGCAGATGCAGGAAAAGATGAAAGAATACCAGAATGCGCTGGATGATATGTCTAATGAAGCGGTAGAGTATGTCCGTGGGATTCCGGTGGTAAAAACCTTTGGCCAGACGATCTTTTCCTTTAAGAAGTTTAAAGACTCCATTGACCGGTATAAAGTATGGGTGATTGCTTATACCAGGCAGCTTCGGACACCGATGATGTTCTATACAGCTGCGATCAACGGCGTTTTTGCCACACTGATTGCCGGAGGACTGTTGCTTACGCAAGACGGTGTGACTTCCGGTTTCTTACTGGATCTTATTTTCTATATCATCATTACACCGGTTATTTCTGTCACACTGACACGCATTATGTTCCAAAGTGAAAACGCCATGATCGTAGACGACGCTTTACAGAGAATTGACAGCGTTTTGCATTTGAAGCCTCTGGAGGAAACGAAACATTCAAAGCATCCTCAAAACGCTTCCGTGGAGCTGAAATCGGTTCATTTCAGCTATGATGGAGAAAAAGAAGTATTAAAAGATATTTCACTGACCATTCCTGCAGGACAGACGGTAGCTTTTGTAGGTCCATCCGGCGGTGGAAAAACAACCCTTGCCAACCTGATTTCCCGATTCTTTGATCCCCAGAGCGGAATGGTAAAAATCGGTGGTGTTAATGTGAAAGACATCCCGAAAGAGGAACTCATGAACACGGTGTCTTTCGTATTTCAGAACAGCCGTCTGATCAAGGCATCCATTCTGGAAAATGTGCGTATGGGAAAACCGGAAGCTGCCCGTGAGGAAGTTCTGACTGCCCTTCATCACGCGCAATGCGATGATATTCTGGAAAAACTCCCACAGGGTGTGGATACGGTCATCGGTACAAAGGGTGTCTATCTTTCCGGCGGCGAGCAGCAACGAATTGCCATTGCCCGTGTGATGCTGAAAAATGCTCCGATTATCATTCTGGATGAAGCCACTGCCTTTGCTGACCCGGATAACGAAAGCCGCGTACAGGCTGCTTTCTCAAGACTTTCCGAGGGTAAGACCGTGATTATGATTGCCCACAGGCTTTCTACCGTAACAAATGTGGATCAGATTTTTGTCATTTGCGACGGACGGGTTGCCGAGTGCGGAAACAGTCGCGAATTGCTTGCAAAAGACGGTATATTCAGCCGTATGTGGAAAAATTACCAGACTTCCGTGCAATGGAAGGTAACAAAGGAGGTGCAGTGATATGATCAAAAAACTGCAGAAAAAATATGCCCTGTCTGAACAGGGAGCAAAAGACCTGATCAAAGGCTGCCTGGCCTGTGTCCTTCAGAATCTGTCTTTTATGTTTCCGGTGGGACTTTTATATTACCTGGTCAGCGATCTGATGAACGGGGGTGTTCCCGGTGGGAAAATTCCATTTTATGTGGCAGGCTGCGTGGTGTGTATCGGCTTGATTCTGCTGACCACTTTCTTTCAATACAATGCGACCTATTTTGCCACTTACAAAGAAAGCGGTATCCGCCGCATTACCCTGGCAGAGCATCTGCGCAAAATCCCCCTTTCCTTTTTCGGGAAAAAGGATTTAGCCGATCTTACCAGTACCATTATGGCGGATTGCACCTTCCTGGAGCAGAGTTTTTCGCATTTTATCCCTGAGCTTGCGGGTTCGATCATTTCTACAGTTCTGATTTCCATTGGTCTGCTCTTTACGGACTGGAGAATGGCACTGGCTGCCTTATGGGTTCTGCCGGTTGCCTTTGCGATTGTGGGATTTTCCGCAAAGATTCAGGAAAATCTGAATCAGAAAGCCATGGATGTAAAGATGGCCTGCGCAGACGGGATACAGGAGTGCATTGAAACGGTTCGTGACCTGAAAGCGAACAATGCGGAACAGGCATATTTAAAAGGTCTGGAAAAGAAGATCCGTGCCGTGGAGCATCGTTCCATCCTCAATGAATTCGGCCTTGCTGTTTTTGTGGTTTCCGCATCGCTGGTGCTGAAGCTTGGTATTGCAACGGTTGCGCTGGTGGGAGCTGTTTTGCTCATGCAAGGAAGCCTCTCCGTGCTTACATTCTTTATGTTCCTTCTGGTAGTATCCCGTTTATATGACCCTCTGCAGGGCGCACTCCAGAATCTTGCGGCAGTCATCAGTACACGAACCAACATTGCCCGTATGAATGAAATTCTCGATCATCCGATCCAGCAGGGCAGCGACAGGCTTTCCAATCAGGGGTATGATATTGTCTTTGACCATGTTGGGTTTGCCTACAATACCGGAGAAACCGTATTGAAAGATGTTTCCTTTACGGCAAAACAGGGAGAGGTTACGGCTTTGGTCGGCCCATCTGGCGGCGGAAAAACAACCGTATCCCGGCTGGCAGCAAGGTTCTGGGATATTAACAGAGGAAAGATTACCGTGGGAGGCATGGATGTATCCCGAATTGACCCGGAAACACTGCTTTCTCTGTATTCCATCGTATTCCAGGATGTTACACTGTTTGACAATACGATTCTGGAAAATATCCGAATCGGAAACAAAGACGCCACAGATGAACAAGTCATTGCTGCTGCGAAACTTGCCAATGTGGATGAATTTGCGGAAAAACTGCCGGATGGATGGCATACCAATATCGGGGAAAATGGCTGTGAACTTTCCGGCGGAGAGCGCCAGCGTATCTCTATTGCCCGTGCATTTCTGAAAAATGCGCCGATCATTCTTTTAGATGAAGCTACTGCTTCCCTGGATGTGGAGAATGAAACTCTGATACAGACAGCCCTTTCCCGTCTGATCGCAGATAAAACGGTTCTGGTCATCGCCCACAGGATGCGTACCGTAGCAGGAGCAGATAAAATTGTTGTCCTTTCTGATGGCACCGTGGCAGAAGAAGGATCACCAAAGGATCTGGAAGAAAAGAATGGTGTATATGCCCATATGGTAAAACTGCAGACAGAAAGCCAGAATTGGAAACTTGCATAAAGAAAAAGGAGGGCTGGTTATGCAAACATTAGGCGTTGTGGAGGATACCCTGTTTGTCCCTATGCTGGGCAGAATCTATGCCAGTGAGCATTACCCGCAAATTTTATATGATAAAAAAGCATTGGAATTGAAAAAGAAGCTACCTTCAGACTTGATTAAACAGAATATGCAGAGCCAGTATACCCTTTTGGCCTCTGCTTCCCGGTCTGCTAATATGGATCGGATTATTCGGACTTTTCTGGAACGCAGACCGGACGGTGTGATTGTCCAGCTGGGCTGTGGTCTGGAGACAACCTATCACCGATGTGATAACGGAAAGACACACTGGTATGCCATGGATCTGCCTCATGTAATCGAATACCGGCGGGGACTTCTTCCCGAACCAGAGAGGGAATTATATATTTCCGGGGATGCCTTTGCAAAGGATTGGATCAAAAAAGTTCGCAATGATGTACTTGATGCTCCTATTCTCGTTACTGCAGGCGGGTTATTTCATTATTTTGAGGAACATAAGGTCATTGCCCTTCTGCGTATGATTGGGCAATTTGGAAATATGGAAGTTGTTTTTGATACGGTGAACAAAAGAGGAATGACCATGATGAAGAAAAAATATATGAAACAGGTCGGCCATGCCGATGCACAAATGTTTTTTTATGTGGATTCAGCGGAAGAACTGGCAGCAAAGATCGGGGGTAATGTGAAGGTGATTGCGGAGGAACCATACTATCGTTACATCCCTAAAAATGGCTTAAAGCTATCCACAAAGGTCAGTATGACAGTTTCTGATCAATTCAAGATGGTAAAGATGATACATCTAAAACTATAGTGGATATACAATATCAGAGAGATAGAACTTTATCATTTTTTCGGACGCACTGATGAAACACCATCAAAAGCCGCCTTCTATCACCAGCGTGCAAAATTAAAAGATAATGCACTATGGGAACTTTTGCAAATCTTTAACCAGAAGCTTCAACCAACTCTATACAGAAACCGTTATCGTTTGGTTGCTTGTGACGGTTCTGTTGCTGATGAAGTTGATCCGGAACTTCTGGCAAAAGTATTGGCTAATCCAGAGATGTGGGCATTGCTCAATTCACTGGCGAAAACGATGAAGTAATGAAAAATAGTGAAAAAATAGTGTGATTTTAGTGAAAAAACAATTCATAAAACGATATAATATATGGATAAAATGAGGATATTTATTGTGTATATGGATATTCTATCTCCATCAGTAAACTAAGTAAAATAAAAATTCTGCTTTACAAATAACAGATAAAGTATTAAAATAAACAAAAAGATATCTTCAGGGCAGGGTGAGATTCCCTACCGGCGGTAAAGCCCGCGAGCCGAGAGGCATGATCCGGTGAGATTCCGGGGCCGACAGTACAGTCTGGATGGAAGAAGATGATAGTACAGTTGATTTTTTGTATGAATGAATGTAGTATCAGAGCTCTGAGATGGTGATCCATTTCAGAGCTTTTTATATAGGAAAATCAGACATTCATTTATCAATCATATGTAACAGATCAATTCCACCCTGCAGATATTTCTGCAGGCTTTTTTTGTATCTGGTACATCGTTTTCGAAATAACTATACCATTCACTTGTCTGTGAATCCGATTGCACATGTTTAAAAGCCTCGGCGTAGCCCAGGCAAAGAACAGGAATAAGAAAGAAGGAATAGAAATGACGGATCAGGAATATATGCTTCGGGCTATTCAACTGGCCAAAAAAGGAGAAGGCTGGACGAATCCCAATCCTATGGTAGGGGCAGTGATCGTAAAAGACGGAAAGATCATCGGGGAAGGCTATCATAAAAAGTATGGAGAACTTCACGCGGAACGTAATGCAATTGCTTCTCTTACAGAATCAGCAGAAGGTGCGGTGATTTATGTCACGTTGGAGCCTTGCTGTCATCATGGTAAAACACCTCCATGTACGGAAGCGATCATTGAACAGAAGATCAGAAAAGTGGTGATCGGTTCCAGAGATCCGAATCCGAAAGTGGCAGGAAAAGGTGTACAGATGTTAAGGGAAGCCGGTGTAACAGTAGTTGAAGATTTTATGAGAGAAGAATGTGATCAGCTGAACCCGGTGTTTTTCCATTATATTACTACGAAGACTCCTTATGTGGTAATGAAGTATGCCATGACACTGGATGGGAAGATCGCAACGAAAACAGGAGCATCAAAATGGATCACCGGAGAATCTGCACGAAAAGAAGTACAGCATATGCGGCATCAGTACATGGGAATCATGGCTGGTATTGGAACTGTGCTTGCAGATGATCCGATGTTAAACGTCCGGGTAGAAGGCTGGAAAAGTCCTGTCAGGATTGTGTGTGACAGTAAGCTCAGGATCCCGCCGGGCAGTCAGATTGTAAAAAGTGCGGAAAAGTACCGGACGATCGTGGCTTATGCAGAACAGAAAAATGCAAAAGAGAAAATAAAAATATTACATACCATGGGAGTTGAAACCATTTACTGTCCCGACGAAAAGAATCAGATAGACCTTAAGAAGCTGATGGCAGATCTTGGAAACAGAGGCATTGACAGCATCCTCCTGGAGGGAGGAGGTACGTTAAATGACAGTGCACTGCGAGCTGGAATTGTAAAGGAAGTACAGGCTTTTGTGGCACCAAAGCTGTTTGGCGGTGTGGCTGGGAAGACACCGGTAGAGGGTATTGGAGTTGAACTGCCGTCTGAAGCAGTGGAACTGAAATATACAGATATCTGCCAGATCGGTGAGGATATCCGGATAAAATGTCAGGTGTGTGATAAAAAACAGGAGGAATCATGTTTACAGGAATCGTAGAAGAGAAAGGAAAAGTCCGTTATATACAGCTGACAGGGGAATCAGGGATCCTGGCAGTGAAAGCCCGGAAAGTCCTGGAAGGGACAAGGATCGGTGACAGTATCGCTGTGAATGGTGTGTGTCTGACAGTTACGTCGATTCAGCCGGACGGATTTACTGCCGATGTGATGGCAGAGACGATCAGAAGAAGCAGTCTTGGCAGCTGCAAGGCCGGAAGCCAGGTAAACCTGGAACGTGCAATGGCTGCAGACGGCAGGTTCGGGGGACACATAGTAAGCGGCCATATTGATGGGACTGGCGTGATACGTTCCATGCTCCGGGAAGAAAATGCCATCTGGGTATCAATTGAGACATCGCCACAGATTTTGCATCTGATCGTGGAAAAAGGATCCGTCTGTATTGATGGGATCAGCCTGACAGTTGCAAGGGTTGATGAAGCTGGTTTTCAGGTGTCGGTCATTCCACATACAGGAGAAGAAACCACTCTTTTGGAAAAGGTGCCGGGGGATCTGGTTAATCTGGAAAATGATGTGATCGGAAAATACGTAGAAAAACTGCTTGGCATCAGAAAAAACGAAGAAGAGAAAAAAGAATCCGGAATTACGATGGAGTTTCTTGAAGAATTCGGGTTTTAGAACAGGAGGATATACACTATGTCACAAAATTATCAGTACAACACAATTGAAGAAGCACTTAGGGATCTTAAGGAAGGAAAAATAGTTCTGGTCACAGATGATCCGGACAGAGAAAATGAGGGAGATCTGATATGTGCGGCAGAGTTTGCGACCAGAGAAAATATTAATTTCATGGCGACCTATGCAAAGGGTCTTATCTGTACACCGATGAGTGCAGAAATTGCGGTGAGATTGAACTTTCCGCCGATGGTTGCGGAGAATACGGACAATCACAGTACAGCATTTACCGTGGCAGTAGATCACGCAGATACAACCACAGGTATCTCTGCGGAAGAGCGCTCCTATACTATCATGAAGTGTGTGGATGATCAGTCAAAACCGGAGGATTTCAGAAGACCGGGACATGTGTTTCCGCTTATTTCCAGAAAAGGCGGGGTTTTGGTACGAAATGGCCATACAGAGGCAACAACAGATCTTATGAGACTTGCCGGACTGAAAGAATGCGGCGTGTGCTGTGAAGTTATGAAAGAAGATGGAACTATGATGCGTACATCACAGCTATGGGAAATGGCAAAAGAGCATAACCTTACATTTATTACGATCCGTGATCTGCAGGATTATATAAGAATACATGAAAAGCATGTAAAGGAGGAAGCCGTTGCAAACCTCCCAACGCAGTACGGTGATTTTAAAATGTATGGTTATATCAATGATATTACAGGAGAGCATCATCTGGCACTGGTAAAAGGTGATCTGGGAGATGGTGAGGATGTGCTTTGCCGGGTACATTCGGAGTGTCTGACAGGGGATGCATTCGGATCGCTCAGATGTGACTGTGGCCTGCAGCTGCAGACAGCGATGCGCCAGGTAGAAGCAGAAGGCCGAGGAATCATTCTGTATATGAGACAAGAAGGCCGAGGAATCGGACTGATCAATAAGATCAAAGCATATGCGCTTCAGGAGCAGGGATACGATACTGTGGAGGCTAATGTGAAGTTAGGGTTTGCACCGGATCTCAGAGAGTACTGGGTCGGGGCACAGATACTGTCAGACCTTGGTGTGAAATCATTAAGATTACTGACAAATAATCCGGATAAAGTCTATGGACTTGGCGAATTCGGACTGAAGATCAATGAGAGAGTACCTCTGGAGATTCCGGCACAAAAGTATGACCGGAAGTATATGAAGACGAAGCAGGAAAAGATGGGTCATATTTTTAAAGAAATAAATTTATAAAAAACAGCAAATATCAGGAGGAAGAAAAAATGAGACAGATCAATTTAGTAGAAGGAAAAGTAGTAGCACCGGAGGGAATGAAGGTTGGTATCGTGGCAGCGAGATTCAATGAAATTATTGTGAATAAATTATTGGGAGGGGCAGTCGACGGACTGGTAAGACATGGAGTAGAAGAAGAGAACATTACTGCAGCATGGGTACCGGGAGCATTTGAGATTCCGATTACAGCACAGAAGATGGCACAGTCAGGAAAATATGATGCAATTATCTGCGTTGGAGCTGTCATCCGTGGAGATACTTCACATTATGATCTGGTGTGTAATGAATCTGCCAAGGGAATCGCACAGGTTGAACTTGCAACAGGAATCCCGGTTTTATTCGGAGTGATCACGACTGAAAATATCGAGCAGGCTATTGCGCGTGCAGGAAGCAAAGCGGGAAATAAAGGCTATGATTGTGCATTATCTGCGATTGAGATGGTCAATCTGATGAAGCAGCTCTAAAAGACAGGAAAATAAATGATGACAAAAACGATCATATTCGATTATGATGGAACGATCCATCATACCCTTGGAATCTATGAACCGGCATTTCGTGAAACCTATCAGTGGCTGACAGAACAGAAGGTTACCGAAGAACGGGAGATAGGCTCGGTGGAAATTGCCGGCTGGCTGGGACTTAACAGTAAGGAGATGTGGAATACATTTTTGCCGGAACTGGATCAGAGCTATAAAGAGCAGGCAAGCAGGATGGTAGGAGATCTGATGGTAAGACAGATCAGGAAACATAAGGCAGTGTGGTATCCGGGAGCAGAGGAGATGCTAACAGCTTTGAAGAACCGGGGATATCACCTTGTGATCTTAAGTAACTGTAAAGCTTCATATCGTGAGGCACACTGGAAGGAATTTGGGATGGAACGATGGTTTGATCGTTTTTATGACTGTGAATCATACAGATTCCGTCCAAAGACAGAAATTGTGCAGGAAATCATCCGGGAATATAGTGGCCCTTATCTGGTAGTCGGAGACAGGAGACAGGATCTGGAATGTGCCAGGTCCTGCAAAAGCCCTTTTATAGGATGCCTGTATGGATATGGTGAGAAAGGGGAACTGAATGGGGCTGATTATTATGCAGAACATATAGAGGATATACTGCAGATGGTGATATGATTTTTGCAATATAAAAATCTGAAGGAAAAAAGTTAAAAATAAGTACTTCTGTAAAATAAAAGGATATAGAAAATTTGCAACAATTTGTTGCAAATTCTGAGGCGGGGATGATTTTAGGATAGTCATAGTGATAGAGGTAATCCACTTTCCTAACCCCATCTGTACAGTAAAGTTCTCAAGTCCAGTTGTACAAAGCGCTACTGCACGAGGAACCAGATGGAATGCATCTCCACTTCCTAAAAGAACTGCCATAATTCCAAACATGGTAAACTGTCGGTTTCCTTTGCCTTTGCGGATTATTTATAGATTTTACTGTGGAAGATTTTGCATAAAGTGTTTTCCGTGCTTGTGTGTACCATTATCTGATATCAAAGCAGTACAGGGTGATTCCGGCCATGCACAGGTCAATATGATTACGGATGCGTACTCTCATATTCCTGTCTCTTATACACATCTGACGCTGCCGACGAATAGAGAGGTGGAGATCTCTGTTGTCGCCGTATCATTAAAAAAAAAAAAAGATAAGTAAAGAGTGTTATAGGTAAAACTGAGAACGTAGTAGACATGATACAGAAGACAAGAGA
>OJJT01000560.1_pt1 | contig 15883 bp, 17 predicted proteins | sample 1596281 | NCBI WGS metagenome assembly OJJT01 (sample SAMEA4350145, study PRJEB24818) | metagenome | biome: human; feature: gut; material: faeces | place: Denmark | collected 2013-09
CAATGTGGTTTAATTTCTTGTTAATTCCTCGCGTCTACCATGGCTTCGCTCTGTTGTTTTTGTTATTGTTTTATTTAACCGTCTATAATCCTCAGTCTGTTGTTTTTTTTTTTTTTTTTCAAGCAGAAGACGGCATACGAGATTTCTGCCTGTCTCGTGGGCTCGGAGATGTGTATAAGAGACAGATACTATATACAGAGTTAAGAAAGAGAGGAAATAAAAAATGAGAGAATACAAGTTAAGTACAGCAAAAGGAAAACAGTTATACGACATGGGGTGTAGATGTTGCTGGAGTAGTTTGAACAACTTATATGAAAAGTGGTCTACTGCAAAGGAACAAGCTTTTAACAGTTGTTGGGATCAATATTGTAAAGGCGAAAATAGTACAGCTTTTGGTGTAGGAAACGCAAATTCATTTGGTTTCACAGCCAGTTGGTTAGAAACTAAATACGGTGAGGACGTAATGCGAATAGAAACTAAAGATAATTCATATTTATTATGGTTAAATAGGTAGGCCGGGAATGGCGGTTCAACTCCGCCACTACCATTCAGCACACTTGTGCTAGATTATAATTAAATAAAAGGAGAAATAGTTATGGCAAGAGAAAGAATGGTTACAAGGACAGTTGTTACTACAATGGTTGATGTTTTGGTTATTAACATTGAGACAGCGGAGACAGCTACAAAGAGTTTTGTGCTTACACAGAACATGGTAAAAGATGAAAAAACAATGCTTAACAATTCACAGGCTATGCTTGAAAAAGAGTGTGGCGAAATGTGGAAAGCCGTAGCAATCAAAAATGTAAAAGAGGAAGAAACTTTATACGGTATGACGGAACAGGACTTCTTAAAATATGCAAAAGTGCTGCCGCCTAGATAAGCGGCAACATAACCAAAAAACGGAAAGGGTGAAAATAATGTTAAACATAATAGCAAAAAATGTTAAATCAAAACTTGAAAAAAAGGTAAATGGAACAGTATCTTGTCACATCATAGGTACATCAACATTAGTATGTGATATTATAAATAACGGAAATGTTTTTCGTTATACTGAAAAATACACACCGTTTGAAATAAGTAACGGAATAACAAGCACACAAATAGCTAATAAAATCATATATGCTTATTTGTTACACATAAAGAAAAAATTCTTCAAATAATGTTTACACTTTGTTCATAACTTGTTCATATTTATATACTACAATATAATTGTAGTTAAGAAACAGATACGTTAGCCATAGCGAAAAGGGGCGGCGTAAAACCGCCCCAATTCACTCAATAAAGGTGGTGTAAGATTGTTAAAAGAAATGTTTGAACAGCTTGTATACTCCGATAATTGGGACAAGCACCATATTGTTAATAGATATGTATACACAAATAATCAGTTGATGTTAATGGTTGAAGTAAATTCACCATATGCATATAGTTTTGAGCACATGGAACAGCTTATACATAATGATGTACTAAATGTGGTGTCATTGGTTATAACTGATAGAAGTAAGCTAGATAGGTGTAGGTAGGGTTCAATTCCTTACCCTAGCATTAGTGCAAATTTGCACTAGGAAACAAAAATCAATAATAGCCATGAAAGGAGAAAAAACTATGGCAAGAGTACCAATGGTAACAAGAACAATTACAGCGACAAAAGTAACAGCACTTTGTCTCAATATTGAGACAGCAGAACCGTTCAACAAAACTGTGACGCTTTCTGGCACGTTTAAAGACGAAAAAGCTATGTTGAAAGCGGCTGAAAAGGTTATCAATTCTGACACTGAAAAAACGGTACATATCGTATACAGGGAGGAAATTGAAACTCTTTACGGAATGACGGAACAGGAGTTTATTGAAAAGGCTAAGGTTTTACCACCTAGAACAAAAAAGGAAGAGGAACAGCAGTAAACAACAAGAACAAAAAAGGAGAATAAGCTATGCAAGGTTATGAAGTAAAAATCGTTGAGGCAAGCAAGGAATTATCGGCAAGGGAAAGAATTGCCCTCAAAAACTTTGACGATATGGTTCAGTTAGACGACGCCATTACATCAGATTCACCCCGGTTACATATTGACATTGACGGATATGCAGTAGCAGTAGTTCATAATGAAAAGTCTGATACTGTTGATTATGAAAAGTTCATCATTTTCGGAAAAGATGGACAGAAGTACATCACAGGTTCACAGCCGTTTTTCAGTTCTTTCAAGGAAATCTGGGACGAAATGGAAGGTGAAAAAGAGGATTGGGCTATCATCGCTTATAAGCGTGAATCCAATAACTACAAAGGTAAAGAGTTCTTTACTTGTACAATTTGTTAAAATAAAAAAGCCCCCCCACTTAACGGTGGGCTGGGGCTTTTATTTTTTCACAGAAAGGTGTAAACTATGGCTAAAAAATTAACTCAACTACAATTAGATTATAAAAAAGAAGTTAAACGGCTAAAACAAGCCGTTAGAAGAGCAGAAAAAAGGGGTTATATAGTACCGGAAAATGTTATTCCAAAACAGCCAAAAAGAATAACCAAAAAATCGGTAGAAAGATTAAAGAAGATAACCACAAAAGAAATCTACTCAAAATCAGAAAAGCTTGACTTTGAAACTGGTGAATTGATTCCCGGTGAAGTAGCCCGTAAACAGGAAAGAAGTGAATCCGCTAAGAAAGCGGCAAAAACAAGAAAAGAAAAGCGTTATAATGCTGAAAAAGGCGAAAGTGAATATTATGAACCGCAATATGAAACTTTTCCTAGTGGTGCAGATATAATAATAGGAAACTTTAAAGCAGAAATGACACGTTTTCCAGAAGTTGCACAGCCTATTGTAAACCAATGGCTTGACAGGCTGCTAAGAGATTATTCAAAAGAAGATGTAGCCGAAATGTTAGAAAATGCGTCAGCACAAGGTTTAGGCGTTGATTATTCTATAGCATACCGCGAAGATTTGCTTTTAGACAGGCTTTCAGAAATGCTTGACTTATTACCAGGAGCGTCTACTGGAAATAAAATTGACATAATGGAAGCCATGGAATATGAAGAAGATTGGGAAATACCTGATTAAATGAAAACTAAAAAATACAGGTATTTCATGGGTGACTTTGAAACCACAGTATACAAAGGACAGGTAAACACAGAAGTTTGGGCTAGTGCTAGTGTTGAGTTGTTCAGTGAAGATGTTAAAATATTTCACTCAATAGGTGAACAATTTGAATATTTTACGTCTCTTAAAGAGAACATAATAGTATACTATCACAACCTTAAATTTGATGGTGCTTTCTGGCTATCATATTTAATGGTGGATTTAGGTTTCAAACAAGCCAGCGAACAACTAGACGCTGAAAATCCGTTTAAAGTGAGGTGGCTGCAAGAAAAAGAAATGCTGAATAACACATTTAAATATAGCATATCTGACAGAGGACAATGGTACACCATTATAATAAAGGTTGGTGGACATTTCATTGAAATTAGGGATTCTTTAAAATTGCTGCCATTTAGTGTAAAACGGATAGGCGAAAGTTTTGGTACAAAACACAAAAAACTTGATATGGATTACACAGGATTCAGATACGCTGGGTGTGAAATAACAGATGAAGAAAAACATTACATAGCTAATGACGTACTTGTCGTAAAAGAAGCGTTAGAAATAATGTTCAATGAGGGTCACACTGATTTAACAATAGGTTCTTGTTGTTTGAAAGAATATAAAAGAACAGTCGGTAAAGAAGATTATGAAATGTTTTTCCCAAACCTTTACGATATGACTATTGATAAATCAAAACATGGTTATGACAGTGTTGGTGAATATATAAGAAAATCATATAGAGGTGGCTGGTGCTATTTAGTAAAAGGGAAAGAGGGGAAAATATACAAAAATGGCTGCACATTTGATGTAAACTCATTATACCCATCAATGATGAGTAGTGAGTCTGGTAATTATTATCCAGTAGGAACACCGCATATGTGGACAGGCAATATAATACCTGATGTAGCTTTATTACCTAATAGATACTACTTTATTAGAATAAAAACAAGGTTTTATATTAAAAAAGATAAGTTACCATTTATACAAATAAAATCTAGTCATTTATACAAAGGAACAGAGTGCTTAGAAACAACTGACGTGTACAATAAAGAAACAGGTTTATATTCACCATTTTACATAGGTTTTGACGGAAAGATTAAAGACACAAGAGTTGAATTAGTGTTAACAATGACTGATTTTCAGTTACTAAAGGAACATTATGAATTAGTTGATTTTGAAATACTAGATGGGTGTTGGTTTTATGCTGAAATAGGTTTATTTGATTCTTATATGGAAAAGTACAAAACTATGAAAATGAATAACAAGGGTGCGTTAAGAGAGTTAGCAAAACTTTTTCTAAATAATTTGTATGGGAAAATGGCAAGCAGTACAGACAGTTCATTTAAAGTGGCATATATAAAAGATGATAAATCATTAGGGTTTATGGCTTGCATGGAAAACGGTAAAAAGCCTGGGTACATACCAGTAGGTTCAGCCATAACAAGTTATGCAAGAAATTTCACAATAAGAGCGGCACAAAAGAATTATCATGGTAAGGATAAACCGGGGTTTATATATGCAGACACAGATAGTATACATTGTGATATACCATGGAACACAGTATCAGGAGTAAACATACACGATAAAAACTTTTGTTGCTGGAAGCCAGAAAGCTGTTGGGATATAGCTATTTTCACCAGACAGAAAACATATATAGAACACGTTGTGCAAGAAAATTTGCAAGATATTGATAAACCATATTACAACATAAAATGTGCTGGTATGCCAAAAAAGTGTAAAAATTTGTTTGAGTTATCTATGCAAGGATTTACACCAGATGAAAATGATACAGACTACACAGATGAAGAAAAGGAATTTTTAAGCCATAAAAGAAAATTAGGGGACTTCACAATAGGCTTAAGTGTTCCGGGGAAATTAAGACCAAAAAGAATAAGGGGTGGCATACTGTTAGTAGAAACACCATATAAAATGAGATAACAGAAAAGAGGGCTTAACGCCCCCCTTTTCTTTTTATATCTGTAACTTTTGGGTATTCAATGCGGTACGCTGCCGATATGAATTGTGGCGGTATATTCCAACTGTGCGTTCCACAATGTCACATTGAATATAGCAAAAGCAGATACCTTAATAACTTAAACTTTTTAGCAATGCTTCTTTGCACCTTAAATCTTTAAATCTAAAACACCCTTTCTCAAAATAAAATCTAAGTGCAGCAAGAAAAGCGTCATTTCTTTTTAACATAACATAGTTAATTTCATGGTCATCAGTAGTTACTGTTATTTTAAGTCTAAAAGTATTATCACTTCTATCATCAATGTAAATAACACCTGAATCAGTAAATTCACGCACACCGTACTCAATTCCTTTGTACTTAATTGTGCATAAATATCTACCAACACCTTTAGGTTTTTCAATAAAAGCTTTGTTATCATTAAGATAAACACACTCGCTGCTATAAGCGACATAGCTGTTTTTAGAAAATGCTTTATTGAAACCACTATCCTTTTGTGCTCTGCTTGCAGTTTCAATAAAACCTTGTTCCAAAATAAAACCATCACCGCGTAAAAATTTTGTATCATCTTTTAACCTTTCGCTTATACCTAGTTCAACAAAGTATGGGTTTATAATTGATACCGGATTGCTAAGCATAAAAACAGGAACATATCTGCTTTGTTTTCCCTGACCCCTGGCAACACTTGTATGAACCGAAATAAACTTTCTTATTTCATCAGAACAATAGTGATTCGTTTCACTTTGAAATTCATCAAATATCATTCGCTCTACATCACTAAACAGGTGAGAATATTTCTTTAACTGGTCTGCACTATTTAATGAAATAGCGTATCCACAAGGCTCATCATCTAAGAACAACTCATGGAATATACCAGAAGCCTTTCTTTTGCTAGTCATTATACTGCCATTAAAAAATAATGTTGACAAGTCTTTAAAAAATTTTTCTGCACAATCATCAAGCTCATAATTATATCTATATATTAGCGCAAATTTTTCACCTTTTTCTTTGAATCTATTTACACACAGCCTCCCAAAATAGGTTGTTTTTCCACCAGACCTATTACTTGTAATTAAATATAACTCAGGTTTGTTGCCATTTATATCTAACATACTAAGTATCTTAGTACCGTCATAATATGCACCCTTCAAAAAAAAACACATCCTTTCTTATTAAATTATAACATAAATATTGACTTTTTGCAAGCAAAATGATATAATATTAAAAAGAAAGGAGTTTAGAACATGGACGCTAACACTATTATTCAGCTTGTTGGTAGCTTAGGTTTTCCTATTGTAATGTGCGGTGCTTTGTTCTGGAGAATGGTAAAATCTGACGAACAGCATAAGGCAGAGATGGGCAAATTAAGTGAGGCATTAAATAACAACACAATAGCCCTCACTAAATTGTCCGATAAACTTGAAAAGGGGGATTAAAATGGACGTTACAGCAATTAACTTGCCACAAACTGTTTCCGTATCACTTTTAGTAATTGCTGGTGTGTTCGGTAATGGTGAAGAAAGAAAAAAGAAACTTACTGACAGCGGTTACAACTACAATACGATTCAGAAATGCGTAAATGAGTTGTTACCTATTATTGAAAAGTATGGTGAATGATATGCCGTCAATTCAAAACGCATATAACTGGGCAGTAGAAACTTGTGCCGCTGATAATGTTGGATATTCACAGCAATACAGAAATCAGCAAACCGTAAACGGCATTACATATTATGATTGTTCATCATTTATATGGTATTCTTTAGCAGCTGGTGGTTTTGATGTAAAGTCTGCAAATGGTGGTAGTTCATATCCGTTTTGGACAGGCACAGAAGCCGCTTGTTTGCGTGTATTAGGTTTTGTAAAGCACAGCCCAGATGAACCGTGGAAACCCGGTGACATTCTTATAAGAACAGGACACACTGAAATGGCTTTTGATGAAACTAGAACCATGGGAGCGCACACATCAAAAGTGCCATTAGCGGAACAGGTTTCTATCAATGCCAATGACAGCAGGGGAAATTGGCTTGAATTATGGCGGTGGGAAAATGGTGCAGTTAATGAGTGGATAAAAGGTAACAGGTGGCTGACTATTGGGGAAATGCAGAACAACGCAGCAATCGTTTTCAATAATCTGCTTAGTAATGGGTTCACTGTTGAAAGTATTTGCGGTATATTAGGTAATGCTGGTGGTCTTTACACGCTAGGTGAAAGTTCTATCAATCCCGGCATATGGCAAAACTTAACACCAAACCCACAATTAGGTTTTGGCTTATTCCAATGGACACCATCTACAAATTACACCGATTGGGCTGACGCTAATGGTTATGAACATGATGATGGTTATGGACAGCTTGACTGGCTTGTTAATCAAACAGTGCCGTCTGGACAATGGATACCCACTACCGATTATCCAGAGACATTTGACGAATTTAAGATAAGCACAAAAGACCCCGAATATCTTGCAAACGCTTTTCTTAACAATTTTGAAAGACCAGCAGACAGAAATCAACCAGCTAGACAGAGTAATGCTAGATACTGGTATGAATGGTATACAAATTCATATGTGCCGCCAGATAATCCACCGCAAAACGGTGGAGAATGGAGTTCAAAAATGCCTATATGGTTTTACTTAAAAAGGAGGTTATAAAATGATGTTTAAAGATGGAATTTATCAGCATGAAAGCGGATTCACTGTCGTGGTAAATAATGGCGTGGTTATGTTATCACCAAACCACCCATTAAGTATCAGACTGTCTGAATTATTTGACACATCTAAGTGGAAGGAGGTGAAATAGTGGCTGTTAAAGACAGGGATTCTATTTTATCGGCTGTTAAACAGATGATTGGTGATAACACATCAGATGAAGCTATCGCATTGATGGAAGATATTACCGATACAATTACAGATTATGAAACTAAGGTAGCAGACAAAACTGACTGGAAAGCTAAATATGATGAAATGGACGCAAGCTGGCGTAGAAAATACATTGAAAGGTTTTCCGGAAAAACAGGTGAAGAAATTAAAGACGAACAGGAAGAACAGATTAAAGATGATGGTGAAATCCGTTCTTTTGACAAACTGTTCACAGAAAGAGAGGGGAAATAAATATGGCAACTATCCCTAAAGTTGTAACATTAACTAATTCAAGCGTTGATATTCTTAACGCTATTAGAAACAACGCTACACAGAATTACCGGGATTATGTCCCGAAAGCTACGCCTGACGCTGATAGTATCAGACAGATTGGTGCTATCATTATGGATTATCCGGCATTACAGAATGAATTTCTTAGCGCACTGGTGAACAGAATCGGGCGTGTTTTAATTACATCTAAGATGTATGATAACCCATGGTCTTTCTTTAAAAAAGGATTACTTGAATTTGGTGAAACTGTTGAAGAGATTTTCGTAAACATCGCTAAACCGTTTCAGTTTGACCCGAGTGTTGCTGAAAGTAATGTATTCAAGCGTGAAATTCCTGATGTAAGAGCGGCATTTCACATTATGAATTATCAGAAGTATTACAAGGCTACAATCAGCAACGACCAGCTTAGACAGGCTTTTCTTAGCTGGCAAGGTATCAGTGACTTGATTGCTAAGATTGTGGATTCAATGTACACTGGTGCAAACTATGACGAGTTCCAGACAATGAAATATATGCTGGCAAGGCACATTTTAGATGGACATATGTACCCTGTTGAAATCCCGGAAGTAACAACTGCGAACATGAAAAGCGTTGTTTCTGCTATCAAAGGTATCTCAAACAAGTACACGTTTTTATCCACACAGTACAACTTGGCTGGTGTTGCTACTTACACAGATAAAACAGACCAATATATGCTTGTTAACAGCACTTTTGACGCTACAATGGACGTTGAAGTTCTGGCAAGTGCTTTCAATATGGATAAGGCAGAATTTGCTGGGCGGCGTGTTCTTGTTGACAGCTTTGGTTCGTTAGATACAGCCAGATTAGCAGAACTTTTTGCTAATGACCAGACCTATGAAGAAATCGGTTCAGACGAGTTAGAAGCATTAGACCAGATTCCAGCGGTATTAGTTGACAGAGATTGGTTTATGATTTTTGACAACTTTTACAACTTCACAGAGCAGTACAATGGTGAGGGATTATACTGGAATTACTGGTATCATGTTTGGAAAACTTTTTCTGTTTCTCCATTCGCTAATAACGCCCTGTTTATTCCGGGAACACCCGGTGTAACAAACATCACTGTTAATCCAGCAAATGCTACGGTTTCCGCTGGACAGAGTGTACAGCTTACAGCCAATGTAGAAACCACAAACTTTGCGCCTAAAAGCGTTACATGGAGTGTGAACAGTGAATACGCCACAGTGGATAACAGCGGCAGGGTTACTATGGCTAGTAACGCACCAGCTTCAACAAGTGTAACTGTAACAGCTGCTAGCACATACGACACAGCAAAAAAAGGAACAGCGACTGTGTCTACGCCAGCGGCTTAATCAACAAAAATTTACGAGTTATCCACAGTAAAATGTGGATAACTCTATTTGAAAGAGATATGAGGTGACTTATGTATATTGCACCCAATTCAACAATAAAGATATTAAGAAATGTAAACATTGACAACACATACCAACACACAATTCATTTCAATGGGTCAGCGGAACAATCGGCTTATTTTTCATCGCTGGCTAAGTACAATGTTGCTAATTACACATACCAAAGAAAAGAAAGAATTTTGCGTGTTGGTATTTTAGCAGATAACTTATACGATTGCAATTACATCATGTTCCAGAATACAACTTTTGGTAATAAATGGTTTTACGCTTTCATCACTAATGTAGAATATGTTAATAATGAAGCGTCAAATATCAGCTTTGAAATTGATGTAATGCAGACATGGTATTTTAATTATACTGTTAGACCGTCTTTTGTTGAAAGAGAGCACTCAGCTAGTGACAATGCTGGTGACAATTTAGTACCAGATGATTTGGAATTAGGTGAGTATATCATGGACGACTTTGATGGTACTAATTTATTAGGTCAAAAAAGCATTGTCGTGGCGGCTACATTCAATAAAGATTTAGATGATAACAGTGGAGGTATGTACAGCGGAATTTATTCAGGCCTGTTTTACAACGTGTTTGACAACTATTCTGATGTGAATGAATTTATCAATGACGCTACTAATGCAAACAAGGCGTCTGGCATTGTTTCAGTGTTTATGATGCCTAAAAACATGGCAGCAAATATTGGAGAAAGTGTACAAATATTTGAGGTGAATAAGCCTAAAAAAGTCACAGGTCAAATAGACGGATATACACCTAAAAATAATAAAATGTATACTTACCCATACAATTTTATGTATGTGACAAACCTTAATGGTGTAGGTGTGCCTTTCCCATATGAGTATTTTAGCGACCCTGATAATTGCACATTTGGTTTAGCTGGTGATATGTCATGCAATCCACAAGTAGTTTTATACCCAGAAAACTACAAAGGTGTACCAGCAAATTATAATGAAAAAATGATTTTAGACGGTTTCCCTCAGTGTTCATATAACACCGACAGCTTTAAAGCATGGCTTGCACAAACTGGTGTATCGCAATTAGTATCACTAGCTGGTGGTGGAGCGGCTATTGCTGGGGGTGTCGCTAAAGCTGGTGCTGCTGTTGCCGCTGGTGGTACTGCCTTAGCTATTGGCGGTGTACCTATTGCCGCTGTTGCTGGTATTGCCGCAGTTGCTGGCGTTGTTGCTGGTGTGATACAGCACGCTACATTACCCATGCAGGCCCAAAACTCACAAGGCAGTTCAGCTATGACAGCGTTAGGGTTAAAAGATTTTGCGTTTTGCCATATGCACATACGCGGGGAATTTGCTAGAATCATTGATGAATACTGGAATGTTTATGGCTATCCAGTTCATAGAGTTAAACTGCCTAATATTTCAAATAGACCCCATTGGAATTACATTAAAACGATTGGTGTGAATATCGTAGGCAACGTACCAACTGATGATTTAGCAAAAATAAAATCATGCTACAATAACGGAATTACTTTCTGGAAAAATGGTAATGAAATTGGTAGTTATGATTTAGATAATAACATATAAGGAGGTGATAATATGGCTAAAAGAAAACGCACACCCTGGGCTTCATTTGACATGAATAATAGGACGTACACACACTATTATAACAGACTAGCTGAATTGGCTGTCAGTATGTTTGAATGGAGTGGTTTACCAGACAGCATTGACCCTAGATTTCTGGAATTAACTTTATTCAGTGACGGTATGGCTGTATTTTTTAAGGATGATGTGATGGACAAGTATTTAGCACTTCAAACAATGATTGGTGGAAATCTTGATGTTTACAGAATCCCTAAAATAAGGACAGCATATGCGGCTAATGGTTATAACATGAAACTTAATGAAAGCAATTCTGTTATCATTTTCAACAATATGCTGCATACTAATTGTTTATCAGATATAGAATTGTTTGCTTACAAGCTGTATGAATGTGATAGAACCATGGTAGTAAATATTAAAGCCCAAAAAACTCCTGTTATGATAACTTGTGATGAAAACCAGAGATTGACCATGAAAAATCTTTATGCGCAATATGACGGAAATGAGCCGTTTATATTTGGTGGAAAAGATATTGACATGAAAAAAGTTCAGGCTATCATAACAGGAGCACCATATGTAGCAGACAAGGTGTATGAAACAAAATCGCAAATTTGGAATGAAGCTATGACTTACTTAGGTATCAGTAATGTCTCAATGATTAAGAAAGAACGCATGGTTGCTGATGAAGTTAATAAAAACATGGGTTCTACTGTAGCTTCACGCTATACACGTTTAGAAATGCGTAAACAGGCGTGCAAACAGATTAACAAAATGTTTGGGCTTAATATTGATGTAGAATATCGTGCTGACGTTCAAACTTGTACTGATGAAGATATGGGTAAGTATGTCAACGAAACTGATACAGAAAGGGAGGGTAATAACAATGAGTAAATACACAACAGAAGTACGTTATATTTGTGAAACCCTTGCTGGTTTGAGCGAAAGTGCTGGTTATGCAGACATTGAACAAACGATAAAGAATTGCCTGCCAAAAGTGTTTGATTTTAACTTTCCTATATTTGATGAAAGTTATAGGAGCGTTTTGGAAACAAAAATATTACGTCATTATTATACAAGAGAGATTGGGTTAGAGACAGTTGGACTCTGGAAATTAAAACTTTCTACAAAGTTAAATGAAATTATGCCGTACTATAATAAGTTATACAAAAGTGAGCTTATTGAATTTAACCCACTATATGACGTAGATTTAACTAGAGAAAGAAAAATAGAAGGAAAAGGGGCTAAGGACACGGAAAACGGTGAAAATAGGAGCGGTAGTAATAATACAGAAACCACACAGAACAATGATTCAGCTGTAAAGGAAACTGGTGGTAATAAAGGTACAACAAACGGAACAGCTAACGGTACACAAAATCAGAATACTAATGGTAATAGTACAAATATGTATTCTGATACACCACAGGGTGCTATAACCGATTTACAAGCTGGTAGATACTTAACTAACGCAACTATTGATAGTGCTACAAACACATTTGCTGGTGCTTCTAGTGACACAACAACACAGACAACAGAAAACACAAATAATTCCACAGTAGATTCAAGTGGAAGTGTTGACGGTACAACTGAATCAGATTTTAACTCAAAAATGAATGGATTCAGTAATACTACTTTAAGCAACACAGAGGATTATCTTGAACACGTTATTGGTTCTAATGGTGGAGAAAGTTTCAGCAAAAGATTAAATGATTATCGGTCAACATTTATTAACATTGATATGATGGTAATAAATGAATTGGAAGATTTGTTTTTTGGTTTGTGGTAAGAAAGGAGACTAATTATGAGTTTTAATTGGAACAATGTAAAACCTGCTTGTTGTGCAAGATGGCTGGTTCTTCCTACTGTATATTCAGACGCTTTATCTTATGGCGAACAGCTTGATAAGTTCTGTTACCAGTTAAACCAGTTAATTGAAAACAACAATATTCTTCCCGATTTTATCGCTGAAATGATTAAGGAATATATCGACAACGGTGCAATAGGTGAGGTTATAAGGGACATTCTAGCTAATTACATTTTGAACGTAAAATATCCGCCTAAAGGCATTACACCAGCGGTGGGAGACGGTTCTGCTGATGATACAGAAGCTATACAGGGCTGTATTGATTACGCCGCTGAAAATGGTGGCGTGGTTTACTTTCCTTATGGTTCGTATCTTACACAGCCGCTTACTATGAAAGATGGCGTAAGCTTGTTTGGTTTTGACAGGTATAGCACTAAGATTGTGTTAAAAGGTGGTGCAACTAAACCGCTCATTGGTGGAACTGTTGCTGATTTATCTATTACTAATCTTACACTCGACGGTAACAGTGGTATTCAAGTTAATGATGTGAATGTAGTTACTATTATGGCTACAAACGTTCTGTTAAATAATCTGATTATCAAAGACGGTTATACGCTGGTTAATTATGTGGGTACTGGTGGACACTTCCAGATTAATAACACTGTGTTTGGAAACGCTGTCGAAAAGTGCTTGCTTACTGCTGGAAATGCTAATGTTCAGTGTGAAAATGTGCTGTTCAATCAGTTGTCTGCTGTTGGCGGTATTTCTGTTATGGAAATTGGCACTAATGGTGGTTTCTTCAATGTGAAAAGCATTGCAACGTGTAACCAGTGTATTGTTATTAACGGAAACAATAACAAAATTTCTGCTATTGTTGAAAATGCGACTACCCCTGTTGTGGATAACGGTTTACATAATAACACTGAAATATTTGGTATTAGCAACAAAGAATTTTATTCTGGTGATGCTTATAAAGAGATAAACGGTAATTATTCTAAACACGTTGGTGGCGTATACACAAAAACTGTAGACGGTATTTCTAACGAAAGCGTTGACGAAAAAAATACAGTTGTAACAGGTGCAACTACTGAAACATACATAGGTGATAGAACGGTCACAAACAACAATTTTACAGAAAACACAAACGGAAAAAAAGTTTATAATTTTGGTAGTGAGGTAAAAACAGTTAGTGGAAACAGTGAAACAAATGTAACAGGTGATTGTATTGAAACAGTTAGTGGAAACAGTGAAACAAATGTAACAGGTGATTGTATTGAAACAGTTAGTGGAAACAGTGAAACAAATGTAACAGGTGATTGTATTGAAACAGTAAATAATAAAAATATCAATACGCCGAATGAATATCGTGTTAATAGTGGTGATTTTATTATTGAAAGTGAAAAACCATTAACTTATAAGACACCTACCGTTTTAAACGACTATTTTAAATGCGTACCGTTTAAAGATTATAATGATGATATTTATTATGTTCTAGTTCGTGGTGATATTGAAAACTTTGAAAAAATTACAGGTGTAAATAATTTTAAAACTGTTTTTGATTTTGGCGCTAAAGGTGATGGCGTTACAGATGACTATAATGCTTTTCAATCCGCGTATGAATCTGGTAACACTATACTAATTCCACCAGCAACATATTATTGTAGTAAAGAGATAGAAACTAAACCAGATATTATCACTAATTTTATAGTTGGTAGTAAAGTTACATTTAACAATGTTAAACCTTTAGAAATTAATACTGAAAACGCAAAATTATTAATTCATTCAAAAGCTAATTCGTCACCATACAATAATTATGAAATAGGTATATTTAATGGTGTAGATGGAATACGCGGTAATGTTTTAAGTACACATGTTATTAACTCAATAATTAGGTCAAATACTAAAAATTTTATATGGGGTCTTTTAAATATTTTAGAAGTTGCTGACAATATAACAAATGACAGTGAAAATGTTGGTACATACACGCAAGTAAATGGTAATGAAAACAGTGATACTGGCCTTTGGGGTGAATGTATCGAAATTAATGATTATAAAGTTAACCCGAAAGCTAGTAAAGTAGGACTTGAAATATCATATAGGTCTAATTTGACTGACAATAACCATTCAAGACATGCTTTGAACATTGCTTTATACGGTAAAAATGGTGCGTCGGGTGGAAATATTTCATCTGCGGTTTTAATCAGTGGTAACAACGACGCAATGAGCGGGTCTGTTGCTGGTGTAGATACTGGTATAAGATTTGAGGGGTGTGAATTTAACACACTAATAGGTGGAGGAAGAAGTGGTAAGCAAAAAACTAAAACAAATTACGGTATTGATTTTGGTTACTTTGATGTTAGACATTCGGCTATAAGATTAACAGATAAAATTTTAGAATTTTTAACAATTAAAATAAGTGAACAAAACAATAAATTAAATATATCAAATGGACCAAGCACTTTGAGTATAACACCTACACCAGAAAGTAAAGGCTCTTTATCAGAAACTAACATGTGTTTGCCAATAACTATTGATGGTCAGCAATTTTATTTAAAACTTTATAGATAATATAAAAATACGTTACACAAAATAAGTGTAGCGTATTTTTATTTTTATGTGTAAATAGTATATGCTAACATTGCTAAAACTACAAATTGGTTTAATTGTATAGATTTGCACTGTAAACGGTGTAAATAATACACACAATATGAGTGAAAATAGTAAAGGTTTTTTCAAAATTAAGAGGCAAAAAAAAACAAAGTACGAACCTGTGCTACGGCGAGGTGTAAATCTGTCTCTTATACACATCTGACGCTGCCGACGAATAGAGAGGTGGAGACATCGGCGAGAGCGCGAGCAATCAAAAAAACAAACAAGCTAAGTAACACAAAACACGGAACACATAAAAAATCACGAACTAGATGAAGTATAGAGACGA
>OJJT01000566.1_pt1 | contig 15712 bp, 13 predicted proteins | sample 1596281 | NCBI WGS metagenome assembly OJJT01 (sample SAMEA4350145, study PRJEB24818) | metagenome | biome: human; feature: gut; material: faeces | place: Denmark | collected 2013-09
AAACCTCTGTGTGTCGCGTACGTATAGATTTAATTTACGTATAAGACACAGATACGGCGTGAACACGTCAATTCCGGTCTTGTCTATCTGCTAAAAGGGCCTCCCAGTATTTATTAATTCATTTTTTTTTTTTTCAAGCAGAAGACGGCATACGAGATTTCTGCCTGTCTCGTGGGCTCGGAGATGTGTATAAGAGACAGACAGCAATCTTTCCGTGATACGGCATTTCAGGCTTTTGTAGACGTAAGAAAAGCGTGTCTCTTTAGAACTCATAAAACTCCTTTACCAAAACTTACCTGTTTTACTATATGATTAGCTATTCAGATTCAATATTGTTTCCCTTAAAAAGCCATTTTATAATTTTAACAAAGCTGCATCTTTTCAATAACACAAGCAGGCGGAAAAAAGCAGCGCTTTAAGGGCGAAAAAAGCCCTTGCGCGCTGCTTTTTACTTATATCCAGATATTTAAACAGGCAGAAGGGAGCGTGAGCCGCAGAAAATGCGGGTACAATAAGTAAAAACAAAATAGGAGAGCAGACATTATGGAAAACTCATCGATAAGAAGGCAATGGCTTGACAGCTACCAAAGCCATCTGCTGGAAGAAGAACACAGCCCACAGACGATTAAAAAATATGTCCATGACATTGCGTTTTTTTTCAGCTTCCTGCCGGCAGAAGCGGAGATCAGCAAAGAAAAAGTGCTTGCATACAAACAGGAGCTGATTCAAAAATATCGCCCGGCCAGCGCCAACAGCATGCTGGTGGCCTTGAACGGCTTTCTCAGCTATATCGGACTCGCGCAGTGCCGTGTCAGATTATTTAAACTGCAGCGCAGAAGCTTCCGCAGTCCAGAGAAGGACTTGACCCGCCAGGAATATGAGAGATTGGTAAAAGCGGCAAAGTCACACCGCAATGAAAGACTTTCGCTTCTTTTACAGACAATTTGCAGTACCGGCATCCGGGTGAGTGAACATCGCTTCGTAACGGTCGAAGCGCTGCAGACAGGACAGGTGCAGATATCCAATAAGGGAAAGATGCGTGTGATCATCCTGCCAAGGGAACTGCGTGGGCTTTTGCTGCAATTTTGTAAAAAAAAGAGACTTACCACCGGGCCGGTATTTGTCACCCGCACGGGAAAGCCTATGAACCGCACAAATATATGGTGCATGATGAAGAGACTGTGCGCACAAGCGCATGTGGATTCCCAAAAAGTGTTTCCGCACAATCTCAGACACCTGTTTGCGCTTACTTTTTACCGAATGGAAAAGGATATCGTCCGCCTGGCGGATATTCTGGGACATTCAAGTATAGAAACAACGAGGATATATACACTTACAAGCAGTACAGAGCACGCAAAAGCGATCTCCCGCCTCCATTTGTTGATTTAAAACATAATGCACATTATGTTACATAAGAAACCACAAAAAGACACTCGGGTCTTTACATTATCTAATTATATCCTCCTGATGTTTCAGTTGTCAATTGAATAATAAGCTTAAATACAGCTTTCCAACGTATTTTTAGGCACAAAAAAGAAAGCTTCTCACACTTACTCCTGCTTGGGTAAAGAAAAAATTACCGAAGAAAGCAATTTCTCTTCAAATTGAGGGTGTGACAAGGCTTAGAGAGACCTAACGACAAATGAAAAACAACATAATGTGCATTATGTTACAACTTCCGCTCGATAGGCGAGAATGGTTTTGGATGGAAGAAAAAGACGCTTTGCGGTACTGATGTCTAAGCGGCAAAAAATATCAGAAAGGGAAGAAGTAAGATGAAAAAGAAGATCATCGCTATCGCGCTGGCCTTGTGCATGGTGACATCCCTGCTTCCTGCCACTGTGCTGGCGGCAAGCGAAGGGGATCCCCAATGCACTGTGACCGAAGGCTGTACATTGCCCAATGGGCATGAGGGCGAGTGCGTATTGCCGGAGGAGGGCGGCGAGCCCGATGCACCTGCGGCGTGTACAAAGACCGAGGGCTGCACGCTGGCCGAGGGCCACGAGGGCGCGTGTGTGCTGCCGAAGGAAGGCGGCGAGTCCGACGCGCCTGCGGCATGCACAAAAACCGAGGGCTGCACGCTGGCCGAGGGCCATGAGGGCGAATGTGTGCTTCCGAAGGAGAACGGCGAGCCTGTTGTCACAATGCTCGATGGCGTGAACACGCTAGCGGCACCGAGGGTGGGCGCTGTGTGCACGGTAGGCGGCACAGACTATGTCACGTTGCAGGACGCTTTCGCGGACGCGCCCAGCGGCAGCACCATCGAAATGACGGCGGACATCGCGGGCATGACCACGGACATGATCGCCACGGTGCCCGTGGGCAAGACGTTCACACTGAATATGGCGGGCCATTCCATCACGGTGGACCAGGCCTTTACGGGCCGCCCCATCGTGAACGAGGGCGTGCTGACCATCACGGGCAACGGCACAATAGACAGCTCAGATTCTGAGGCGGGCGGGTTTGGAGCCGTCAACAACAAGGGCACGCTTATCGTCGAAAACGGAACATACCGCGGCGCAAAATACGCCAGCGGCTCGAGCCTGCGTAACACGGGTGCAGGCGCTGTGCTGACAGTGAAGGACGGCCTTTTTGAAGAGGCCACCTGCGCCATCTTCAACGAGGGCACCGTCACCATCAACGGCGGTACGTTCACGGGTACCACCTGCAGTCAGTGCAACAGCGATATCTGGTCATACACCATCCGCAACTATAGCGAATACTCTAAAATGACCATCAACGGCGGCACATTCACGGGCGTGCAGGGCGCTGTGTCGGCCTCCATCGGCTATCTGGAAGTGAATGGCGGCACGTTCAAAACTGTGGCGTGCGAACATCACGGCACAGCCGCCACGTTCTATGCACTGTATGCGGCGGGCGAGGCAGGCAAGGTGCTGTGCGTCATCAACGACGGCTATTTTGAGACTGAGGGCAGACAAACGGCGGTGCTGATTGGCAACGACAATACAGGCGGTGACGGTGGTATCAACGCGCCCGCCACAGGCATCGTCCGGGGCGGCACTTTTGTGGCACCCGTGGGTGTGCCCGCGCTGAAAGGCGCAGAGCGCACGGGCGACCCGCAAATTACGGGCGGCACGTTCACCAGCGATGTATCCCAATATGTTCCCGGCCACCACATGGCCGTGGAAGAGGACGGCACGTTCGTGGTGGAGCCTGTGACACAGGCGGTGGGCGTGGCAGCCGTTGGCCAAACATATTACCGAAGCCTGGAATCGGCTCTGGAGGATGCGGAGAACGGCGAGACCGTACGCGTTCTGAAGAATGCGGAGAGCGCGGGCGCAGCGTTGGCGGGCAAAGAGGTGACACTGGACCTTGCGGGCTGTGAGGTTGCGCTTCGCGGGCCGCTGGTGGCCGGCGAGGGTGCACACCTCATCATCGAGGACAGTGCAGATGCCACCGAGGGCAAGCCCACGGTGAGCAAGGACAACAAGGTGACCTATGATGCGGGCAGGCTGTATGCTGCAGCGGACGCCGGGATGAGCTATGTGGCCGCGTCCGCATTCGGCGGCAGCATCACGCTGAAAAGCGGTATCGTGGACGGCCTTAACGCGGACAGCTTCGCACTGTATGCACAGGGCGATGTGACGGGCGCGGCAGATGTAGCTTCCACCGTCACGGTGGATGGCGGCTATGTGCTGGCGCAGGAGTTCGCATTAAGTGCGCAGGGGTGCGGTGCGGCCATTCGCTTCAATGGCGGCGCGGCTGAAGCGCGTGACAACGCGGTGATCGGTGGCAACGGTTCTAATGCAGAGGGCAATCGGCGCGGCGGCACGGACATCCGCATCACGGGCGGCACGCTCATCGCACACATTGAGACAAGCGGCTATGCCTCCTGCGGCGTGTATCATCCCCAGGAGGGAACGCTCACCATCACGGGCGGCACCATCTATTCTGAAAACGGCTGCGGCGTGTTGATGCGCGGAGGCGAGATGGCCATGACAGGCGGCACCATTGTGGCCGGGGGAGACCCCGTCTTTGTGGGAAAAGTGGGCGATTCTAAGGTTGTCGTGACGCCCAGTGGCGTAGTGTTTGACCGCGACGCGGGTTACTACGACGCGCCCAACGCGAAGGTGGACATCGGCGGCACGGCCGAGGTGTCCGGTACATTGAAGGCAATAGACGTTCTGGACACGAAGGCGCAGAATGCGTCTGAGCAGGTGGATGTGACGGGCGGCAAATTCTCGTCCGACGTGAAGGAGTTTGTGCCCGAGGGCAACACCACTGATACGGACAGCGAAGGCAACTTCATCGTTGTGGTGGACAAGGCGAAGGCTGTGGCCGAGGCTAATGGCGTAGGCTACACCACCGTGCAGGCGGCCATTGACGCTGTAGCGAACAGCGATGCCGCAGGCACCGTGAAGCTTTTGCAAAGCAAAGCTGAGAGCGTGGCCGTGCCCGCGGGCGCGAATGTGACGCTGGACATCCCGGCGGGAGTCACGCTTACGAACACGAACGGCGCACACACCATCACCAACAGCGGCACACTTGCCATCACAGGCGAGGGCACTGTGGACAACGTGACTCATGCTAAAGGAGCATTGGTGAACCTCTCAGGCGCACAGGCCGTCATCCGGGGCGGCATGCTCACACGCAGCTCCGAGGCCAGCACGAGCGCGTCGCAGAGCGGCGGCAACAGCTGGTATGTCATCGACAACCACGGCACATTGGAGATTGCGGGCGGCAAGGTGGTGAACGAGGGGCATTTCTCGTCCCTCATCCGCAACGTGGGTGACAGCGCCGCAGCGAAGGCCGTGCTGACCATCAGCGGCGGCGAGGTGGAGCAGATGGGCTTCATCGCCGTGAAGAACGACGACAACAGCATTCTAAATGTAACGGGCGGCGTCATCCGCTCGAACGAGCAGGCCGTGCAGAACTGGACACAGGCCAACATTTCCGGCGGCAGGCTGGAGGGGAATGTCATCACATGGGCCTACGGCGACCAGCCCAGCGAGACGAACATCGCTGGCAGCGCGGTGGTAGATGGTGACGTGGCGGCCGTTAACTATATGGACGCGGCGGCGCAGCCTGTGGTGAACATCACAGGAGGCACCGTGACGGGCAGCATCTACAAGGGCGAGCACAAGGGCTCGGGAGGCATCATCCATACTGCAGCGGACAGCACCGGCGCAGACATCAACGTGTCGGGCGGCGCCTTCAAAAAACCGGTGGACCCGGCCTTCTGTGCGGAGGGTTTTGCGCCAAACAAGGACCCCATCACAGGCGACTACACGGTACACACCCATGCGTTTGTAAAGACGGAGGCTGTGGCAGCGAGCTGCGCGGCTCCGGGCACAGAGGCATACTGGACGTGCAGTGTGTGTGGAAAACTGTTTAGCGATGAGGCTGGCGCGAATGAGATTGCTGCGCCGGTGATAGTACCCAAGACGGCCCACACGCTTGTAAAGACAGAGGCGGTGGCGCCCACCTGCACAAAGGAAGGCTCCGAGGCTTACTGGACCTGCAGCGGGTGCGGCAAGCTGTTCAGCGACGGGAATGGCGCGAACGAGATTGCTGCGCCGGTGGCGATGTCCAAGACAGCCCATACGCCGGTGGCGGCGTGGAGCTCCGACGGCTCGAATCACTGGCATGTGTGCAGTGTGTGCGGCGAGAAGCTCTCCCAGGGCACGCACACCTTTGGTGAGTGGCACACGACGCTGGCGCCCACAGCAACAAAGACGGGCGTGCAGGAGAAAAACTGTACGGTTTGCGGCTACGGTGTGTGCGCCACAGTGCCTGCCACAGGTACGTCCACACCGCAGACGGGCGACCCGTTCAATGTGTGGTTGTTTGTGGGATTGCTGTGCATCGGTACGACAGGGCTCGTGGTACTTACCGGTGTGCAATTGAAAAAGCATAGAGCAGGCAAGTAAGGCACACCATAAACCAACCGTGAAAAGGGGCGGCGGAATGATCCGCCGCCCCTTTACTTGAACGTATCGAGGAAACAAGATTGAAACAGACAAAATGGACGAAAAAGAGGTCGGAGGGGCTGCCGCGCTGGGCCATGGGCCTGCTCATGGGCCTGTGCATCGGGCTGATCGTGGTGGCGCTGGGCGGGCTTGTGATATATGTCCTGCTTACAGGCGGCGCACGCAAGGAGTTCGATGAACTGGCCCAGAGGGTGGAGAAAGAAACAGTCGGCCTGCCCGCAGGGCAGACGCCGAAGGCATATGCGGATTTGAAAGCCGAAAATCCGGATTTCGTGGGCTGGATAAAGATAGAGGGCACATCGGTGAACTATCCTGTTGTACAGACAAAGGCGGAACCACAGTATTATCTTCGCCGCAGCTTCGAGGGGAGCTATTCCATCGCGGGCACACCCTTTCTCGACGCACAGTGCGACATGGAAAAGGGGATAGGACTCATCATCTACGGCCACAACATGAACGACGGCAGTATGTTTGCGGACATCGCTGGCTATACGCAGGAAACTTATTGGCGCGAACACCCCATTATCCAGTGCGATAGCCTCACCCGGCAGCGGGAATACGAGGTCATGGCGGTGCTGCAATTCAAAGACTCGGAGCAGGCGGCGCAGGACTATTATTCCGTTCCCCGTGATGAAATGAACTTCACGGAATATATCAGTCGGCTGGCAGACGCAGCATTATATGATACCGGTATACAGGCAGTCTGGGGAGATCAAATTCTGGCGCTTTCCACCTGCAGCCGCCAGGACAGCGACTCCAGAATTCTCGTTATAGCGAGGAAAACAGGCTTATAACTTGAACAAACGGGAGGATGAGGAAAAAATGAAGAGGACGGGAGATTTATTTGAAGATTTATCTGCGGAGCTGGGCTGCATATACATATCTGATTTGAGACTGCCTCCTTACAGAGAAATAGCATGTCAGAGCCTCATTTCCGGACAGTTCTCGGGATATCCGGTTTCCATGTGGCGGGATATGCTGAACTATCTTGATGTAGAGTCTTCGGCCGAGGTGGAAAATGAGGAGCAGGCAAAATCAACTCTGAGCTTTATATGACCAGACTCTTCATGAAAAACATTTGGAGCATAAGAAAACCCGCTCGGTATCTGTGTAGTACACCAGAGGAAATAAACAGAAGAAAAGTTGTCAGACATAGAAAAATGAAGAATTATGCAAGCTGGCGCCGCTTTTGAAGAGGTGCCAGTTTTGCTTTAGGTTGAATGCTGGGCATTGATGTAAAGGTCATCAACGAAAAAATGAGGAAAGGCGGAAAGCTTGTGGAGCCTAGTACTCTGCCAAGTTAGAAATTACAAAATAATGGGATAAAGCTTTCTGAGTTTACATCTGGCATCACAGGAGGAAAATCTCCAATGGACAGTAGAACAATCGGCATTTCTGTGTAAAGTCCATGCGTTGACCTGACGAGTCATAAGTTCAAAAGAGGACAGGGATTGGGACAGGCACTGTCTGGAAAGAATGCCGATTTCGATTTCAGCCATATTCAGCCATGAAGCGTGAATGGGTGTATAGTGGATCTCCAAACGCCGTGCGATGTGTCTGGCTGTGGCTGGATCAAAGACCTTATACAGCGAAGCGATGGAGTGGATATTCAAATTATCCATGACCAGTACTATTTTTTCGCAGTGGCTGTAATGAACCTCTATCAACTCGCGCAGGAAATGGGCAAAATCCACGGCAGTTCTGGTATCGGTCAGTTTTACCACTCTCTTGCAGGCCAACGGTTCAAATGCAACGAACAGGTCGACCACGCCGCAGCGGCGATATTCATAATCCTCCCGCTCTGGATTTCCGGGCTTTGGCGGAATGCTTCGCTTCTCAATAAGTTGCCGGTTCGTCTCATCCAGGCAAACCACCGGGCGCAGAGGATCATAAGGACGCTGATATACATCCAGAACGTCCTCCATCCGCGCTACAAACTCCGCCCCGGGCTTTGGAATGCACCATTCCTTCTTTTGCCAGGGCTTAAGTTCGTTTTTTTCAGTGTTTCCATTACCGCTGTGTCTGAAATGCTGCCCACAACGCCAAGCCGTACCAGTTCATCCGCTATCAGCTGCAAGGTCCACCGCTCCCGTCCCTCTGGCGCTTGTGAACAGGCAATGGCTATGATGTGAGCCTCCACCCGCCCATCGATCTTTTTATGTCGGTTGGCCTGCTCTTTCCGCCCCAGCGCCGCTTCCACTCCGCCTGTTACAAATCGTTTCGCAATCTGGCTGATGGTGTGGGGGGTGGCATGATACGCTGCCTTTATTTTCTCGTATGTCCACCCCTGGTTCTCCGGTCTTTCATCCAGTTTCAACAGTATTTGCGCGTGTTTGATCCGATATCCCTGGGTCTGCCCTTTTTGGACCAGTGCTCGCAGTTCCTGCCGCTCTTCTTCTGTTAATGTTACGATATATTTGTGGTTCACTTCTCATCACCCGACGATAGTTTACCATTTCTTTCTTCTTTACGCTACTTCTATTTACTAACTTGACAAACTACTAGAGTCTGTTTTAAAACTGAGATATTGTGAGCAAGTCGCTAAAATGGTAACATAAGGGTCATGAAAAGGCACGAAATAAGCGAACAACAATGGAATAGAATCAAGTCCCTGTTCCCACCGGAAAAGAAGCCACAAGGAGGTCGGCCCGGAAAAAGCAACCGGGAAATGCTCAATGCAATCCTATATTGGCTAAATACAGGAATTCCCTGGCGGGATCTGCCGGAACGATTCGGACCGTGGCAAAGTGTATATAGCCGGTTCCGTGCATGGACAAAAGCCAGTGTATGGGAACGAATCCTTTCGGCCCTGATCGAGCAGGATCTAGTGGATGAAACGACGCTGATGCTGGACAGCACGATCGTCAAAGTTCACCAGCATGCCAGCGGGGCTAAAAAGGGGGATACCACGAAGAAACCGGACGGAGCAGGGGTGGTTTGACAATGAAAGTCCATGCGGTAACGGATGGGCTTGGGAATCCATTGCGTTTTTTGCTCTCCAGCGGGAATCGCAATGATATCTGTATGGCACAGACGCTGCTGGAACCGTTTGACCTGAGAGGCAAGCTGATTCTGGCCGATAAAGGTTATGACAGCAACCAGTTTGTCCACTGGGTGGAAGAACGAGGCGGGATTGTGGTCATTCCCAGCCGCATCAACGCAAGGCATCCCAGACCTACAGACTGGCATACATACAAGGAGCGCCATCTTGTGGAGAACTTGTTCCTCAAGCTCAAGAATAACCGCCGTTTTGCCACCAGATACGAGAAGAAGGCCCTCTATTTTCATGCTGTTGTCTGCCTTGCCTGTTCCCTTGTTTGGTTACTTTGATAGTTTTAAAACAGACTCAATACATTCAGCTTTAAGAACAACGAAGAAATTTTCAGACAAAATAGTATCATAACAGTTGCTCTGTTTTGACATAAAGCAGGCTTGTATCGGGTGTTTTCTACGCTTTCTATGGATTGCCAGATATCTCACCGATCTTTATCTCTAGCTTATACATTACTCGCCATATTTGTGCTGACTGTTGTTTCCTTCAACATCGGTAGGCCGATATTCGTGTATCTCCAGTGAATTTACAAAATGCTTGGTCTTGTGGCCAACGGCATTCATCGAATATCTTACATCAAGAATTTTTGAGGGCACTATGTCCATATAATTATAGAACAGAGTTTCCTCATCCGAAGCGATTGAGTTGTATTCTTGCCAGATGGTCGCTTTAGTGAACCGTTACGCAAATAGAAGATTTGCAGTCTTGAATGTAATGACAAATTAAGATGCCTGTGCAGAAAATTTGCACGGGCATCTTTTATAGGTTGCAAATACTCAATCGCAGCACTTAAAGAATCTATTCACACTGGCAGTTCAAAGCGATCACGGCTGCACGAGGTGAGACTGACGGCTCCTGTTTCGGTGACGAGAATCATGTCCTCAACACGCATATAGCATTCACCAGGGAACCACATCTTTGGCTCGGAACAAAACACCATGCCAGGTTCAAGCACAAAGTCGACGAATTTATTCATCCACGGCATCTCATGTACGTCGATGCCGATCTGATGCCCAATGACTCCCTTTTCCTTGTTCGTCATCCAGTCGCCAAAACCAAGACGCGTGACCTCCGTACGGACCATGCCATCGACATCACGGATGTTCGTTACACCTGGAACAATCGAACTGATCATATGACATTGAGCGGCCTGCAGTGCAGCGTATCCTTCGCGAAGATGTATGGGAGCAGGGCCACAGTGGAATGAACGCCCAAAATCGGACGCATAACCATCGAAAATATAGCCGAAGTCGAATGCTACACTCGTCCCTGGAGCCAGCACTGCATCGCGAGGACATCCACCAATCGTCTGCGCAGATGACGTTCCAGCTTGTGTAAACATACTAGCAGGTCCGAACGCTAGATCCTGAGCACCTGCCTCGATGCCAAAGTCAACGAGCATTTGTTCCACCTCAGGCGACGTAATGCCCGGGCGCAATCGTTCCACTACCTTGTCCATGATTGTATCCGTCCGAGCGGCGGCGCGACGCAGCAGGTCGATCTCTTTTTCGTCTTTGCGGTGGCGCAGGCATTCGACAAGAGCTTCTCCAGGCACGACCTCTGCTGCGGGTACAGCCTCTTTCAAAAGCCCCGTCATCCATGCGGAACAACAATCACTCACTGCGAAGCGTGTACCCCGCACGAAACGGCGCAACGCTTCGTAAAAGCGATCAATGAATTCTACGTCGACGCGTACGGATGCGCCTGCGAAGCTCGCCTCACGCCAAGGAACACACACGATGCGGCATTCACCCTCGCGCGGGACATATAGCATACAGTCTGGTGCATTGAGTGCTTCGATGCTCGGGATACCGCGCTGGTTTTTCGTCACACTTGTACGTTGGAACGGCATCGAGGCCATATCCAGAAGATATACAAAGCTCGCGCCCGTTGCCAGCAGAATACCGTCGAGATCTTCTTTTGCGAGCAGGCTGCGCAGTGCGGTGATACGCCTTTCACTGTAAGTCATGTGTTTTCTCCTTCCATTCAGCGGTTTGAGCAGCGGATACGCTCCACCATGTCTGTATCCAGACGGCGACAAAATTCTGTCAGCAACATAATGGTATCGACGACATCCTTGCGGTGGATGACAGCACGATGCGAGTGAATCGCACGTGCCGGAATAGAAATAGTCATATTGAGTACGCCGTTGAACAACTTATGAATCGCACCGCTGTCTGTGCCACCGCGCAGAAAGATGTCGTGTACGAATGAAATGCCCAAATCATTGCACAGATCTTCCATGATATACACCAATTCGCGGTTGCAGATAACAGAACCGTCCATTAGGCATAGTGTGACACCACTGCCAAGTGGCGTGCCATATTTTGAGTCGGGCACGTCAGATGCGAGCGTAACATCAAGCGCGATGGCTACATCCGGATGGATAGCGTAACCTGCTGTTTGTGCGCCACGCAGGCCCACCTCTTCCTGTACGGTACCCACAGCGTATACATCAGCCACATGAGGCACACCGCGCAGGGCACGCAGAACTGCGGTAGCAATGGCTGCGCCAATACGGTCATCCCAAGCTTTGCCTAGCAGATAGTTGGGATTGTTGAGCACACGGAACTCTGTGCGCGGGGTGATTGTATCGCCTACGCGAATACCAAGTGCCTTCACCTCGTCGGCATCATTTACGCCGAGGTCGACGAAGAGTTCCTCTACCTGTTTGACCTTTGCGCGCTCTTCAGCGGGCATGCCATGAGGAGGTGGTGAACTGATGACACCCACATATTCGCGACCATCCCGCGTAGTGACGGTGACTTCCTGTGCCAGTAACAAATGTGGCCACATACCGCCCACATTGATGATGCGCACGAAGCCGTCGTCCTCAATCTTCTTCACAAGGAAGCCCACCTCATCCAGATGGCCGAACAGCGCTATACTGGGGCCACCTGTTCCTTTTCCACACGCGATGAGGCTACCGAGGTTATCGTAATCAATGATGTCCGCGGCATCTTTTAGGTATTCAGCCATCACACGGCTGGCACCCTTTTCGTGGCCGCAAATGCCGTTTGCTTCAGAGAAACGGCGCAGCATTTCAAGGTCTAAATCACCGTATGGTTCCGTGGGCAGGTTCTTTTTCCTCTTTTCTTCCATTTTCAATCGCTTCCTTTCTTGAAGCCCTACGTCCCGCTTCAAGGTTTAGGTAGTTTGCGCCGATGATGAGCGCTGCACCGATATACGAATACACCGAAATGGTCTGCCCAAACACGAACAGCGAGATGAAAAGTGTATAAACGTTCTGTATATACGAGTACGGCGACAGCCGCGACGCTTCCGCCTTGCGATAGGCAAGGTTGAGAAACAACTGTCCAATGCTAACACCAAGCCCCATGCCGATCATATATAGGAAATCACGCAACGGACACAGACCCGCGCCCTCAAGAACGACCTCCTTACCGATATACAACGGCAACGCGCAGACAGCCGACAGTGCACAGTACGCGAACACCACCGTGTACGGGTGTGCCGCGTCGCGCAGTTTGCGCACAACGCAATACGCTGCTCCACCAAAGGCCGCACCAAGAATAGCGAACAGGCAAAAGGGGTCTGTGAGGAGCGCCGGGGACGGACGCACTGTAATGAGCACGCCCAGAAAACAGACCAGCACGACAAAATACTGCACGCGGCTTACCTTTTCTTTAAGCCAAAGCGCAGCAGTGATCATCGTAAAGATCGCCGATGTAGATGTCAGTACGCTAAGCTCGAACAAGGGACGACTGCTGAAAGTGGTGGCAATAACCACAAACAGAGTGGAAAGGAATCCCCAAAACGCTCGGTAGAACAGCAACTTCGGCTCTTTTCCCACAAAGCTGATGTGCCGCTTCAGCAAAATCACGCCAAAAATGATGACGCCCACCATGTTGTGGACAAACATTTTCTCAAATACGCCGACACGTGAACCCAACGCGTTGGAAAAGCTCTGGTTCAATGCGAAACCTAGAGAAGAGATGAGGATGAACACCACTCCCAGAAGGAAATCCCGGTCAGTTCTTCCCGTTGCAGATCCAGATCGCGTCTTGCCGCTCACTGATAAATTCAGCTCCATTCTTTGTAATGTAGGCTACATCCTCCTGTCCGATTCGTCCACGGTCAAGATAGAGATTCGCGTCGATCGTTAGAACGAGGCCTTCCTCAAGGAGAGCCTCCCCCGCGCCGCCAAGGCGGTGGCGTGTCATGCTGACACCGCCGTCGTGTGCAGCGCGGCCCACTTGATGGCCAAATGAGTATTTGAACTCGGGATAGCCTTGCTCGATAAGCCCATCGCGGGCAGCGCGGTCAGGTTGCCAGCCGGCGTTGCCAGGCTTCATCAATGCTACGCCCTTGTCGATAGCGCGGTGGAGATTCGCAAGGTGTTCCTTGTAGACCTGCGGCACATCGGTCTCGCCGTCGCACGGCAGGTAGTAAGTGCGTTGGATGTCCGAGCAGTAGCCGTCTACTTTCACTCCAAAGTCAAGGTTAATCAGGTTACCCTTTTCCGCGCGGCGATTTCCGGGGCCGGCATGTCCAATCACAGGGTTGGGGCCGATGAATACTCCCGGGTTCTGGTCATGGTCCCATGCATCCTCGACACCGTAGTGCTTAATGCGTTTTTGGCAAAAGTCGTAGATATCCTTTTGGGATACACCTTCAGTAATGAAATCGGTTACTTCGTGCAAAATCCGTTCCGTCACCTTTGTTGCTTTACGAATACGGTGAATCTCTTCAGGAGTCTTGCGCCCTCGCAACTTACCGATGATGCGTTCAGCAGAAGTGATTTCTCCGTTAAAGCCGCACTTGGTGAACAATTCCATCAGATACAGATACATGCCGTGCGTCAGGCCGTCAGCCGCCACGTCACGTGAGTAATTCAGCGCCACCGTCTTCGGCGCAAGGCGCTGCATCATAGCAGCAAAGCCCGCTTCAAAGTCCATGCCATAACATACGATTTCGTCGTATGTTTTTGTTTGCTCAAGCCCAACGTTGTCGAGCTGGCTTGCTAAGGCGATGCTACTACCTTCACGTGTGATGAATATACACGTCATGCCGCCGAACTCCACCGGGCTGATAAGTTGGAGGACAGGGTCGTTGTTCATGATGGTCTCTCGTGCGATAATGAGCCAGACATCCACACCCTCCTCCTGCACGATGCCACACGCCTGTCGCATTTTTTCTTGATACAGATTCATTGATTCTCCTTCTTTCGGACGCGGTCGCAGACCGCAAAATGATTCGGAGAGATTTCCTCGAGCTGGGATATGTGACCGATGCATGCAGGCGTTGCATAGCGGCAACGGCTCTCGAACGCACATTTGTCATCACGCGTATTGATGGGGCTTGGTAGCTCGCCACTGAAATGGGTCATATTACGGCTCTTCTGGATGTCGGGATCGGGGATGGGGATGGCTGAGATGAGCACCTCGGTGTAAGGATGGGCCGGTTCCTCATACAGCAGATCCGAGGGAGCCAGCTCCACCATGCTGCCCAAATACATCACACCCACACGGTCGCTGATGTACTTGACCAGGGAAAGATTATGTGAAATGAAGATGAGCGTTAACCCAAATTCCTGCTGAAGATTCTTCAGCAGATTGACCACCTGTGCTTGGATGGATACATCCAGCGCGCTGGTAGGCTCGTCACAGATGATGACCTCTGGATCTACAGCAAGCGCCCGGGCGATGCCAATGCGCTGTCGTTGTCCGCCGGAGAATTCATGAGGGAAACGGTCTGCATGCTCTTCATTGAGTCCTACCATCGTGAGCAGTTCGTGAATGCGTTTGTCCTGTGCAGCGCGGTCACCCTTGCAAATGCCATGGTTCAACATACCTTCGCGCACAATCTCGCGCACGGTCATTCGCGGATCAAGTGAGGAATAAGGGTCTTGAAAGATCATCTGTACTTCTTTGGCATACTGGTGTGCTTGAGCGCGGTTCATCTTAAAGACATCCTGCCCTTTGTACATTACAGTGCCGCTCGTAGCAGTATACAGGCGCTTGAGCGTGCGCCCAAGCGTTGTTTTACCACAGCCGGACTCACCCACCACGCCTACCGTCTCGCCCTTGTAGATGGTGAGCGACACATGGTTAACAGCTTTTAGTGTATTCTTGTGATCCAGTGTGAAATGTTTACACAGGTCTCGAATTTCAAATAGTGGTTGTGTCTGATCACTCATAGAGATACCTCCCAACCTGTTTTTTCGCGCACGGTTTTCGCTGCATCATCCAGCAAAAAACACGAGCAAAAGTGGCCGGGCTGTATTTCACGGGCATCGGGGGCCTGAGTACGGCATAGGCGCATAGCATATTTGCACCGGGCACTAAACGCGCAGCCGAGCGCTGGGTTGAGCGCGTCGGGCGGCGTGCCGCCGATATAAGTGAGTTGTGTGTCGTGCGGAGCATCGAGGCGTGGAATGGATTCCAGCAGGCCGCGAGTATAGGGGTGCGAAGAATGGTAGAAAATCTGGTCGGATGCGCCGGATTCGACAACACGGCCTGCGTACATGACGGCGATTCGGTCAGCGTTGGCTGCCACAACGCCAAGGTCATGCGTGATGAGTACGATGGAACACCCCACTTCCTTGCGCAACTGGGCCAGAAGATCCATGATCTGGGCCTGGATAGTGACATCCAGCGCGGTGGTGGGCTCGTCGGCAATCAACATTTTGGGCTTGCACGCAAGGGCTATGGCAATCATCACGCGCTGCCGCATACCTGTCTCTTAT
>OJJT01000568.1_pt1 | contig 15674 bp, 16 predicted proteins | sample 1596281 | NCBI WGS metagenome assembly OJJT01 (sample SAMEA4350145, study PRJEB24818) | metagenome | biome: human; feature: gut; material: faeces | place: Denmark | collected 2013-09
AGTGGTCTATAAATGTCCGTGTAGAACATGTGAATTTTTTTTTATTTTTTTTTTTTTTCAAGCAGAAGACGGCATACGAGATTTCTGCCTGTCTCGTGGGCTCGGAGATGTGTATAAGAGACAGACCTTTACCAATGCGGCTGCGGCAGAAATGCGTTCTCGTCTTTCCGTGCGGCTGCGCCAAATTTTGGCGGCAGATCCTGGGAATGCCAACGCTAAGCGCCAGCTGTCCCTGCTCAGCGGTGCGGATATTTGCACCATAGACGCATTTTGCCTAAAGCTGGTGCGTGAGAACTTTTTTTCTCTGAATCTGGCGGCGGATTTCCGCCTGCTGGACGAGAATGAAAATGACCGTCTGTTTGAAGAAGCCATTGATACCGTGCTAACAGAATTCTACGAAGAGGCCGATCCGGACTTTCTGCATCTGACAGAGGCATTCACCACCCCGGACAAGGACAGGGATCTGTTTGGGCTGATTAAAGAACTGATGCGGTTTATGAATGCCCAAGCCTTTCCTTTTGACTGGTTGGAGCAAGCTGTGGCCGCTTACGATCCGGCAGTGCCGCTGATGGATTCGCCTTGGTATCCTGTGCTAAAGCGCCAGGTGGAGGAAATGCTGGAGACTGCCGCTGCCCTTGTGAAACAGTCGGCAGGGCAACTGCCTCCTGAACCGGCCTACGATAAATATGCAGAGATGCTTGCCGATGATCGGCAACTGATCGCTCACTTGCAAAGTCTGCTGCACAGCGGCTGGGACGCTTTTATGAAGCAGGGCTTCCCGGTGGCGTTCGCCAATATGCCACGGGTGCGTAAGGATATCGACCCGGAGGTCAAGGCGGCTTTAGCTGCCAATCGTGATATCTATAAAACGATTATTACCAAGGATATTAAGACCTTTTTGGTGTCTGACAGTGCCGATTACGCCCAGGATACCGCCGATTTGTACCCAATCTACCGGGCGCTGCTCCGTGTTGTGCAGGCGGTGGAGCGCCTGGTGCGAGAGAAAAAGGACGAACTGGGTGGTTACGCATTCTCAGACATTGAGCATTTTGCTATTGGTCTATTGATGGAAAAAGCCGCAGACGGTACGGTGCAGGCAACGGCACTGGGTCGCCAGTTGCAAGGGCGCTATGCGGAGATTTTGGTGGACGAGTATCAGGACACCAACGAGGCGCAGGATCGGCTTTTTGCCTTTCTATCCAACGGTGGCAACCGGTTCATGGTGGGTGATGTGAAGCAGAGCATTTACCGCTTTCGTCTGGCCATGCCCCAGATCTTTATGGCAAAGAAAGACAGCTACACCCCTTACAATCGTCTGCACCCGGCGTTCCCGGCAGCCATTACGCTGGATAAAAACTTCCGCAGCCGCGCCGGTGTGTGCGCTTATGTGAACCAAGTATTCTCTTTGTTTATGACCCGCAGGGTGGGGGAGTTAGACTACACCCAAAGCGAGTATTTGAACCCCTTTGACAGTACGCCCCCGGACTCTGTGCCCCACGCAGCACTGCATATTTTAGACGCTGTCTCCGGCAAGGATCACGTGATGGACGAACCCATGGCGGTGGCGCGTCTGATCGCAAAGAAGGTGCAAAGCGGCGAGACAGTGCAGGACGGCGACAGCCGCCGACCGCTGCGGTATGGAGATTTTGCTATCTTAATGCGCAGCATGCGCGCCCACGCCGGAGATTATGCCCAGGCACTGCAAGATCTGCATATTCCGGTGGTCTGCGACAACGCCACCGGCTTGTTTGAGAATGGCGAAATTCAGTTGCTGCTTTCTTATTTGCAGGTGATTGACAACCCCATGCAGGATATTCCGTTGCTGGCAGTGTTGTCCTCTCCCATTTACGGTGCTACGGAAGATGAGCTGGCAGAGATCAGGTTGACTGCCGGTTACGGTCGGTTCTATTCCGCTGTGTTTCACCCGGACAACAGTTGTCGTTCTTGCTGCGCTGCGCTGCGAAAGGATCTGTCTTTTTACAAAAAACTGGCGGTGACCATGCCGGTGGAGGCGTTTATTCGCCGCCTGATTCGGGATAAAAGTTTGTTTGCGTATATTCGCGCTTTGGGCGACGGACAGCAGCGGCAGGAGAATGTGGAGACATTTCTTTCCATTGCCGGGCGTTTCGACCAAAACGGCGGACTGGGGCTGGCTGCGTTCTTGCGCTATGTGGACAGTATGATCCGCGGCGACGGCAAAACGGACAGCGCGCCGGTGATCGTTACAGACGAGAACGCAGTCAAAATTATGAGTGTGCACCACTCCAAGGGGCTGGAGTTCCCGGTGTGCATTTTGGCAGGCGCCGGGCGCAAGTACAATATGCAGGATCTGACCGGCAAAATGCTGCTGCACCCGCAGCTGGGACTGGCAACCAAGTGCCACCAGGAGGAGGGGTATTTTGATTATCCAACTCTGCCGCTGGAAGTGGTCAAGCGAGAGAGCCGCCTGGCTGCTATGAGCGAGAATTTGCGCGTGCTGTATGTGGCCATGACGCGCGCCAAAAGCCAGTTTATCTCTTTTGCCAGTGTGCGTAGCTTGGAAAGCCGAGTCAAGACTCTGGCTGCCTATATGCAGCAGGGCAAGCCCTTGCCTCATTTGTGCTCCAAATTGCTGTACGATAGCGATTTTCTCCTGATGTCGGCGCTGTGCCACCCGGACGGCAGCGCCCTTCGAGAGATGGCAACGGTGGAGGTGCCGGTGCACCCGGCAGACTTTGCCCTGCAAGTGGTGTTCCACACCCCGGAGACGGAAGCGCCGGTACAGACAGCAGAAAGAGATACGGCGGCGGATCCACGCATCGTTGAGCAGATCCGGGAAAAGCTGGATTATACTTATCCTTATGCGGCACTGTCAAAAGTCAGTGGCAAGCGTAACGCTTCCGCACTGGATGAGGCTGTGTTTACTGGTGCGTATGTTGCCCGGTCCGTGCCGGCCTTTTTGCAGCCAGACGGCCTGACTCCGGCCGAGAAGGGTACAGCCATGCACACCTTTATGCAGTATTGCGACTACGCTGCCGCGCGCGCCAATTTAGAGCAGGAGATCGCCCGGGTACAAAGTGCCGGGTATCTGCGACCGGAGGAGGCGCACACCTTGGATCGGCAAAAGCTGACCGCTTTCTTTACCGGCCCATTTGGTGCCCGGGTGTTCGGCGCCAAGGCGGTTTATCGAGAGCTGAAAGTGGCGTCATTTCTGCCGGTGCGCGCACTGGAACAGGTGGACGCAGATGATCCGGTCTTTGTACAGGGCATTGCGGACTGCGTGTTTGAGGAGCCGGAGGGCTTGGTGCTGCTGGACTATAAAACCGACCGGGTGAAAACGGAAGAAGAACTGCTGGCGCGCTACCGGCAGCAGCTGATGTTTTACAAAACCGCGGTGGCTCGCACCCTGCAAAAACCGGTGCACGCGGTGTATTTGTATTCGTTTTGTTTGTCCAAGCCCTGCGAATATAAATAAATTAAAAAAATGCTTGCATTTTGCTACAAGATGTGGTACTATATCAAAGCATTATGACTAATTGGTAAAGAGGTGACAGTAATGAAGGACGCAATTCATCCCAACTACGATACTTGCACAGTAAAGTGTGCCTGCGGCGCTACTTTTGAGACTAAGAGCACAAAGGGCGATATGAAAGTCGATATCTGTTCCAAATGCCATCCGTTCTATACCGGCAAACAGAAGCTGGTGGACACCGGCGGCCGTGTAGACAGATTCAACAAGAGATTCGCTAAGAAAGGCTAATCAAGTAAAGACGGGCAACGCTTGGGCGTTGCCCTTTTTTCGTAGGTGATGGTATGGAAAAGCCATATAAAACCATATTAGAGCCGGCAGAAGACGAGTTTGTGGAGAAGAAATCTCGCTTTATCGCTTACACTTTGCCGGTGCATACGGTAGAGGAGGCCAACGCCTTTATCGCCGGTATTCGCCAACGGCATTGGGACGCTACCCATAATGTGCCTGCCTTTGTGCTGCGCTCCGGCGTGCAGCGTTCCTCGGATGACGGTGAGCCGGGCGGTACTGCCGGTATGCCGGTGCTGGATGTACTCTTGAAAAGCGGTGTGCAGGATGTGTGCGTGGTGGTGACCCGGTATTTTGGCGGCATCCTCCTGGGTGCCGGTGGACTGGTGCGCGCCTATTCTCACGCCTGTTCTTTGGCGCTGGAGGCTGCCGGTGTAGTGACCATGGCGCCTTGCGCCGCCATGGAGCTGACGGTGGATTACAGCTACTATGAGCGGGTGAACAATCTGCTGGCCGACCACGGCGCGCGGGTGCAAAACGCGGACTTTGGCGCAGCGGTCACCCTGGCCTATACCATGGAGGAAACACGGCTCCCGGCCTTTGCAGCGGCTTTGACGGAGCTGTCCGGCGGCAAGTATGCGCCAACGCAGACCGGCAGTCTGTTTGCCCCTGTATAAAAATACCAAAACCTGCCAACACTCTTTTTGAAAGGCAGGTTTTCTTATATGAAAAAAATATGCTTATTTTCCGCATTATTTCTCTCTTTTTGCTTGTTTGCCGCCTGCTTTGCCCCGCTGGTGGAGACCGGTGAGCGGGTGAGCGAGGATGTGTTTCGCCTGCACATTTTGGCCAATTCCGACACCAAGGCGGACCAGGACTTAAAGCTGCTGGTGCGGGACGATGTGCTGCAGGCGTGCACTTTCTTCTCCGATTGCCAATCGGTAACAGAAGCCCAACAGGCGGCGGAGAACAACTTGCAGCGCATTACGGAGATCGCTCGGCAGCGGATTCGACAGGAGGGCTACAATTACCAAGTCACCGCCCGCGTCGTGCGGGAGTATTTCAATACGCGGGTGTATGAGAATGTGACTTTACCCGCCGGGTATTATAACGCCCTTAAGATTGAGATTGGCGCAGGGGCGGGGCATAACTGGTGGTGCGTGCTGTTTCCGGCAGTGTGCCTGTCTGCTTGCACCAAGGAGGATCTGTCCGCGTATCTGGATGAGGACGAGGTGCGCTTGATTGAGAACAGCGACGGTTATGCCGTGCGGTTCAAAGCGATTGAAATTTATCAAAAAATCAAAGAAAATTTGCAATAATACCTTGACATTCTCGGCGGAATATTCTATTATATTAGGGCTATGTGCTGGTATGGCGAAATCGGCAGACGCAAGGGACTTAAAATCCCTCGGTGGCAACACCGTACCGGTTCAAGTCCGGTTACCAGCACCAAGCTGGCCGGTACAGCCCCCGTTTCGGGCTTAATACAATAGAATACGCCGATGTGATGGAATTGGCAGACGTGCTGGACTCAAAATCCAGTGGTAGCGATACCGTGCGGGTTCGACCCCCGCCATCGGCACCAAAGGCTCTTCGCAAAATGCGAGGAGCCTTTTTTCTGCTCTTTTGAATTAACTTTACAGAACGCCATTTTTCTGTTACAATAGAACCGTAAACTCTGTATTTATTTTGCTATATGTGAGATAGGGCGTATGAGAAACATGAGAAAAGTGTAAAACGGGGAACCGTCCCCTGTTTTAAGGGTTCAATGATACATGTATGCATTTTAGTATAGGATAGGGGGTGATTGTTTTGCTAAAAAGAAGTGCATCGTTATTTCTTGTCTTGCTGTTGATTATTGGGATCTTCACAGCCTGTGCAAAAAAAGACAATGATGATGACGCAAATTTAGTCACGGCCACCGTAAAATATAAAGATATTGCCAAGGATAGTGATTTTGCTTGGCAAAAGCGCAATAATGCCTATTCATCTGACGGTATTCCAAAGGTGGAGTTAGAAAAAGACGGGTATTATATGATCAAGATTGTCTGCACAATAAATAATGGCTCTTCCAGAAATTTGGCTTGCTTGAATTTTGTTCCATATAAAGACAGTCAGATTATGTATGAAGAAGATGCCATAGATATTGACCCGCCTGCTTTATACACCATTGATCCGCATACTTCAGATTCGGTAGAGGCGTACATATTTGTGAATAAGTCACTGAATACTGAACCAAAAATCAACGAAGCGTTAAAGAACGAGACAATTCTTTTCCGTGCAGTGCTATATACAGATGATGAATCCCCGCAAGTCGAGGGATTGAATATAAATATACAAGGCAAATATGTGGAACAATAGAAAAGGGGACCGTCTCCTGTATTTTGGCCACTCTAACCCCCGAAATGGCAAAAATATGAAGTACGGACTTAGAGCTTATTTTAGCGGCCGTAAAAACGCAATAATTTATATTTGCATATTGAAGTAATAGGGGAGGCGATGGTGTGAACAAAGTTGTCCGTGCGCTTATATGCGGTGTAGTAGTGATTGTTTTGTTAGGCGGAGTTGGCATTTTTGCGGATAATGTGCAGTCTGAAGATAAGCCGCTGACAAGTGTAAATTTGTCTGGCTTGGAAGCCTCTTGCGCATATTTAGGTACAAACTATTGGTATATAAATAATGGGTACGAAGTCGACTCTGGATGTAAGCCAGTTTCCTACATGATTTTTGTTGAAAATCATACAAGCTATGACATTGACGATATTACGGCACAGTTTATAACGAAATACCCCAATACGGTCTCAGAGGCCTTTGATTCGTTTGCAGGAGGCTCTTACAGCTTATTACCTGGTGGTGGCGGTAATTCAGAAATTGTGACTTTGCAGGTGCCTCAAGATCTAACAGACGATGAAATCTATAAGGCATTAGCGGATAACAAATTGCAAATTAAAGTTCGAATTGATAAATACGAGCAGACTCAATCTGTAAAATGGCGCAGAGCTACAAAGCAGGAAATTAAAGATTATGCTATGCCAAATGAAGATGAAGAATAGAACAGGGGACGGTTCCTTGTTTTGCAAAAGAAAAGAGCAGGCCGTGAGACCTGCTCTTCCCTTGCACCGATCGATGCGGCGGGTGTTTGAATGCGGCGCGCGAAAGAGAGAGAATAAATAAATGAGATAAAACGCGCCGGATACACTGCCCTTTCTTTTTTCATTTCTTTTTTCGGTATCGAACAACCATCCAACCAATCGGTATGTGTATATAATACACTATGTGAAATATACTGTCAAGGAAAAATGTGAAATTCTTGGAATGATTTCAATCTTATTTTTCAGAACAAACATTGAGCATAGGGACAATGCAAAAGATAGGAGGTTACAAATGCTTGGACTGAAACGCGGGGCGGTGGCGCTGTACCCCCACGAAAAGGCATGGGAGACGGAGGCGCAGGCGACCATGGCACGGCTGCGCCAAATTCTTGGGCCGGTTGCGGTGGAGATGGCTCATGTAGGCAGCACCGCCATTCCCACGATACAGGCAAAGCCGATTATTGATATTGCCGTTGCGGTGGATGATTTTGACGCGCTCTTGGCCTATGAAAAAAAGCTGCGTGCCGCCGGGTTCTATTACCGTCCCAATGCACAGGCAGGGGTGCGGGGGCAGCTGCTGTTTGCCAGCGGTAGTTATTATGACGGCACCGGAGACTTACAAACCCACTTTATCCATATTGTGCGCACCGGCAGCGTGGACTGGCAGAATTATATTCTGTTTCGGGATTATCTGTGCGCCCACCCGGACGCAGCCGGAGAGTACGAGCACCTAAAGTTGGCGCTGGTGGCCAAGCTGCCTACGGACAGCGGCAGAGAGGACTATGTGCAGGGCAAGCAATCCTTTATCCGGTCAGTTTTGCGCCGTGCTTTATCCGATATGCTCCTTGGCAAAACGGTAGATATTCTGATCGATCGACCCCTTGGTAGTCATCACCCAAAGCACACGGATATGATTTACCCGGTGAACTATGGCTATGTGCCGCATATTTTCAGTGCAGATGGGGAAGAAGCGGATGTGTATTTGCTGGGCGTAAGCCAGCCGGTGGAGAAATACAAAGGGCGCGTGATCGCGGTCATTCATCGGCTGGATGATGTGGAGGACAAATGGATTGCTGCGCCAACCGGTGTCACTTTTACACCGGACGAGATCGAAAAGGCAGTATATTTTCAAGAGCAGTATTTTCAGCACGAAATTGAAATTTACAAAGCGGATGAAGTGTAACACGGATCGCGTCTATATTTGCTACGATAAGTAATGGGGAGATAGAATGAAGAATAAAACAAAAGCAAGTGGTTATCTATTGTTAATTGGATCTCTATTTATTGTCCTTCAGGATTGTATTAGCTATCGACTGGGGGCATGTGATCCACATTATTCTTGGGATAGACAGCCGTACTTATTGGTCGGAATACTGTTTCCCATGCTTGTTATATTTTACCTACTATTTACACATAAAGTAAAAAATAACAAAATTCTTGTTGTTGCAGCAATCCTGGAAATAATAGTTGTCGCAGTTCTTTATATTGCTTACCATACCAATAAGCTGTATTATGAGCCATACTGGTACATCCACTCTGAAGCCAGATATTCCTATAAAGTGGCACGTGGTTTGGCACCGGAGATCCATTTTGACTTTTGGAATTACATAGGAAAAGTATGGGACGGCACAACACAATGACCTTGACATTCGTTATGTCCATAAACACGACCCGGTACAGTGATCTGTACCGGGTCGGTTTGCATTTATAGGGTTATTACGCCAGCGCAGCACCCAGGTTGCGGCAGGCAGCAAGGGCGGTATCGTCCGGTGCCTCATTGGCAATGACGCTGTTGCTCACCAGGTGGGCACCCAGGTCTTTGCACTGGTCTTCCCAGGTCTGCATCCACTCGCCGTCGCCCCAGCCGTAGGAACCAAAAAGGGCGATGTCCTTACCGTTCAGTTCCGGTGCGCATTGCAGAAACAGCGGCTCAAATTCAAAGTCCTCCAGCTGCTCTGCGCCCATGGCCGGGCAGCCAAAAGCAATGGCGTCATAGTCCTTGACCTGGGCAGGGGAGAAGTCAGAGGGGGTGAACAGGTTTGCCTGCGCACCGGCAGCGCCTGCGCCCTCTGCCACAGCCTCTGCCATCTGAGCCGTATTGCCTGTGCCGCTCCAATAAACGATCGCGATTTTTTTCATAATAAATTCCTTTCTGTATCTAAAAAAATATTAAGCAATTTTTACTGTAAGCTGTTCCACATTCCGCTGCCCGCCAAAGAACAAACGGCGATATACGCTGGTGCATTTGCTGAATTTACGAAAGGCACCGGCGGCAGCCTCCGGGTTGGTATAAACTTTCCAAACCCCGCTGCAAAGGCAGTTTTGGCCGTGGTTCTCAATAAAGCCGATCACATCGCCCAGAGGATAGCCTAAAAACAGGCCGATCTCATGGGGAAAGTCGCTGCTGACTGCCAGCTTGCGCCTTAACACCTCAAGACAGGCAGCCGGAGCCGTGCCGGTATAGCCGCAGTGGGCGAGAAATGCAGCCACCCCCGGCTGTTGCAGGTCGCGGGCCAGCCGATCCGGACGGTACACATATACCAGCGCCCGATTGCCGTTTTCCCGCAAAAGCAGCAGTTCAACACCCTTTGGCGCCAGCAGTGCCTGCCAGCGGGAAACGGCCATTTGCAATGCTGTTGGGTTCTCCGCAGTACAGTTGAACAGATTGGCGGTTTTCAGCGACGCCAAAGTGGGCGCGCAGTGGTTGATGAGGTATTGCTCCAGCATTAATGCTCCTTTGTGGTTAGCAAACGCTAACTGCTTTTTCAAATCTTAGCCGACGGTATTGCCCGTCGGCTATAAGTATTTACGATAAATAGGGGATTATTCCACGCCTTTCAGCCAGGTGATCCTATCCAGTTTTTGGTCACATTTTGAAATTCAATTTGTGCCATTGTTTTTTAAGCTAACAGTTAGTGGTCGCTAACTGAATAGATTTTACCATAGGCTTTATCCGCTGTCAATAGAAAGAGGATAAAAACAAAAAGATTCAATGAAAGAAAATCGCCGCGTAGCAAATGAATCATGGAGTAAAGGCTTACCGCAACCCACAGCTGTCATTCTTTTACTTTAGAAAATTTTAAGCGAGAGGAAGAAAGGCGTTAATGAGAGAATCTCAGGGAGAAAACAAAAGACTTTTGGCTGATTTCCCTTGCATCTTGGTGTAAAATATGGTATAAAATAAATACGCACTTAGGAAAAGGGCATTGAAAAAGAAAAAAGTTTTTCAAAATCCCTTGACAGTTCGCCCCTGTTTGGCTATAATAATGACCGTTGCATCTGCGGGTGTAGTTCAATGGTAGAATCCCAGCCTTCCAAGCTGGTCGTGTGGGTTCGATTCCCATCACCCGCTCCAGCAAGGGATGCCCAATTTGCGCTTGTAGCTCAGGTGGATAGAGCAACTGCCTTCTAAGCAGTGGGTCAGGGGTTCGAGTCCCTTCAAGCGCGCCAATATATGGTGGGATTAGTTCAGTTGGTTAGAGCGCCAGTTTGTGGCACTGGAGGTCATCGGTTCGAATCCGATATCCCACCCCATTTTTTTGAATAACGCCCGTAACCATTGGGGTGTCGCCAAGTGGTAAGGCAAGGGACTTTGACTCCCTCACGCGTGGGTTCGAATCCCGCCTCCCCAGCCAGCGCCCCTTAGGGGGCGGATGCGATCCATTAGCTCAGTTGGCAGAGCACTTGACTTTTAATCAAGGTGTCCGGAGTTCGAATCTCCGATGGATCACCAGTAAATTTCCCTTAAAATCGCCGATTTTTGGCTATTTTAGGGGATTTTTTATGCCCTTTTTCAATAGGCACTTTTTTGCGGATTTTACGCTATTTTACCCTATTTTACGATAAAATGTATACCAAAATGTATACCACTCCATTTCAATCATTTACAAAGTTAGGTTATGCGCACAATTTTATATTTATAGAACAGGGACGGTTCTATGTATCACCCGGTTCGACCCTCGCCATCGGCACCAAAGGCTCTTCGCAAGATGCGAGGGGCCTTTTTTTGCTCTGTCGAATCAACTTTACAGAATACAATTTTTCTGTTAAAATAGAGCCGTAAATTCTGTATTTCTTTTGCTATCTGGGAGATAGGGTGTATGAGAAATATGAGAAAAGTGTATGTAATTTATAGAACAGGGAACCGTCCCTTGTTTTATGAATGTTTCTCTTAGGAGGATATTTAATTCATGATGGTAGCGTTTTTCTCGATTTTTCCATTTTGCGGATTGATCGTTGGCTGGATTATTTTGCTACTGTATACACATTTTGTTAGGAAAAAGAACGATACAAGTGATCGTTGGATAGAAATCAATCATTTCCAACGCGCATATTTTACTCTATTCATAATGCTACTGATCATTATAAAAGGTAACTTTGATAAAAATGTTCGTGCTGCTATATTCGTATCGGTGATTTCAGTTCTAAATTTATTAGTGTACTTATTGTTCTTAGTTGCAAATGGATTCGCACATGGCGAGAACACGAAGAAGAGTTCGTTGCCAAAATGGGAAAAGGCACGCAAATGCTTAGTAATTATTTACTCTGTTATGCTGGTCGTTTCCACCTTGCTGTGTTTCTTCATTTATGTTTTTGCTACTGAATAGAACACCAAAACAGGGAAAGGTGAAAAAGAACAAATATATTATCAGCTATAGTATTCAGCTGATATTGACACTTGCTGTTTTGGGTGCAGTTATTTGGTACGCGCAAATTATGCCCATAAACACACCGCTTGTTTCTGCATTCAATTTTGATCTTGCTCAATTCGGAATAATCATCGGATTAGTCATTATTTGTCTTGTGTATGTTTTCATTCTTGTGGGCTTTTTGGCTGCTGCAATTCGTCAAAAACAAGCAGGGAATGAGCATTACCTGGTTTCAACTGTAAGAATTATACTTCCTATTGTATTTATCTTTATTTTTCCGTTACCTTTTACAATTTCATTTTTGACTACGGAATCGGAGAAAACCCTCGCTTCACCGCTTACCATTACAGCCGTATGTGATGAATTGGAAAAGCAAGAACCGAGTGCCTTAGGTGAAGAAGAGGGCCTAAATGACACTGGAGTTGATTTGCCGAACCACATTTCTGATGTGGTTTTAGAGCAAAATCGTTTTGGTCGGTTAGGAAATGTTTCAGTTGAATACACACCGGATAACATGAAAGATAGTAGCATTTCGTTTTATTGCTATTATGCCAAGAGTAATGTGGGGTTTGTGCAGAATAAAATTTGTGATCGCTCTGATGATGACTTTACATTAAGTAATCAAGAGAAAATCGGTGCGTATATGTTATATTACGGTCAGCCGGAGGGTGAGGATGACAATGTAATGGCATACAATTTAGTGCTGCAAAGCAAGAATGATACATATATTTACGCGACTTGTCAGATCCAGCAAGGCAAGAATTACAAAATTCAGTATTCTAAGGAAAATTTCGTTGCCGATGCCACAGCGGTTATTGATACATGGAATAAGTTGTAAAATAGGGAATGTAGAACGGAGAACGGTTCCCTGTATCGTAAAAGCAAACCGAATTAAAACCAGTAGAACAGGGAACCGTCCTCTATTCTAAGGCTGGCAAAAGAATAGCCTCGTTAGGAGCTGATGGTAGTGTCTTGGCAGATTAATAAATTTTGGAATAAGGTTAGTAATGAGGATGTCAATTTGAATGATATCGAGGAATATATATATTCTTCAGAATATCTTAATATTCAGAATCCAATAGAATTTAATGGAATTAAGAATATTTATAATACAAAGTTAGTTCGTTATCTTTTTGATATAGAAAAATATCAAAGCGAAGAAGACTATAGAGAAATCTTCTTTCAGGAATATCTTGATGGCAAAATTGATAAAAATGAATATTATAATGCGGAAAATTCATTCAAAGAATTCATTAAATACCTATCTCGTATAAGCAATGTGTATGTATGTTATGATTTTTTAGCATCCATCGAAAACAGTTACCCGTTTCAGAATAGCAGTGATGTGAATTTTAGCCTTGATTTTATTAAGGAAACCCAAGGAAAATTCACTAAAATAATTGATAAATTTCAACTTGAACAAGTAAGTATATTGTTCGCTAGAGAGATTGTTTGCGGATTCATTGTGTTAGATGATATCAAGTCAGTTGTGATTTGTAGTGGTATGCACGGCTGTATTCTTTCAGTCAATGATTTGGACTCGGAATTATTATCTGCTATATCGTTACCAGTCAAAGTAGAGAAAATAAGCGCATTGCAAAATTAATGGTATTAAGTAGAACAGGGGACGGTTCCTTGTATCGTAAAAGCAAACCGAATTAAAACCAGTAGAACAGGGAACCGTCCCCTGTTTTATCTTTGAATTCCGCGGTAAAACAGAAAGAGAATTTGCAGGTAGGTGATGATATGAAAGGCAGATTTTTCGATATATTTAACATTGCAGCCACGGCGGTGCTGATCCTTGCCGGAGTGCTGGATGTTGTCAAAGGGCTGGAGATTTTCGATTATGTGTACTTTGCCGTGATTTTAGTAGTTGCGGTGTACACCCTGTGGCGCATTGTGAAAGAGAAAAGCAAAAAGTGGTACCACATTCTTTTTGTGTTCCTGCTTATTTTTGTAACCGGACTGGCCGGTTGCTCCGCCTTTCATCCGCAGGTGCTCGAACGACATTCCGGTTTATGCTCAGCGATAAAATACGCTACATACGGCGCATATTTGGTTACCTTTTTATACACAGATCGGCAGGATGAGGATCGGCAGCAGGACGATGGAGGAGTAGTATGAAAACCAAGAGGATTTTGCGAATGAGCTTGGTTATTATCTGCGTGGCAGTTCTTTTTTGCGGCTGCAAGAACACGATACAATCAATGCGTAAAGAAACTGAAAAACACTTGTCGATCATCGTAACTTATTCCGGTGTGGTCAAGCAAAGCGAGATGGATACTTTTTTAACCCCGAATGTTTATCCCAGAGCGGAGGATCAAAAGGCGGTTTTCTTTACATTCCATTTTGACAATCAAACCGACATTTCCTTTTCTAATTTTGATTTGCAGGATATTCAGACTGATGAAGTCTACATTGACCACGCTTTTGTATACAGCGAGGGTCCCTGCCGTATTGAAGCCGGACAAAAGAAAGATGTACAGGTCTTTGCGTATGTTAATAAGAACATGACTGGTGTTGACCTGGAAAAATGGGCAGGCTGGCATACCTTTACTTATACTTTTTGGGTGGATCAGACAGATCAAAGCATTAGGCTAAAGTACATCGGCACCGGCACGCCTGTGCGGGAATAGATAAAATGAAGAGAGGAGAGTAGAAAGGGCACGGTTCCTTGAGTCGTAAAAGCTGATCATGCAAAAGTAAAGAGCAGGCCTTACGACCTGCTCTTCCCCGCACCGTTACGGTGTGGGTCGGGTGTACGGAGCGCGCGTTCTAAGAGAATAAACGCGCACGGTACGCCGCTCCTTCCTTTTCATTTCCCTTTTTAGGTGTCGAATGACTGCTCAAGCAATCATTCTGTGTATATCTTACACATATTTAGTGAGATTGTCAATACATTTTACATAACTTATTGGAAATATTTCACAAACTGTATCACAATGTTGAAAATATACAGGAAAATAGAGATAAATATTGAATTGTAGATCCCAATGATATGGGAGGGGCCTATGAAAACCAGAATCAAAACCGGCAAAGTATCGCTTATCGTGTTTATGGCTGTGATGGCCGTGTGTGTTGCAGGTGTGGCAATTTGGTGCTACGCTGTCGGGTATCAGGTAAAGGAGCACCGACAAGGCGGCTCGGTGACCTGGGTGGAATACAACGGCAGCACCTACTATCGTATGGACGGTCTCACCGGTGAATACTGCAATTTTATAACCGATCATCGAGTCAGCTACAAGCCGCGGCCGGTGCTTTCCCGCGCCTATTATACGTTGAAGAATGACCCAAACGGCGACTATTTGTACAGTACCGCCTTTCGGGATCACATTCTTTACACGCGGCTTTCCGCCCGGCGCGTGGATCAAATGAGCCAAAATCAGATCACTTCCGTTCTGGTAAGCCCAAGTGGCGGAGAAAGTAAAAAGCAATTTTTCAACGACCCGGAGGTTGTGGCTTACTGCGCCGCGTTGAAGGAGGAAAAATATCGCGCACAAGAGGCGAAGAATGAGGAACGCTCCAATATAGATGATGAGAATCCCATCACCAAAAAGGAAGAAGATCCGGCGGCAAAGACTTTTCAGAAAAATACCAACAGTGGGTGGTACACGCTGTACTTTGCCTATGATCACGCACCGATCTGTGGAACGGAATTTGTGATTGTTGCGGAATACGACGGCGTATTTTATGTGGAAAAGGAAATTACGGACCGGGCCTTTACCGGCACGCCTGTGGATTTCCAGCCGCTGGAAAAGGCTTGCCGTTCCTTGCCGCATAACGCTGCGGATTGAAAGTGAAAATAACGCGGTGCAAACAGGAATAAGAAAAAGACCCGGTGACAGCCGTTTGACTGCCGCCGGGTCCTTTTCGATTAAAATTGCTTGCGGTGAATGGTACGAATTTTTGTAATATCCCCTTGGTTGTTTTTAAGTCCCAGCGAAATTTCCTGCATTCGCTTTTTGGTTTCGCTGTCCTCAAATTCTGCCTCAATAATGACAAATGCGTCATTTTCGTACAGATCTTTCGTGTTGATCAATTCCATTTCTGTCTCTTATACACATCTGACGCTGCCGACGAATAGAGAGGTGTTGGTTTCGGTGGTAGACGCGTCATTAAAAAACAAAAAATAAATAATAACAGATGCATATACAGGAACTACTAGCGAACGCACTATCAATAATAACAGACAGCACA
>OJJT01000571.1_pt1 | contig 15617 bp, 10 predicted proteins | sample 1596281 | NCBI WGS metagenome assembly OJJT01 (sample SAMEA4350145, study PRJEB24818) | metagenome | biome: human; feature: gut; material: faeces | place: Denmark | collected 2013-09
TCCTCCTTCCTTCTGGCTCTGTTCTTCTCTCCTCACTTCTCTTTGGGTTCTTATCGTCTTCCTCTCGCTTGAGTTTATTCTTTATTCTGTGCTATACGTCCTACTGTTTCTTTTTTTTGTGTTTTTTTTTTTTTTTTCAAGCAGAAGACGGCATACGAGATTTCTGCCTGTCTCGTGGGCTCGGAGATGTGTATAAGAGACAGATATATAACCTGCGAATCTTCAGCCAAAACTCCGGTCGGATTGTTACCATAATCACCTTTGTTCGTATCCAACTTAAGACTTCCGTTACCTATAAACGGCAAAACAAATTGTTCCACTTTCACAAAACATTTTGTTCCGAATTTGATATTATTAACACAAAACAAAATGTGCATTTTACTAAGGTGGTTTCCTATTTACCAGTTTTGTTTATCTTTGCATCAGTTTAGCATAGGAGCAAAAGCTCCTTTTATAATAAAAGAGATTAACACTACCGCTAGCTCGTGAGAGTCGGCGGTTTTAAAAGCAAATTAAAACGACCTTAAATCTACTTTATATAGTTTACGATAACTAAAAAAGTACTATTGCTTACTAGATCACTAACTCGTGACGAGCTGGTGATCTTTATTTTAAAATATATAAATCAGCACCACCAAAGAAGTGATCATTCCCGGCAGCAACACCGTAGCTGCTACATCCAGCCAGTCAAACTTTCCTCCCCATAGTTTATCCTTGTAGTCAACAGCCATAGCAGCAATAATAGTTGCCACCAATGATATTATAGCCGATGAAGCAAAAGTATTACCCATAATCAAGCAGACAGCCATCATCGCAGCATACACCAGCAATCCACAAAGGATATGTTTTGGGCGGTTACTATCCTTCAGCCAGCCCAAATATTTATCTATTATTCTTTTCATTAATATTCTTTTAATCTGTTTCTTCCTATAACTGCAACTTCAAATGGAGAGTCTATATATCCCTGATCTTTATGGAAAGTCCGGACGGTAAACTGATGGGTGTACTTATCCGTATCCGCACCAATACTCCAGTTACCATGAACAGCTGTTACCATGACAAAATACTGTGTATGATTAAGATCATGATTAAAAGCGTAGAGCCCAGCTTGTCCGTGATATACAGGAGAGTCAATAGTACAGCCATCTCCCCAGGAACTCTCAATTGTGCCATCGGCACTAATCCTTCCTGCCCACAGGACACCGGGAGCATCCCACACTTCGCCGGATCGCTGATAAAAATGATGAGGACCTACCGAATCTATGGCAAACTTACTTCCGACATTGGCAAGCAAGCTTAGACAAACATTGCCAGCTCCATAACTCTCGATATTTATCCCTCGATAACCATTAGAGAGAGGATTCTGACGGTCAAGCCTGATCCCAATCAGAGGAACGTTATATCCTCCTCCTAATCGTAAAAATCTACCGGAACCACCTTCTCCCTCTGATCCGCTTCCGATTTCTATTCCGGAAGAAAGGTTATCGGAACTCAACTTATTCCCGTTTATCACAAGGTCTCCGATCTTCCCTCCCTGAATATCCACATCCAGTCCCATGAACTTACCCAGCAATAAGTTCAGGAGCATATTAGGCGTAAACGGACAATCACTCTGACCAAGTTTCGTCGGATCAAACAGTCCGTAGTTGGATGTATCATTGCCGTCAGCATCCTTTCCATATTGAGAGAACATATAATCACCGTAAAACACCGCGCTGGCGAGCTTGGCAAAGTTCGCCATCAGGATCTCTGTGAATATTGCCTTGTAATTCTCAAAAGGTATCCAATATGACGTAGTAGGATTATCCCGGTAATCCTCCATCGGATTTACACCGATGATGGTTGCTGTCTTTCTCATCACATAGTAGGTTGATCCTGCCTCGTAATAGACAATCGGTGTAATATCCTCAGTTGCCGTATACTCGATATCCGCGCTCCAGAATCCGGCCGGGAATGGCATCCTTCCTCTTTCGCCGGCCGGTCCGGGAAGACCATCCTCTCCCTTGGCGTAGTTGGCATGCAGCTTCGGTTCAGAGTAAGCTCCCCATTTGCCATTTTCTTTTTTTCGGAAGGACATGTACTCTCTCGGATACTCTTCGGTCACCCCCAAAGGATCATTGGTAAAAGGCACAAGATACCTGAAGTAATCCTCATTAGTGATCAGGATTCCCGAGTTGGCTGGTCTTGCCTGAATACATCTATAATAGTCTTCTCCGTTCTTATAAATGGCATCCACCACCTGCGCAGCGGAAGAGAGGAAATCACCCAGGTAATTCTCATCGGACGCGAAAGGAAGAGGAATGAAGCCTTTTACAAACGGATCAGATTCCGGAGCAAAGGCACTTTCTTCCCGGCGGAAGATATACTCCATATCAGGCGTATCCGCCAGATACTTAGAAGGATGGGACCAGGTTCCGTATACCCATTTCTCATAATCCTTGTCATAGGTAGCCTGTGCGGAAGATACCCATACCGTATCGCTGTGTACGACCTTGTATTTGACCATATCTTCTCCCTTGTTTACAGAGGCATCCTTTACATACAGAATCTCTATGTAGTGATCTCCCGGCTGTGGTACAGCCTGAGAGATCAGCTGATCATTCTCACCCGACATCCTATCGAAATAGTTTGAGGTATTTAAGGTAGTATCGGGTGTCCCAATATACGCGTAATCATACGTCTCGCTTGAGACGACCACGCGAAGCGTGATCATCTGATTAGCATTGGTCGTAGAGAAGAGTATTCGGTCCCTGTATGTACCGCTATGCGCGGTGAGCTTGGGAGAGCGTCTGTATCCGCCATTGGGATAATACTCTCCCTCATACCCACGAATAGTCAGCACGCCGAATTCCGGATATTCAGACCATCCGGCCGGGATGGAGCTTCCTGTCGGAGCATCCGGACGTGTATCCGCCTGGGTAAATATCTGTTTTAAGAAAGTACCGTCTTTTCCCGGTGTGCCAGGATCACCCGGATCACCAGGCTTACCCGGCTCGCCATTCTGTCCGTCATCAACAACAAGAACCGTCTTCTCGTCCATCTGCACACCACCGACATAGAGCCTGAAAGAGATCGCTGCCATATCGGATGTCACGATGACACGGGAGGAATAAATGAATTCAGACGATGTACCGCCCGTCTGGTAGGTCAGCACAAACTTGATGCTTCCTATTCCCGACACGGGAGTATCCTCTCCGGATTTAGCCCTGCTTTCACAGGAGACATATTCGGGCAGATGCGTCCCGTCCTCCTTCCTCTTAACCTGTGTCACGGAAGGAACGAGCCAGTAGGTGGTAGCGTCAGCTCCGGACTGCGGAGCGACGCTTACCTTAAATGAAGTAGAAGACAGTTTCTTTGCCATTATCTTATGCCGTTATCGTTGCACTAACATAGCCGGAGATACCACCACCGGCGTTCATCACATCCTGGAATGTTACGCTGATCGTTTTCTTTACGCCGGAAAGAGAGGATATAACCGACCCTGAGTTATCCGTAACAGTGAAGGTAGTCTGAGCGGTGGTATCTTCCGTACCGTCATCTTTCTCTACCTTAGCGGTATAGATCGCTGTTTCACCTTCCTTGATCTGTTCCCCTGTAATTCCGTCTACATACAGGTTCACCCGGTAGGGATCGGTATAGTCGGTAACATTAATGTATGCGCTACTGATAACCGTAGAACCGTCTTTTTGCAACAAGTCACACCGGTAGGTAGTCGTACCGTCGATATCGGATGCGTTTACCGTCAGAGACCATGCGCCTGTAGTTACCAGCGTAGCAGTTTCTCCGCTTACCTTGTACCACTTCGCCGTATATGCGGAAAGATCGGATGGGGTAATACCATCTACGAGCACATGGGCATTGAGTGTGGCTGTCGGAGACTCTGTAGTGACATCCGTATCACCATCCAGGTAAAGAGTAGTAGAACTACCTACCGTTTCGACAATCTCAACCGTTTCAGAGATTCCGTCAAAGGCTAGAGTCTGACCGCCGACCTCGGTCGTTCCCTTAAGCAGGATTGTATCGTTATCGTAATTGGATACCGGCACGATGTTCTTTACGATTTCGAAGACGATCATGTTCGGATAGTCACGGCCCCCGATGTTTATCGTTTTTGTAGACTTTTTAAACACACCGGCCAGAGCTCCGGTGGTACTCAGTCCATCCTCTCCGAAGGCAATCTGCACACCATTGTAGAACAGATCTACGGTAGTCGGGATCAGAACCACTCCGTTATCATCCCGGTTAAGATGCGCATAGACAAGAGGTTTGTTGGCCGATGTCTCCCAGTCAGGAGTACAGATACTGGTTCCTTTCTTGTATTCCTGGCGTAGCGGGCCATTGATAATACCCATTCTGGCGCGAACGTTCACTCCATTCATCAGGGCGAACAGCTGAAAACTTCCGTTTATTTTTCTTGGCATAATTATTCCTCCTTACTTCTTTACCGTTTTACTTTTCTTCTTTTCTTCGAGCAACAATGCGTTCAACGCTTCCTGTGTGATGATCTCGACATCCTTCAGTCCGGTTCCGATCACCTTCAGAGCATTGATACTAAGCACCGCACGTCCGTCACTCAGTTCCTGCGCATCCGTATAAATACCTTTCTCTATCAGCTGCGCTTTGCTTACCAACAAGTAATTCATAATTGATTTATTTAAAAGTTAATACTATTCTTCGATCTCCAGAGTACCCTTGATACACCATCCGTTGCGATTCTCGACCTCACAATCCTCAAACGGAAGCGTCTTTTTAAAGGTCTCTTCGTAAGACATTCCGCTGATGGCCGATGTCTTGTTGATATACTGCGTCATATTCTTCAGAAACTCGCAGATAGCCACATGGAATCCCTTTACAAGTCGGGTCTTTACGACCGGCTTCCCGTCATCACCCATATCCTCGTAGCGGACCTGCATACGCATCCATGCTTTCCCCTTCTTCTTGTCCGGTTCACGCACTTCAAAATCCAGGATATCAAATACCTTTCCTGTTAATTCCGCAATGTCAATCAAAGGCGAGTCCATTCTGCGTCTTACCTTTGTTTCATTTGTTATCAGAAATGATAATTTCATATTCAGTTTCCTTTTTAAATTTTTAGCGTCAGCCCCTTTAAGTATTCCCAAATAGGAAGACCTGGAACGAGGATTACGCCATGATTTTTTCATTCTCTCTTTTATACTCTTTCTAACTCTTGTATATCCGCAGCGAAATACATATCCCAGAATATCCGTTCCATTACGCATAGGCGTAGGATGCGCATCTTTCTTCAGCTCGTATCCAAGGTTATACCAGAGATAGTTCGCTATGCGCCATTTTGCCTCATGGAGCTTATCTTTATCTCCGAACAGGATGATATCATCCGCATACCTTACATAGTGTCTGATCTTCAGATCCTGCCGGATAAACCTGTCGAAGGCCATCATCATGATATGCTGGTTCATCGGAGACGAAGGAGTACCAATCGGCAGTCCTATATCACAGAAAGAAACTCTTTGCAGATAGCGCAGTATTCGCTTATCCTTCCAGATCGCTTCGTGACGGGCGAACAGGATCTCCGGGCGAGTCGATTCATAGCATTTGCGGATATCCAGCTGCAAATATCCCCACGGGCGATACCTTCCAATAATCCTTTTGATCTGCCTGACAGGATCGTACCGTTTTCTACTTGCGTTGATTCCCCGCCCTTTTATGCAGTTGTAACAGTCGTCAGATAATCTTGCAGCATACTCTTTTTTGATCAACAGCATAAGCGTATGCATAATCACCCTGCTTCGAAAGGAGCTGATAGCGACGATCCGTTTCTTTCCGTTAACAGATACAACCTCCTTATATCTGTATTCCACGTCAATACTTTCTCCTTTTAGGAGCTGTCTGTATACGCTGTATTCATTTTCTTTATCCTGTAAAAATTCAATTACCTCGTTTTTACACATATGCTTTCGTGAAGCATTGATCACTGCCTGATGTACCAGCTCAGGAGTCAGGCGGCTCATTACATTTCCTTTTCTTTTCATCTTCCTTATCCAAGTGGAAGCCGTTATTAACGGGCCTTCGGATATCTACTAGCCCATTCCCCTGTCTCCTCGTACACAGAGGTTGTCCTTGATTTTTCGTACTACCGACGAGGTTTCCGCGTAAATTATCATTTGTAAGCCGCCAGCGTAGTTCGCATTCGTATTCGACAGCTGGTTGTTCGCATTCACGTAACGAGCGGAAGCATTCGACGAATTGCCGTTACCACGCTACGCGGAAAACCTTATATCTTTAGATGGGGAGGACAAGCCTCCCCCGCACGTTCGTTTCACTCACTCTCGGCTGCGCTTTCGTCACTGCCGTTCTGCGTCGTTGCACTCACCGTCTCTTCGGGTAAGCGCACTTGAAAGCCGCCAGCGTAGAACGCAAGCGGATACGACAGCTGGGAGTTCGCATTCACGGAACGAGCGGAAGCATTCGACGAATTGCCGTAACCACGCACCCTGTGTCCAAGACGGACAACCTTACCTACCGCCTGGCTTGTATAGTTATTACGGTCTATGTAGGCGGTATTATCTGCTAGCGATCCTTTCTTTAAAGTTCCCAGCCTAGTTCCACGTATCAGATCCGTAAAGTACCCACTACCTGAAGGAAGGGTTCCGATATAAGTGTAATCAGGACTCTCCTGGAAGTCAAATAACTGCCCGGCATCTTTGACATAGTCCTTGTTTAATGTCAGCTTATCTTGTTCACGGCAGAGATAGCACTTGATCGGATTGGTAGAGCCTCCGGAAGTTTCGTCTTCGATCTCCATGACCTTTTCTATGCCTGCTCCTGCATACTGGAAAACGTCGGCGGAGATGAGGTCCATGCCGTAGACTGCGGAGGTTTGAATAGTAACTCCTATATTATAAACTGTTATGGGATTACCAGATACATCCCATGCTGAAAGATTATTTATATAAATTCTGGTTGTAAGTATTGCATTCATTTCCCCCTCAAGCAGTGTCTTCGCTCCCGGAATGTTGTGATATCTGTAAGATTTGCCGTCAAACATAAAATCTACATCCGGCTCTATACCATTCTCTGCCGCATATGAAAGAGCCATCTGAATTTTCAGGCACTCCATACGGGGATAATATTTAGAAAGAATTTCAGACCAATTCTTCTTTGCTCCATTTGCATCTACGCAGAATGGAGGTTGTTCGGATAATCTTTGAAAAACATTATCATCACCCTTATTTAATTGATAAAATACTCTGGTAATTTTTGAATTAGTACCACTCCCAACAGGAACATTACTCGAAATCCCCGCTCCAAATTTGTTCGGATCATGCAGATAAACCGTTCCGAACTTGTTCATCAGCGCATTAGTGATGTTCAGCAGATGCCAGTCCATAAGCGGAGCGAATGGAACAGTTTTGGCTTTATCCGCATTATGGGCTACAGCATAGTCATTGGTCGTAAACTGGCTAAGACCAGTTTTCGGATAGGTTCTGTCAGGTCTGTTGAATGAAGTGATACCCAGATAACCGCTACTGCCACCTTCTCCGGCCCGGTACGTAAAGTACATGGAACGGAACTTGCCATCAACCACGGCGGGAAGACCCGGGCAGATCAGGGTCGGAGGAATGGGAACAGACTGCACCCCATTATACTCGAACGGTTCCTCACCGAACAGGGCGACTACTTCATCTCCTACTTTAGCATTTTCTATGGTATGGATCGTCTGCGTCCAGCCATACATGATATTATATCCCTTGTCTTCTTCAGCCGAGTTGACTGTGGTCGGCGCAAGCGTACCATCCTCGAATCGCATCCAGTTGTTGTTCTTGAGCTTTCCGATGATTTCCACATTTACTCCATCTTCGCATTTTACCAGATAAGCACCCAGCTTGTCCGCAATCTGATTCACTCCGAACTGGAAAGCAGGCGTAGCACCAATGCCATTGTATACGCTTCCTTCAACATTCCATGAGCCGATCTTGGGCATGACGGACGGTTCCAGTACTACCGGATTCGTATAGGTGATACCCAACGCCTTGACGGTCGTTTCGATATACTCGCCATACCCGATGATGGAAGACGTACCATCGGCATTGGTCGCTTTCCATGTGATATTGTAGTACTTCTCCGGATTCTCGATCACACGCCCGCCGGCAGTAATCTCGCAACGGGACTTGATCAGTTTTTCTGTTCCGATGTCGTTAATCGTTATGTAAGCTCCGGCAATCGGTACCTGTTTGGCGTTCTGGAAAACAGGAAGATCCACACGAATATTATACTGTACCATCAGGGCAGCATTGGTAGGTGATGCCGGTGCCGGATCTGCCTCTCCCTTATAGGCTGCACGGCATTCCAGCTTGATATTCTTAAAACGGGAAGCATCCACGACAAGTATGCGAGGAAAGGTTCCGTCGGAATTGGGCGTAGTAACCAGCCATGTATCTGAAGTAGTAACCAGGCGGGTATATTGCCCATCCTTGACATACCACCAGTATACGGCGTTATCCTCGGAGAGTTGTATCTCACCGCTTTTGAGGATAGCCTTTACCTGTACCTGCCAGTTGGCGGAATCGGTGTCGTCTATCTTCGTAGGATCTACAATAACTTCCGTCGGGGAGTCGGCCATCAATGAGAGCAGTGAGGCTTCGTAGTAGATTGTACTGAGCAGTTGCTGCTCGATACGCGATTCCTGCCGGTTGGTCTTAGGATTGGTGTAGAAGGCCTCGCCGATCAGCAGGAAGGGCTCGTCTACCGGTGTGTTACGCTTTACTTTCAGCACCGGGATACCATCCTCAGAAGTGGATATCTCGTAATCGGAATTTTCTTCCGCTATCTTGTTGGCAGGCTTGTATTCGCCCAGATACCAGTCGATACGGTCGAGCGTAGCGGGCCCCTCGGTGATCACTCCGTCAGGGTCCTGAAGATTCACCGCTACCGTTACAACGAGCGGAAGGATCGCAGAGTATGAAGGATAAAAAGCATTGTCGTCACGGCTGTACTTCTGCTGGAAGGAGCCGTCACCTACAATCTTCATGCCGGAACTAGCGTTCAACGGCTTGACCTGGATGTTGATTACTCTTTTCTGTTGCATATGATTATAAATTAAATTGTAATTCTTCTGATTCCCGCAGATAATTCTCCTCACCCAGCGGGATAATGGCTTCTACCCGGAAAGTCACCGAACGGGCGTTCAGCCACTCAGATCCCATATCCGAGGAGATAAGATGAACCTTGTTCTTTTGTCCGTCCACGAAGACAGGCGACCAGGAATTATCCTCAGCCGGTATTCCCGAATCCCTGCTCCAGGTAATCTGCGTACCGGCAGTGTTCATCACATCCTCGGTTATGTCGACTGTTCCGTGGTAAAACTTAGCCTCTATCACCGTATCTATCAGCCCGTAGAAGAAGCTGAAGCCATTGCTGCTTTCAAAGTCAATGGAGAACTCACCGTTGCCTTCCAGGAACGCCCAGTCGGTGGAGTTCCATTTCGGTTCAAGCAGGGTGCCCGTCTTCAGACATTGCCACTTGCTGCCACGATGGTAGACGGTACTGATCTCATTACGCCCGGTAACTTCGTTCCTTGCCTCGAAGTAGTATTTCTCACCCTCCTGCCAGATGCCTCTGTCCACCAGTTCGTAGACCGGTTTTCCCTCCACATCAACGCGGATGTCATCCTGACGGATAAGACCTCGACAATAGATATAGCTCTGCCGGTAATTGATAGGCAGGTTATCGAAGATCGAAAGGTTCTTCATCTTGCCTATCAGGATAGAGTAATTGTTCTCTTCCAAGATCGGCTTGGTCACGCCATCGAGCATACAGATACATTTCTCGTAAGAGGAGATGTACCAGTATCCCTGACGGTCCTCATCGGATGTATTACCCCTACGGGTGATAGCCATCAGCTCCTCGGGCGGATAATTCTTGCCGCCCGGAACCTCGGAATCCGGATACATCACCACATCGATATAGTTATCCGTCGTATTGGTCTCTATAACACGCATCCAGGAGGTACGGTAACTGCCGCCTCCGGCCAGGAGATCATTGACAGAACCATAGATGATGTCGTTTACAGCGAATGCATTGAAGTCCGTATCGTGACGCTTGCGAAGAAGCAGACGATAGGTGCCTTCGGAGAGTTCTTCGATGCTTTCAATCAAGCCCGACTCGGAATATGAATAGTCGCCTTCCTGGGCGGAAAGACGGTTGAAGATCAACTCAAGGACCGTCAGCGAATTACGCAGTTCAAGACTACTGGCCTGGATGCGACCGTTCTTGTCCATGATGATACCACTGCCGGCAATAAAAGAATCGATGGCCTTGCCCACTTCCAGCCCACCCAGAAAGCGGACAAGGAAGTTGGTGGAATCGGCTTGGTCCTTACGCAGGAGTGTTGACAGGGATTTCAGCGCGGAAAATACGTTATAGTCCGAAGGCTGCTTGCCGTCTCCTACTTTGATGATATCAAACAAGGAGGTCTTTTCCGTCTGGCTTGCCAGCACATACTGCAGGTTATCCAGCGAAGATTCTATGGATGACTTCCATGAACTGCTGACCGCAGCCGAGCAGCTAACCGATGCCTCGGAGAGATTCGTGAGCTTCCTCTCCACACGCGTGATGCGGGTATCCAGGTATCCTTCCGCAAAGTACTGCTCATCCTCCAGTTTTACTCTTTGTCCGAGCAGAAGAGGTATCTCATTTTTGTCTACATAGATATAATCCGTATCAGAGGAGTAGATCGAGATGTCACGGCTGTACTCTTTCAAGTAGTTTTCAACAGCCTGCTCAAACTGCTGCTCGGCTATCGGATAATACTCATCCGGCATGCGGATATTGGTCAGTATATAGGTATCACCCGCCTTCGGAATGAGATTCCCTCCCGGTATCTGGGTATCTTCATCCGGATAGGTATTGATGATCTCAAACTCTTTTGTATCGTTGTGCCAGTTGCATTCGAACTCCCTGCCCTCAAGATCACCGCTTTCAAAAGTGATGAGTATCACCTCTCCACCGATCATATAATCGTCCGGATTGAAGGGCAGCGCGTTATCCTTGACATAGTATACGGTATATTCTCCTGTCTCCTCGTTTGTCTTTTCTTCAGAACGGACAGAGGATACGGTACCCAGCCGGTGTGGAAAGATATCACTGAAGGCACTTTCTTCTCTGTGTTCTTTCAGCCCCAACTGAGTATTAAGATCTATGTACGTAGCACGGGAAGGCAGCTGAAGATGTGCAAATCCGTACTTCGACGGATCAATATTTTTTGTGCTTCCAACCGGTATCAGACGGGTGAACCATTTGATGGATTCCGAGTTCTCGCTTTGTGTAAGACCAGTCTTGAGACCCTTCATGTAGCCAAGCGTGACACGTTCACCCCGCTCGCATTTGCTCAGGTTCAGATACTCTCCGTCCAGCCACCATTCCGTTTCAAATGCCTGGGCGATTTCAGCGGCGGCATCCCAGCAATACAGACCGTTAAAGTTGATCGTCTGCCGGTTGGCGGTAATGGCTTCACCGACTCTCCACGTCACACCGTCGGTATTCCGGTTCATGTTGTCCACCAGCTTCTGGAGGTACTCCATCGGTGTACCGTCGTAGGCAAATACGGATTCCAAGTCGTCACTCCCCTGGTTGAGCCGACAGAAGAGCAGGTCCTGCATGTCATGTTCCCGACCATAGAAGCTGATGTTATAGGTATATTTCTGTGTGTTGGTCTTTTTCGGGCGGTACTCCTTTTTAACAGAGAACCGTTTGCCGCCTACTTCGATGTAATCACCCACTGACAGGACAAAGAACTCCCAGGTGGTAAAGTTGACACTCACCACGAATTCGGAAGCCACCTCTTCTGACCATCGGGATGAAGAATCCGGGCTTACCTTCTTTTTAAAGCTTCCTTCTCTATCGTAGATGACAAGTTCCATTTACAGGTAATTTAAATCGTTTTTAATCTTCATTCGAAAAAGGTTTCGGTTCGCGCAGCGTTACCGTAAATCCGGCGATCTGCTGACCGGTACTAGCCAGACTGGTAAAGTGGCTGTATTTAGAGTATTCCTTCATATAAGCCTTCATGACCCTGCCAATCTCAGGCACATTTATTTTTAGCCATCCGGATTTAAGCAGGGCGATCACGGCATTGTAGTACTCAAACCATCCAGCCCTCGTCTCCGCTGCGATAGCTATTTTCAGGGTAATGTCCCGTGCCTCATAGCGGGTAAGCAACAGATCGGGCAATTCCTCCCCATCAAGTTCCCGATAGCTGACGGAGGTATACTCCTTCATCTTGGGTGGTTTCAGCAGAGAGTCATAATTGGTATGGTCGCCCGCGTTTTCCTCCCAAAGAAAACAGCCATATGTGGCCATATCGATATTGTTGATATAAAAGAGTCCTTCTTCTACTTTCATAATCCTATCCTTTCATTTTTACACCACGACGCAAGTCTGTAATGCCCTCGTCTATCGTTTCAAGATGCTTCAGATATTCTGAGTTTTCCGCTATCCGGCTGATCGCTGTTGCCATCATCTCAAGAGTAGAGGAGATCAGGTTGTCGATGTTGATCACATGATCCAGCATGGCATTACCGATTCCTTCCAGCCTGCCGGCAGTCTCCTCCGTCATGGAGGTGATGGTTCCGGCCCTGCCTTCCTGTGTGGAGGAAGAAGATGAAGTCCAGCCGAAAATATCTTTCAGGGCATCGCGTTCGGCAAGGGCATCCTCGACAATCTTATTCCATTCCTCCTGCAGATCCTTGTACTCGTCGGTGTTTATTCCGCCTTCCTTGTTGTAGTTGGCAAATTTCTCATACCATGCCTGTAGACGTTTATCATAGGCATCCGTCAGGTTAGTCATAAGGATCGCCTTCTGCAGATATGCGCTGAAATCATCCGCAAAATCCTGAGAATCACTCTCCATATCCAGTAGCGTGTCGTAAAAGGAATCACGCATACTGTCAAAGGATACCTGTGTCAGCTGCTCCTGAATCTGCTGGTTGATTTCCTCAATACGTTCTCCACCTTCAATGATCTTATCCAGGTATTCCGCTACAGACTCATCCGCAGTGAGTTTTGCCCAGAAGTCGGGAGCCATTTCTTTCAGCCGTTCGAGCTGGTCGGCGGTCAGGCTGAAGATTTCATTCATCCGGTAACCGATATCATTCGGGTCCATACCGATGGAGCGGGCAAATTCATCCCACTGATCCCATTCGTACTGGCTCATACTGTTGCGGATGCGTACACCGATAGAGTGTGAGCCGGTAGAAGCTCCCGAGTTTAGCCGTTCCTTACCCAGCCGCTTGTAGGTTTCAAGGCTTTTCTGGGCAAGATCAAGGGTCTCCTGACCAACCTTTGCCGCTTCCGATCCGTACGACATTTCAATATATTCTTTCTTTTTATCGATCAGCTCATCCCAGATTTCGTTCAACTTGTTGTACTTGTCGACCATCTCGTTATAGTCGGAGTAGTCAGCACCGCCAATATTAAACTTACCCAGGGTCAGCACATTGGCAAGGCCGCCCCATGTTCTCTCAGCCGTATGCCCCAGTGATTTTACAATATCACCGAAGAAACCAACCAGACCTTTTTGTCCAATCTGATCAAAAATAGCCAAGACGCCAGATATGATTGAACCGACAGCTTCTCCGGACTGAGATAATACATCAACCAGAGACCCGACTGCACTACCAAAGGATGTCAGGCTGAGATCCGCATCTCCAAGCTGGTTCATTGCATCAGCGACGGCTGTCAGATTTTTAACAGCCTTATCCTTTGAGGTCTCCAGGTTTCCCTCCGTATTGCGGACCTTGGCTTCCGCCTTGTTCTTATTTGTGCGGGCAGTCTCAGCTTCTGCGCTGTCTATCCCATATTTCTTTACCGCTTCGTCATAAGCCTTCTGCGCCTCGGTCAGTTCACCGACCGCTTCGGAGTAGTCGCGTATGGACTCGGTCAGGTTGCCGAACAATCCGCCTTTGTTGATGACCTCCTCGTCGATTTTACCAAGGGCTTCCTCGATAACCTTGATCTGTTCGGGAGTAGCGTTCTTTTTGAACTCCGGGCTGTTACGAAAAGAGACGATTTGTTTCTTTACTTTCTGGAGTTCCTGCTTAGTCACACGTTCCAAATTACCGAAGACAACATCCCAATTGATGACGTTCTTGAGCTCTGTAAAATCAAGAGCGGACAATGCTTCGTCACGCTGCTTGGCCAGCAGCTTCTTATCATCCTCACTGAGTCCCTCCTGGGAGGACTTCAGGGCATACTCCTTCATGATCGCAGTACGCTTCTGCTGATAGGTGCCGTATTCCTTGTTATATTCAATCCAGGATTTGAGATCCTTATCCTGAAACTCCTTGTCAATTGCGTAAAGATCCTTTGCGTATTGCTGATAGGCAACAAGACGCTGCTGCTGAGCATTCGTTTTTACCGCCTTTTTCTCTTCAGGAGTAGACTTGACACCACGCTTCTTCTCGGCTTCCTCCATCTTCTTGAGCGTGTCACGTTCCTGCTTGTTGATCCCGGCCAGAGTTTCTTCCAGTTCCTGTTTGGCTAGTTTTTGTCTCTTTTCGATTCCGTCCTTCATCACAGCGATGCGGGCGGCTTCCAGCTTCTGCTGTGCCTTTATACGTGCGTCGGCAAGTTCGTCCTGGTAGTCGCGGGCGGATTTGCCGGTATCCGGCTTCTCGTATTCATCAATACCGGCAGCTTTAAGCTTTTTCGCAGCTTCGATAAGTTTCTTGTTATATATAGACGTATAGGTTTCAGCATCCTCTTCCGCCGTTTTCTTGATCACCTCCTGATTCTTGATGCCTGCCTCCCATACGGTTTCCGCTCTGGACTGGTCCTTTTTCTGAGATAATGATCCGGGTACCCATTGGGGATCAAATAACAGGAAAGAGATCGCTTTGTCCTTCAAGTTTGGACCTTTCTCTTTCCTCTTATCTATTTCGATCTGTGCCTTTAATGCTTTTTCGGCTTCCTCGGACGCCAGTTTGAACGCGGCAGCAGCTTCCGCTCTCAAGGTCATGGCTTCAATAAAGGCTGCCGTGTTATCCACCAACAGGTTCTCAGCATCGTTTACATTATTAACGGCAACATCCAGCTTCTTGAACTCATCAGCATTATCCTTGATAAACTCTTTCTTTTCCTTAAGGTTGTCTCCCAGCTCATTCCATCTGTCCTGCAAAGAACGGATGGTTATAATTTTTTTTGAAAGATCGGCGGCATCCATGCTTTCATTCACCTTCACCTGTGCATCGGCAAGATCTGTCAGCGTATTTTTCCCTTTCACTATCTGAGAAAAGAAATTCCCGATCTCCTTTCCGTATACGACAGAAAGAGTGATTGCCGTAGCCATTGCCGTCTGCCAGGAGAACAGGGAGGAAAGCGTCTGTTTCCATACAGGAGTGGCTTTCTTTCCTGCGGCAGTCAGAGCTTCGTATTCCTTTCGTGCCGATGCCAATGCATCGGTAAACATGGGGATGTTGTTGGAGATAGCCAGGAAGAACATCTGCGGCCCCATAGCGAGGGCAGGCAGCTCACGGGCAATCTGCTGCATGCTCATCTTCACATCTGTCTCTTATACACATCTCCGAGCCCACGAGACAGGCAGAAATCTCGTATGCCGTCTTCTGCTTGAAAAAAAAAAA
>OJJT01000581.1_pt1 | contig 15382 bp, 9 predicted proteins | sample 1596281 | NCBI WGS metagenome assembly OJJT01 (sample SAMEA4350145, study PRJEB24818) | metagenome | biome: human; feature: gut; material: faeces | place: Denmark | collected 2013-09
TTTTTTAATTCATTGTGTTTATTCGTATTCCTCGTTGTTGTATCTGTGTTACCTTGTCTCTCTTTTTTATTTTTTTTTTTTTTCAAGCAGAAGACGGCATACGAGATTTCTGCCTGTCTCGTGGGCTCGGAGATGTGTATAAGAGACAGATGATGGACAGGGTCTCCAGAACCGTATCCGTCAATGTCATCTTTCGGGGAGTCTTGGCGATCTTGATCAGGTATTCATACATATCCGACTTGGTACACAGCTGTACCGAATTGTCAAACTGTGTCAGTCCGATGCCACGGTTCTCTTCCTCATACCTCGCCGCCATATCTTTTAAAATGGATTTTGTGGTCTTCACATCCTCTTCGATCACTTCCGCAAGTCTGCTGATCTCCACGGAATCCCCCATGGTAAAAAGGATGGCTTCTATTACTGCTTCTGCTTTACTGCGTTCCATGTTCCGACCTCACTGTATCTTAAACGTTAGATGTAATCATAATATCATCGAATATATTTTCCTGACTGATGTTGATCTTGCCGGTCTTCATCAGCTCCAGAATGATCAGGAAAGTAACGATGACCTCCATTTTGCTGTTCTGCTTCTCCAGAAGCTTTCGGAAACTGAAGGTCTTATGTTCTCTGGCATAAGCTTCCACATACAGCATCTTGATGTCCATATCCACCTCGTCCTTTTCGATATTGCCATACTGGCTGCGGACAGGGTCGATCTTGTCCTCCTGTTTCTTCACAATAGATTTGAATATTTCATGAAGCTTGTTCAAGTTCATATCGCCGATCAGCTCTTCGTAATCGATGGGCTGTCTGTAGGCTTCCACTTCCTTCGGAAGTCTCTGTTCTCTGTACATATTTCTGGCAGCATCCACCTGCCGGTCTCTGAGTTCGAAGGACATATATTTGTACATCTTGTACTCCAACAGCTTCTGTACCAGCTCCGCTCTGGGATCCTCTTCCTCGCCGTCCTCGTTCACTTCCTTGGGCAGCAGCATTTTGCACTTGATATCGATCAGTGTTGCCGCCATTACCAGGAATTCACTCATGACGTTCATATCTTCCCGTTGCATCTGCCTGATGTAATCCAGATACTGGGCCGTGATCTCCACAATAGGAATATCATAGATGTCTATTTTGTTTTTCTCGATCAAATGAAGCAACAGATCCAGAGGACCTTCAAATGCTTCCAGTTTTACAGATATTGCCATGTAATAAAACTCCTATTTCCCCTCATCACTCCCACCGGCCTCTTCTCCCCCCGGCAGCAGATCCACTTCCAGGACCTCTCCAGGATTGAACAGCCGGATCGGAATCGTATGCATTCCCAGTCCTCTGCTGAGCAGCATTCTGGTTTTCCCCAGTGTGAACTCTCCGCCATCATATTTTGGAAAAAGTCTCACATTGGGAGACACCACGCCTTTTCCCCAGATGGGGACTCTCACCATACCGCCGTGGACATGGCCGGCCAGCACCAGATCCGCTCCCCAGTCCGCGTATTTCGGAAAATAATCCGGATTGTGGGCGATCAGGATCGTATACTTTTCTGCGGAAGGTTGTCCCAACAGACTTTTCAGATACTCGGGATCCATGGGCTGGATCCCGAAGCGCTTGTAATACAGCTTGTCGATCTCCGATCCGTAAATGCAGATCCCGGATTCTTCCAGAACGGTATGTTCATTCACCAGCCTCCGGATTCCGATCTTCTGCAGGGCCTCCTCGTACCGCTCCGCCATATCTCCGTAGTTCTCCGGGTACAGTTTCAAACGGTGTTCATGATTGCCGTTGCCGTAGTAGATCGGATATTTCCCGGCAAGCTTCGTAAGCAGGTCCACCGCCGTCTCCAGACTTGCCTTCGGCTTTGCCGTCAGAATATCTCCGGCGATCAGGATCATGTCCGGCCTTATCTCATCAATGGCCTGCAGCAGGCGCTCATTTTCTTTTCCGTATCTCTTATTGTGCAGATCCGCCAGAACCACTGCCTTAACAGGCTTTTTGATTCTCTGATCCCGCAGGAAATAATGCCGTACCACAAAACGATTGCTGTCGTACAGCATTATCCATACAAGAACCACCAGGATCACTGCGATCACGGTAATCACCACATCCAAATTCTTTGCCCCCATGGTCTATTTCCAGTTAATTGCCAATATGTTCTATAGTATAACATATTTTTCGGGCTTACAAAAGATAAAATTCCATTATTTTAAAGAGGTAGTCCTTGTATACCGCTTTCGCCACATCATCTTCATACAGGATCGGAACGCTTCCGATCTCCACTCCGTTCAACAGATAGACCGCTCTGCCTGCCTCCGCCCCCTTTGCGACAGGCGCCTGTGCCTCCTCCGGTAACTCTATGGTTTTCTTCACTCCGTCCAGCGAATTGCCTTCCGTATCCAGATACCGGAATTCGCTCTGGTATCTGACAGGTACCGTATCTTCCACGCCACCTTCTATCCGAAGGTCCTCCAATGCATCCGTATTCTCATCCAGATACAGGTCACTGACATTGAAACCGTAACTTAACAGTGTCTGAGCATCCTTAAAACGTGCCTTGTAGTCCGGGGCTCCCATGACCACGGCAATCAGGTCAATACCATCCTTCGTGGCAGTGGCAGACAGGCAGAATTTAGCCTTGGAGGTGGATCCGGTCTTCAGTCCCGTGACCCACTGGTACTGTTTCAACAGCTTGTTGGTACTGTTCAGGGTAAATGTAGAGCTGCCCTGTCTGGTCTCATGGGTGATGTCTTCCATCCAGATACCGGTATATTCAAAGACCTTGGGATATTTCACCGTGAGCTCTCTGGACATAATGGCCACATCCATAGCTGTCGTATAGTGTCCGTCGGAATCCGTCAGTCCGCAACAATCCTCGAAATGTGTATCTACCATTCCCAGTTCTGCCGCCTTTTGATTCATCTGATCCACGAAAGCCTCTTCACTCCCCGCTATGTATTCTGCCACCGCCACACTGGCATCGTTGCCGGAAGCTACAGCAATACATTTGATCATGGTCTCCAAGGTCTGTACCTCATTCTCCGCCAGGAATACCTGGGAGCCTCCCATGGAACTGGCGTAAGCACTGACGGTCACCGGATCCTCCAGTTTTATCTTCCCCTGATCCAATGCCTCGAATGTCAATAGCAATGTCATGATTTTGGTAATACTGGCGGGACTTCTGCGCTCTCTGGCATTCTGTTCAAAGATCACTTTCCCGGTAGAGCTCTCCAGAAGCACGGCACTGGGAGCTTCGATTGCCGCCGGCTCCGCAGATACACTGATCCCGTCCCACCAGAATACCTGTATGCTGACCGTAAAAAGTAAGATCCATGTGAAAATCCTTTTCCTGTTTTTTTGCATAAAAAAGCCACACTCCCTTATCCTTTCTTCTAAAAGATATGGTCGTATGGCCTTGTATATACCTGTAATCCAACCGTCCGGAACACTACAGTCTGGTGATCAGTGCCTGACAGCGTTCCTTCAGGGCTTCACCCTTGCTACGCACATCGATGTGAAATACTTTGATCAGCTGGACCACATAATCCACAGCTACAATCGCCAGAATTACCTGAATCAAACGGATGCCCACCTGGATCTGTACTCTGTCAATAATGTGATACATGGCATCGTGAACGAACTGTACGATTCCTATTGCATAAAAGCCCCAGGCAACAGTACTTTCCAGGCAGATGATACCACGGTAATTGAAGGGCTTGTTATTATAATCCCACCAGAGCTCTCCGAGGAAACGGATCATACCGATTCCCACCAGATATTCAAAAGTGGTGGCCAGAATGGCTCCAAGAAAATACAGCTTTACCAGTTTCCCGCGCAGGGGACTTAAAATCAGATATCCCAGCACTCCGCCGAAACCGTAGATCGGGCAAAAGGGGCCTTTGCCAAAGCCACGGTTGGTCAGCTTGTGATTGCAAAAAGACATATAGGTAGATTCCAATGCCCAGCCAAGAATACTGTACAATACAAACGCTGCTAACAGATGATAGATATCTGTTCCCAGTATTTCATAATTCCACATTTTGTTTCCCTCATAAGTACAAAGTCCCCGGTGATTACGCCGAGGACTGTTGTCTTGCATTAGTTATATTTACGTTTTCTTGCTGCTTCAGACTTCTTCTTACGTTTTACGCTAGGCTTCTCGTAATGCTCTCTCTTACGAATCTCCTGCTGGATACCAGCCTTAGCGCAGCTTCTCTTGAAACGACGTAAAGCGCTATCTAAAGTCTCGTTCTCTTTTACGATTACGTTTGACATCTTACACCCGACCTCCCTTCAGTCCCTTCAAGTAACATGACTGACTGGGTTATTCTAATGCGCAGTTGTTCTACACACATTTGATATTATAGCATAAAAAATACATTCGTCAACTACTTTTTTAATTTTTTATTATATTATGATGCCAGGGTCAAAGGTCTAAGCCCATATGAGCTTGCTCATAAGTGGGTGAAAGACCTTATGACCCGCCCCGATATGAGCATAAAAGTGGGATGATAATCCCACGATATGCGAATAGAGGGTAGGATTGTGGGAGTGCGTAGCACGGAACAATCCGTAGGCATCAAAGTCGGGGGGGGGGTGATTCCGACATCATATTATAGTCTTATTTAAAAAACTTATCATAAATTCCAAACAGGAAAATAAAGATCACGATCAGGGGCAGTCCGCAAGTCAGATAACCGCGCATCCAGTCGTGGACTTTTAAGCCTTTGCCGGTATTTACTTCTGCCTTATAGTTCTCCCATCCCCAGCCGTATCTGGTCACGCAGAACAACAGATATACCAGAGATCCTAACGGCAGGAACAGATTACTTACCAGGAAATCTTCGAAATCCAGTACTGCTCCGCCGAAGATGGAGAAGCCGTCCCAGCTCCATACATTGTAGCCCAGTACGCAAGGTACGGACAGTACGATGATCAGGAACAGGTTCACCAGGGAAGATTTCTTACGGCTGGCACCGGTCAGTTCCATACCACAGCAGATGATATTTTCAAATACCGCCAGTACTGTAGACAGAGCTGCGAACGCCATGAACAGGAAGAACAGGCTTCCCCACAGGCGGCCGTAAGGCATATTTGCGAAAATATTCGGCAAAGTAATAAAGATCAGGCTGGGCCCGGAAGTCTGATCCACCCCATAGGTAAAGCAGGCGGGGAAAATGATCAGTCCTGCGGTAATTGCCACGAAAGTATCCAGTACCACAACTCTGACGGACTCACCCATCAGGGAATGATCCTTGCCGATGTAGCTTCCGAAGATCGCCATGGCACCAATGCCAAGACTTAAGGTAAAGAATGCCTGATTCATGGCACCTACCAGTGTAGATACCACACCAACCTCCTGCATACGTCCAAAATCAGGTACCAGATAGAACTTCAGACCTTCCTTTGCTCCCGCCATGAAGAAGCTGTTGATGGCAAGTACTACCATGATGGCAAGCAGTGCGATCATCATGACTTTCGTCACACGCTCCAGACCGTTCTGCAGGCCACCGGCACATATGACGACACCGATGACTACCACCAGTACCATCCAGAACATCATGACCCCTGGATCTGCCAACATCCGGGTAAACTGATCCGCTACCGCATCTGCGGAAAGGCCGGAAAGTTTACCGGTAGCCGTCATATAAAAATAGTGTAACATCCAGCCTGCTACGGTAGTATAGAACATCATTAACAGATAACAGCCTGCCAGCGTGAAATACCCGTGGATATGCCACTTCTGTCCCGGCTTCTCCAGTGCCTGGTAAGCCTTTACGGGACTTTTCTTACTTGCTCTTCCCACAGCGAACTCCATGGTCATAATCGGCAGACCAAGGATCACCAGGAAGATCAGATAAAACAATACAAATGCGCCACCGCCGCCCTGGCCGGCCATGTACGGGAACTTCCATACATTGCCGATACCAATGGCACAGCCGGCAGACAGCAATATAAAGCCTAAACGGGATTTCAGATTCTCTCGTTCCATTATGCGAGCTGACCCTCCAGTACTTTGGACGCTTCCGCGATCGCTGCGGGAATGCCTGCGGGATTCTTACCGCCGGCCTGCGCCATGTTCGGACGTCCGCCGCCGCCACCGCCAACCAGTGCGGCAATTCCCTTGATCAGGTTGCCTGCATGGGCACCGGCCTTTACAGCACCGTCTGTTGCCATGGCGATCATATTGACCTTGCCATCCTGTGCAGAGAGCAGTACGACAACGCCTTCGCCAAGCTTATCCTTGAGCTGGTCGCCCAGGTCTCGCAAGCCATTCATATCCACACCGTCTACGCTGGTTGCCAGAAGCTTTGTTCCCTTGACTTCCACTGCCTGATCCATGACATTGCCCAGTGCGGACTGTGCCATCTTGGCTTTCAGGGATTCGTTCTCAGCATTCAGAGCCTTCAGTTCTGCCTGCATATGCTGGATCTTCTCGGTCAGGGCTGCCGGAGCTGCCTTTGCGGCTGCGGCTGCCTTATTGAAGTTCTCTTCCATAGCCTGATAGTATGCCATCACGTTGGCACCGGTCAGTGCTTCGATTCTTCTGACGCCGGCAGCGACACCGCTCTCGGACAGGATCTTGAAGTAACCGATCTCACCGGTATGCTTTACATGAGTACCACCACACAGTTCCTTGGAGAAGTCTCCCATGGATACCACGCGGACAGTATCGCCGTATTTTTCTCCGAACAGAGCCATAGCTCCGCTCTTCTTCGCATCCTCGATGCTCATGATATCGGTAACAACTGCAATATCCTCTGCGATCTTCTCGTTGACCAGAGCCTCTACTTTAGCGATTTCTTCTGCAGTCATAGCCTGTCCGTGGCTGAAGTCAAAACGGGTTCTTGCGCCGTCCTGGTAAGAACCCTGCTGTTCTACATGATCACCCAGTACGATCTGCAGTGCCTTCTGTAACAGATGGGTTGCGGAATGGTTCTTACATACGCTCTTTCTGTTGTCGGTATCCACTGCCAGCTCTGCCTTGTCTCCCACAGTAACTGTTCCGGATACGACCTTACCCATATGTCCGATGCGTCCGCCTGCGATCTTCACGGTCTCAGTCACTTCAAAAGTACCGTTTTTTGTACGGATCACACCAAAGTCACCCTTCTGTCCGCCCATGGTAGCATAGAACGGAGTCACATCCATGATCAGGGTACCGGTCTCACCTATCTTTAAGGTGTTTACCAGTTCAGTCTCGGTGGCCAGTGCTACTACTTTTCCTTCTGCGGTCAGCGCATCATAACCTACAAATTCGCTGGTGATCTTGTCATCCATTCCATCGAATACACCTGCTGCGGTGGTAATCTTCTGGGAGAAGTTCTGTCCTTCTCTTGCCTTCTGCTTCTGCTCTTCCATGGCAGCGGCAAAGCCTTCCTCATCTACGGTCAGATTCTCTTCCTGTGCCAGCTCTACAGTCAGCTCCAGAGGGAATCCGAAGGTATCATATAAGTAGAATGCGGACTTGCCGTCGATCTCCTTTTTACCTTCACTTCTCTTCTGCTCCAGAATCTTCTGCAACTCCTTCATGCCGTTCTCCAGAGTGCTCTCGAAACGTGCGATCTCCTTCTGCAGTTCGCTCAGAATGAACTCTCTGTTCTTTTTCATCAGAGGATAACTTTCTGCATAGATCTCATCAATGTACATGGCAGCAATGTGCAGCAGCTGCTCTGTAGTCATATTCAGGGTACGTCCGTGTCTTACCGAACGACGGATCAGACGACGGAGAATATAACCGGCACCGGTATTGGAAGGAAGCAGCTTTGCTTCGTCACCGATCAGCATTACACTGGTACGCAGATGGTCTGCCAGAATACGCATGGATCTGGTCAGCTTTTCATCCGCATTGTATTTCACACCGGAAGCCTCTTCAATGTAAGCGATCACCGGGGCAAACAGGTCTGTCTGGTATACATCTCTGGTACCGTTTAAAAAGGCCAGAATACGCTCCAGACCCCAACCGGTATCCACGTTCTTCTGCTTTAAGGGGGTCAGATGACCGTCATGATGCTTCTCATACTGCATAAATACATCATTACCCAGCTCCGTGTATTTACCGCAGTCACAGCCGGGTCCGCAGTTCGGTCCGCAGTCCGGTCTGTCTGCAATATAGAACATCTCACTGTCGGGACCGCAGGGGCCGTATTCCAGTCCCCACCAGTTGTCATCGGCAGGCAGATAATATACATTCTCCTTCTTGAAACCGGAAGCGATACGGTAGTGTGCGCCTTCCTCATCTCTGGGTGCATTCTCGTCACCGGCAAATACAGTAGCAGCCAGATGGTCGGCATCAAATCCGAATACCTGTGTCAGTAGTTCGAAACTCCACTGGCAACGCTCTTTCTTGAAATAATCTCCCAGGCTCCAGCTTCCCATCATCTCGAAGAAAGTCACATGGCTCTTGTCACCTACGGAATCGATATCGTTGGTACGAACGCAGCCCTGCACATTGCAGAGTCTGGTACCCAGAGGATGCTTCTGTCCCAGCAGATAAGGCATCAGAGGCTGCATGCCCGCTACGTTGAACATAACACCGGTGGATCCGTCAGATACCAGGGATACTGCTCCCACATCCACATGGCCACGGTCTATATAAAATTGTTTCCAAGCTTTTCTCAGCTCATCAGAAGTGAATTGTCTCATTCTCTCGGTCTCCTTGTCTAAAAATTACACCTTTCGGAAAATAAACCTACATTTCTACATTATAATGTTATCATTTCGCCGCGTCAAGGATAAAACATCACTCATCCTCGTCTTCCAGGATCTCGTTCAATGCCTCTCTGGCCTCCTCGATCTCCTCTTTTTTGCCCTTTTTCAATGCAGCCTCGAAAACAGTGATATAACGATCCAGTTCTTTTCTCCGGTCTCCCAGTGCTTCCTCATACATCCGCTCCGCTCTGAGAAGCACCAGACGGTTCTCCTCCAGGTCTCTGGGCTGGATCTTCAGGTAGGACAATTCTTCCATTCGCTTCTGGATCTCATCATCCGTCATCTGGTTGTCCTGTCCCTTGATGATCATTTTCTGGGTCAGTCCGGTGGATACCACCTTGACTTCCACTTCCAGCAGGGAATTGATGTCATAGGTGTAAGTCACATCCACGGCTTCACTGCCTCTGGGCCCCTTGGGAACATCAATGTTCAGTTCTCCCAGAAACAGATTATTTCTGGCGAAACGGCTCTCTCCCTGCAGTACCCGGACGCGTACCTTGTCCTGATTGTCTCTGACAGTGTACAACCGCTCCGTATGACTGGCGGGGATCACGGTGTTGCGCTCAATGATGGGACAGAAACGGCCGTCTTCAAATTTGCCTTCCTCGTATTCCACCACGACTTCCGTTCCCAATGTAAAGGAGCATACATCCGTCAGAATGACTTCCTTTACCTCCGCCCGGCGTTCCTTCATGGCCGCCTGGATCGCCGCGCCCAGTGCCACGGCTTCGTCCGGGTTCAGTCTTGTATCCGGGAATTTGCGGAACAGCCTGATCAGAAAATCCCTGACCACCGACAGTCTGGTGGCTCCGCCGATCAGCAATACCTCATCGATGTCCGACAGCTTCAGTCCTGCATCCGCCAGACTCTTCTTCACCGGTTCCCTGATCTTCATTAGCAGTTCTTCGCACTCTTCCTCATATTCTTTTAAGGTGATCTCTGCCGTTTTGTTCTCTTCACCCAGCATAAGTTCCATGGTCACCGCAGTCTGATCACTGATTCCCCGCTTGGCTTCTTCTGCCTTTTTATAGAGACGCACCTGTTCTTTCTCCGACAGATCCTTATAATGCAGTCCTGTCTTTTGCAGAAAAAGCTTCGACATCACTTCCGTGAAATCTTCACCGCCAAGATAATTGTCTCCGGCTACCGCCCGCACCTCCAGAATATTGTGATACAGCTCCAGAATGGAGACATCAAAAGTTCCGCCGCCCAGGTCAAATACCAGAAATCTGGTGTCTTTTTCTTTTTCGTACAGGCCGTAGGCCACCGCCGCTGCAGTAGGCTCCGAGATCATACGCTCCACCTTCAGCCCGGCCAGTTCTCCGGCCCGCTTGGTGGCTTTTCTTCTCTTGTCGTCAAAATAGGCCGGTACACTGATCACGGCCTCTGTGACTTCTTCCCCCAGATAGGCTTCCGCATCTTCTTTCAGATAACGCAGGATCATGCTGGACAATTCTTCTGGGCGGAACTTTTTGCCGGACAGGTCATAAGTGCGATCCGTTCCCATGCTGCGCTTAAATGCCTGCGCCACACTGTCGGGATAGAGGTTTCTGCGTTCCTGTGCCGTCTCCCCCACATAGACATTGTCGTTCTCATCCACGCTGACCACAGAGGGGGTCAGATGTTTTCCCAGACGGTTGGGGATGATCACAGGTCCTTCCTCCGTAAATGCTGCCACCAGACTGTTGGTGGTTCCCAAATCGATTCCGACTATCATATGTTTTCTTCTCTCTTCATTTTAATTTTTTACTTCTTCCCGAACAGCCTCTGCCAGAATCCCCGTTTCTCCGGCTGCGGCTTTTCCTTGTGAAAAGCGGCTACGGCAGGATCCGTATCCTTCGTCACCTGTTCCGAATGATACCGGTGCCAGATGGCCTGCAATCCCATTCCGGGATGTTCCTGCATCTGCTCTTTCAGCCGCTCCAGTGCTTCTTTCTCCCGGCCCTTTTTCAGCATCTGCAGTATCCGTACCATCTCCAGTTCCTCGCAGACGGGATGTACACAGCCATGGCAGAAGGAACAGTCTTTGTCCAGTTGCAGGAGCGTATCCTGTTCCTCATCGGTGGCCGTATAATATCCCGCCAGATATTCGTGTACGATCCGAAGCTTCGGATATTTCAGATACACATCCTTGCCGCTTTTATCTTCTCTTTCCATGCAGGCTTTCAGCGCCTGTGCATAGTCAGCACCTTTCTTCTTATCTCCGTACAGGATGCATGCCAGGATCAGGTCCGCAATGTCATCCTTTTTGCTGAGATCCTCCTTATTGAAGATCAGTGCCTTATCCATATTCTCGATGGCCACCTTTCCGGAACCACAGATCAGCCCATACCATCCCAGATGGAAAAAGTAATCTTCGAAATACTCCTGGGTATTCCCGGTATTTTTCCCAAGCAGTTCGATCTTCTCCGGCCACGATGTCAGAATATTTCCGGCGATCGTCTTTTCCCCGCACCAGACACACAGATCCAGCTTTTCTCCTGCCGCATCCAGTACATTGACGAATGCCTTCTCCAGAACTTTTAATCCCTCCGTAGTCTTGTCATTGCAGGCCAGACATCTGGCGAAATCCCTCATACGGTTCCGGTCCCGGTCTCCGGCACTTCCCATCATCTCACGGTATCTCCGGTAAAACTGTTCCGCCATTTCCGTATTGCCCAGCAAAAAATAAATTTCTGCCTGTTCCGCAATCAGTTCCGGCCAGGCATGATTCTGTGTTCCGCTCTTTTCATAGAAAAAAACACATTTTCTCAGGCAGATCATGGCTTCATCGTATTTGCCGCGGCATCTGTGGATCCGTGCCAGTCCTTTCCAGGCAAAAGGATTGGCCGGGTTCGTGGAAAGCGCCTTTTCATAATCCACTTTTGCCGCCTCCAGACAGCCTGCCGCATTATGAAAATCTCCCCGCTCCACCAATAAAAATTCACAAGGGTAGGCATACAGATATTCCGTAATGATCGGAAGTCCTCTCCGGTAAAATATGGTCTTGCCCGCTTCCAGTCTGCTCAGATATTCCTTCCGGAATTTATCTATGGCGTGGTTCATCTGTTCCTGGGGAAGCCCCGTATTGGTCAGCTGCCATTCATAGGCATCCAGGATCACACTTTTGACATTATTATCCTTCGCCTGTTGTAACAGTTCCTTCAGTTCCTCCGGATGTGTCAGATCCATGTACACCTTTGCCATCATTTCATAGGCCTTGACATAGGTTGGAAAATAATTTAGACAGGCTCTGCCGTTCTGGATCACCCCTGCTGCATTCCACTGCCTCTTCGCCGCTTCCAGTTCGTTGGCATATGCAGCGTAAACCTGATAATCCCCGATCAGTTTCTGGGATATCTCCGCACAGCGTTCATACTCTTCCATCTCCACATAGATCTGTGCCTTTTCGATCAGCATACCGATATCCTTCGGTGTTCCGGTCTCGGCTTTTTCCGCTTCCGCAATGGCTTCGGCGAATTTTTCCGGCTGTACATAGCCATAAGCCCGATAGCACTGCATCCGGATCATATGTGACTGTCGGATCCGGTCTCTGTCTTTTTCCTCCTCTTCGGCATCTGTATCCCAGAGGATCTTTTTCTCCAGGCTTTCTTCCCATTTGGCTGCCGTGGAAATTGCCTTCTCATATTCTGCCGCTTCTGCCAGCAGTTTTGTCATAAGTCCCAGATATTCCTCACACCTGTCCGCAGGAACTTTTGCTTCCAGTTCCCTGACCGTGCGGATTCCCAGATCGGTCCTGCCATCCTGCAGATAACACCAGCCCAGATCCAGTCCCAGACCGGGATCATGGTTCTGCGCATATTCCCGTTTCATTTCCCGTTCCAGTTCGGTGTTGATCTTCTGCAGTGTCTCCAGAAATGTGTCGTCTCCGCCTACGGAAAGAATCTCTTCCGCACATTTTTTTGCCTCTTTATAGTTCCCCTGCTCATAATACCAGTCCGTCAGGCGCAGGTTCGCCATGTAGTGTTTCGGCAGCTTCTCCCGAAGACTCTCATAAATAGCAGACGCTTCTACGCGCCCTTCATTTCTCCACAGTATTTCCGCCGTATTGTAAGCGATCAGATCATCCTCCGGATATTTTGCAGACAGTTTCTTTAACAAAGTAATGGCTTCTGCGGTCTGTCCCTTTCCTTCATAGAGGGACGCACGGCAGATCTCCATAACAGGGTGGGTAATCCCCAGAGCATCCCCACATCCGATCATCTGCTCCGCTTCCTGTAATTTTTTCTCCTGCAGCGCCTGATAAGCTCTGTCATAATATTGCAGAAACTGATCGTAATCCGCATCTTCCGCACCACGGAACTCGGAAAAATCCACTTCTTCCCCGGATTCGCACTTATGTACCATATAGCTTACAAACTGTGCCGGAAAGCGCTCTCTGAAGGCCCCCGCATTCTGTACAATGTGGATTTTCTCATCCAGAAGCTTCCAGATTGCGGTCGGCAGCTTATAATGTTCCATCAGAAAACGAAGCAGATAAGTGGTGCAGTTTTCCTCTTCCTCCAGAGAAAGAAAGTCATCCGCCTCAAAAAGCGCTTTCCATTTTTCCACATCACAGCGGTCCGTAATATTCTCATAGACCTTCCGAACACCACGTACCCACTGTCCTGCCGGAGTATCGTCCTCCAGCGTCGGTTCCGCCTCCTCGTTCTCTTCTGCATCCGGCGTTCCGGCATAGCGGCAGGCCTCCTCATAAGCCATCCGCAGTCGCTTGAAGCCTTCCGGATCATCCTCCGGATTCGTTACCGTCAGCTTGTCACGATAGGCATTCTTCAGTGCCCTTTCGTCTTTTGTCTGTTCGATTCCCAGAATCTGAAACACTTCGATCGGTTCCACGCTGTCCCCTCCACTGTAAGTATCAAAGTTTTCGTACCAATAGAAAAAGATATTGAAAAGGAGCAGAAAAATCTTTCTGCTCCTGAATAGTGATCTTAGAATGTAAACTTATCTGCAAAGTAAGCATCCAGATCTTTGATAGCAACACGCTCCTGCTCCATGGAATCACGGAAACGTACGGTAACGCAGCCATCTGTCTCGGAATCAAAATCGTAAGTTACGCAGAAAGGAGTTCCGATCTCGTCCTGACGACGATATCTCTTACCAATGTTTCCTCTGTCATCAAATTCACAGTTGTATTTCTTGGAAAGCTCTGCGTAGATCTTCTCCGCACCCTCGTTCAGTTTCTTGGACAGAGGCAGCACACCGATCTTTACCGGTGCCAGTGCGGGATGGAAATGAAGCACAGTACGAACATCGCCGCCCTCTAACTCTTCCTCGTCGTAAGCTGCACACAGGAATGCCAGAACCACTCTGTCTGCACCAAGAGAAGGCTCAATAACGTAAGGGATGTATTTTTCCTTCTTCTCATCATCGAAGTAAGTCATATCCTCGCCGGAGGTATTGGCATGCTGGGTCAGATCATAATCGGTTCTGTCCGCAATACCCCACAGTTCGCCCCATCCGAAGGGGAACAGGAACTCAATATCGGTGGTTCCCTTACTGTAGAAGCACAGTTCCTCAGGAGAGTGATCACGAAGTCTCATCTCGTCTTCCTTGATGCCAAGAGACAGCAGCCAGTCACGGCAGAAGCCTCTCCAGTACTGGAACCACTCCATATCGGTGCCGGGCTCGCAGAAGAACTCCAGCTCCATCTGTTCAAACTCTCTGGTACGGAAAGTGAAATTGCCGGGTGTGATCTCGTTACGGAAGGACTTACCGATCTGTCCGATACCGAAGGGAATCTTCTTGCGGGAAGTTCTCTGTACATTTTTGAAGTTAACAAAAATACCCTGTGCGGTCTCGGGTCTTAAATAAACAGTGTTCTTGGCATCCTCGGTAACCCCCTGAAAGGTCTTGAACATCAGGTTGAACTGACGGATGTCGGTGAAGTTGTGCTTGCCGCAGGTAGGACAGGGAACATTGTGCTCCTCGATGAAATTCTTCATTTCTTCCTGGCTCCATGCGTCCACACTGCCTTCAATGGCAATGCCGTTCTCCTCACAGAAATCCTCAATCAGTTTGTCTGCACGGAAACGCTCATGACACTCCTTACAGTCCATCAGAGGATCGGAGAAACCACCCAGATGTCCACTGGCCACCCAGGTCTGGGGATTCATCAGGATCGCACAGTCCACACCTACATTGTAAGGGCTCTCCTGCACGAACTTCTGCCACCATGCCTTTTTCACATTATTCTTCAGTTCTACACCAAGGTTACCGTAATCCCAGGTATTTGCCAGTCCTCCGTAGATCTCGGAACCGGGATATACAAAACCTCTTGCTTTTGCCAGGGCTACGATTTTCTCCATTGTCTTTTCCATGTCAGTACCAAACCTTTCTTGCTCTATATTTGTATTACTGTAAAGCCTATTTTTCCATCAGTATCGTAACGACACCATCGGATTGGGAGGCATCCACATACCCATCCTCTCCCATGACCACACCCTCGCTGATATATAGCACCGGATAAGGACAGTATATACTGTCTCTTATACACATCTCCGAGCCCACGAGACAGGCAGAAATCTCGTATGCCGTCTTCTGCTTGAAAAAAAAAAAAAAAAAATAAAAAAAAACAAGAAAAAAAAAAAAAAAAAATAATAAACAAAAAAAAAAAACAAACCAAAATTAACAAATATTAAAAACAAATCAAAAAAAGAAGGAAAGATAAGATATT
>OJJT01000587.1_pt1 | contig 15254 bp, 14 predicted proteins | sample 1596281 | NCBI WGS metagenome assembly OJJT01 (sample SAMEA4350145, study PRJEB24818) | metagenome | biome: human; feature: gut; material: faeces | place: Denmark | collected 2013-09
TTGTATGTGCTTTTTTTTTTTTTTCAAGAAGAAAAGGACAAAAGGGCTTTCGGCCTGTCTGGGGGGCTCGGGGATGTGTATAAGAGAAAGGCTCCAGATTCCGTCTTGTGGAGCTGTCCAGAAGCATATACCTGTTGACCAGATACGGTTCAATATGGGTAAAATGGCTCAGCGGTATTTTCTGGGTATCATATAAATAGGAAAGAAGCGATCCCGCCGCAATCACCCCGTTAGGGAATTCCTCCACGCCCAGGCCTGACAGCGAATTGACGCCAAAATGCTTCATCAGGCATTTTCTGCACAGATCGTCGTCGAAATAATGGGGTTCCAGGGAATAAATGGCGATTCCCAGCCGCTCCTTCAAATCATCCAGTTCCATGCCGCTTACAAGAAACGCATCATTGCAGATAATTTCGGACGGCGCATATTTCATCACCTCATCCAGAAGCTTCCTGTTATCCTCCACCTCAGTCATATAATAATCGCCGGTGGTGACATCCGCCACGGAGATGCCTGTTTTCCCGGCGAAGTAGGCAATGCACATAATATAATTATTTTTATTTTCCTCCAGGGCCTGGATATTCAGGTTGGTTCCGGGCGTTACAATCCGGACCACCTCTCTCTTAACCAGCCCCTTGGCCAGTTTGGGATCCTCCATCTGTTCACAGATGGCAACCTTGTAGCCCTTGCTCACCAGCCGGCTTAAATATCCTTCTACCGCATGATAAGGGACCCCGCACATGGGCGCCCGCTCCTCCTGGCCGCAGTTCTTCCCTGTCAGTGTAATTTCCAGTTCCCTGGACGCTGTCAGGGCATCCTCAAAAAACATTTCATAAAAGTCTCCAAGACGGTAAAAGAGGATACAGTCCGGATATTGCTTTTTGGTTTCCATGTATTGCTGCATCATCGGCGTTAATTCTGCCATTGTTCAGTTTCTCCTTTGTAATTCCCATTTCAAATCCGAAAGCATACATCTATAAAATATAGCACAAAATGGCGAAATTGTAAATCTTAACAAAATCCTGCCAACGGCGTATTCTCAGGCTTTGTAACAGTCCAGACGACGGTACTGCTGCCAGGCTTTATATGGATTCAGGCAACAATATTCCCGACATTTCTTCTGCACAAGCCAGGGCATCCGGAGGCTTGCTTATGCTTCAAAGCCTCTCCTTCCTCCAACCCGCCCCGCGGGAAAAAAAGCGCTGCCATACCGGCAGCGCTGAAAAATAATCTGTAACTGTGAGGATACTGAACAGATACAATAATCCTTATTATTCCTGGCATCAAAAATGTGGGCTGTTGGGGAGAAACTTGATGCATTGGCAAGGAAAAAGATAATACATTTTGGGGAATGATATCAAATAAACAATTTTTATTTATTGCATACAATTCATAATCGCATACAATTTGCTCAATTGTCTTCCTTAAGCCAGGCATCAAATTCCCAACCCACAAGTTGTCATGTCCTGACATTCAGGACGCGACTTTTGTATGCATAGTTTTTGCTAAAATGGTGCCAAAAAATAAATTTTATTTCATTTACTATTATAGTGTAGTGTCTTTGCGTAACGGACATATGTTTTTTCAAAAGAAACCATTTTATAATTTGAATAAATGTTAAAAATATGTATAAGTATATCTTTTATTACTGTTTTTTGTTATATTTTCTGCCAAGATACCTGGCAAAGCTTCTGCAGAATTCTTCCTTCCGGGAACGGGAAATTGTAAGGGCAGTCCCGTCCGCCAGCTCCAGCACATTTCCCTCCGCTTTAATTACATGCTTCAGATTTACGATATAGCTGTTATGCGCATAGACAAAATCGTGTTCCTTCAGTTCCTCATATATTTCAGCCAGACGTGAATTGCAGTTCACCGGGTTCTCTTCCGGCTCCTGGTCCAGCCATATCTGGCAGCCCCTTTTCTTAAGCGAAATATAAAGAATCCTGTCAGTATCTATCTGCATCATTTTATTCTTATATACTGCCTTAAGATAAACCCTTTCCTGACGCCTCCGGGCCTCCCGAAGAATATCCTCCATATCCCCCCGGCCTTTGCAGGCCAGCTCCTGCTTCAGAAGATAACGGTAGGGATAAACCCGGAACATATCTGGCGTGGGCATAATCACCCCTGTTACAAAAGCAAGCACCGCATTTTTGTTCTGTGCACGGAATTTTCCCGCCGTTTCCCGGCCGTCCATTCCCTGCATCTGTATATCCAGAAAAAGAATATCATGCGTCGTGAAAATATCTTTCATCAGTTCTTCCCCTGATGTATATTCATAAATACGAACCGGTATCCCCATATCCTCCGCCGTCTTTCGCAGCATCTGGCTCACCAGATACCGATCGGCTGAAGAGTCATCACAAACCGCCGCTTTCAGTTCCATTATTTCCACCATTTCCTTCTTATTTTACAGGTCTTACTTTTCTGAAAAATCATACAGGAAGGCATACGGTAACCGTGAACCTGTTCTCCTGCACTTCAAAATCAATCAGCCCCTTATTAGCCGCCACCAGCTCTTTAACATGCTTTATTCCAAAACCGTGACGCGTTTTGTTCTCTTTTCCCGTTCTGAAGCCGCCCCGATCATACACCGGCATCCGGACACAGCCGTTTTCCAGCCGGATCACCGCATAATTTCTGTCCGTATCCATGAACAAATGCAAAGCCACATATCTGTTTTCATCCCCGCACTTTTCAGCAGCCTCCAGCGAATTATCCAGGAGATTGCTCAAAATGCTGATACAGTCATAATCCCTAATTTTCCCGCAGTAAAATCCCGGTTCCGCCAGGATGTCCATCCGTATCGAAAGCTCATCCGCCCTGCGCTTTTTCTCATTTAAAATAAAATTCAGGATACCGTTGGAGGAATACCGGGTTTCCTCCGCCTTTGAAATATCCGCACAGATATCACGGACAATCTCCTTCATTTTTTCATTCCTGTTTTCACAGGCCAGATAATTCAGAGTATTCAGATAACGGTTAATATCATGCAGGATCTGCCTGTAATTCTGCGTAACCTGTTCCAGCTGCGTATAGTTTTCCGATTCCATCCTGACCCGCAGCTGCATCAGCCGCTGTTCCATTATCTGGGACTGCATCTGAACGTTCCGGTTGTAAATCTCCAGGATTACAATATTGAAAACAGCCACCAGCATACAGATAATAATGAGCATCAGCCTTTCCCCTGCCGAAATTTCCGCCGTTGAATAAATTGTCACCTGCCAGACTACCCGTATCAGCATAATAGACAGGACAGGGCACAGCAGAAACGGAAGGGGCACGGAGGCCTCCTTATTTTTCAGCTTTCCCTGCATCAGACGGATTACAAGGTAGACAAGCAGCAGGGAAAAAAGCTTGGCCACCATAAGCATCACTATTTTTCCCGCATTGATATCCAAAATCAGGAAAGCGCCCTCAGAGTTGCCGCCCAGGCTTACCACCACATCCTCGCAGAACAGAAGCAGGAGCGTTTCCAATATATTAAAATAAAAAAGCCTTCCCCGGTTTCCCTCAAACAGAATATATGCCGCCGCAGTATAAACTGTCAGTATACCGGCCAGGTTAAGCGGAGGACTGCCCACCAGGTTAATCAGCGACATCACCGCTACAATCCCGAACCGGGCCATATTCCTTGTCAGTACGGGCATGCTTCTATAGTCGAAGAAGTTACGCATGAACAGATTCCATATATAGCATTCCAGCAAATTCGTCATTAGTATGACGGCAAGCTCTTCAAGTCCCATGACTGATTTTCCCACCTGATATTATAATTGTATTTCTCTGCAAAATTTTCCCCTGGGAATGCATTTTTTTCCCTTTCCCTTGCCAAAGTCCACTGTATTATTCATAATACATAACATCAAACGTATTACTGAGGAGGATTTACATAATGAAAAAACAATGGACAGTAACCGCCGATGGTGTAAACCATACCATCGAATACAAGGGCCGCAATCTTCTCGTTGACGGACAGAAATATCCGTTGAAGTCTTCCAACTGGTTCATCCAGCTGATTGACTATGCAATTAATTTCGGAGATACCCAGTGCCGTCTTGTGGTTATGGGAAATAAAGTGGATCTGGCTGTAAACGGCCGTTTCCTGGGAAGCGGAGAACCTTATCAGCCTATCTCCAGCATTCCCGTATATGTATCCGTGCTTGCAGGCATCAGCTGTGTTCTCGGCTTCCTTATGAACAGCTGGCTTGGCCTCTGCCTGGGCATCCTTATCGGAGTTATGTACTTCAATATGGCCCTTAAGAAAAAGACCGGCGTTCTGATTGTCGCATTCATCGTTGCCACAATCCTTCAGATCGCACTGGGAATCGGCGTAGCCTTCCTTCTGTCCTGATAACGTAAAACAGCTGCGGGGCGGTATTCTCATAAAGAGTACCGCCCTGTTTTAAATCACTTTAAACAGACAGGAGTAATTAAATGGATAATTACAATAATACCAACAATAATGATAACCAGGGATACCAGCAGAATCCTTATCAGCAGAATCCTTACCAACAGAACCAACAGAATCCCTATCAGCAGAATGTATCCCCCCAGGGAACTCCTTACCCGGGCCAGAATTACGGCGGCCCGAATTATGGCGGCCAGCAGGTGCCCCCGCCCTATCAGGGAGCAAACTATGGCCAGCAGCCACAGGTCTATCCCCAGGGACCGGTAGTCATTAACCAGCTGGAGCATAAAAAGGATAATCTCGCGGTATGCTCTCTCGTATTCGGCATTATGGGCGCTGTTTTCTGCTGGCTTCTCGTTATCCCGATTGTCTGCACCATCGCGGGGCTGATTATGGGCATTATCAGCCTGGTGAAAACAGGCCAGCATTCCGGAGTTGCCCTTGCAGGCGTAATCGTTTCCGCAATCAGCCTGGTACTCAGCGTCATATTCACGCTGCTGTATATTCTTGTATTATAATACAAATATTTTGATTTGGCGAATACTAATTTCGCAGTGGGATCAAAGAGCCGGCATGCTTAAAAGTGTTGTACTGCCAGACAGTAACCTCTTACCTGTCAGGCATCCCGGTAATAAATGACAGCCGGAAGCATCAGCTTCCGGCCAATTTTTATGTTTCGGAAAGTATTAGAGAAGCCTTAATGGCTTTCCCCTACCGGAAGCAATTCCAGTACGGTTTCATCAGCGCATAAATAACCAGCGGAACCACCACGGAATTGATGAGGGACAGAACAATGTCCCCGTCAAACAGCGTGACATTTGCCGCAAAAATAACCACCTCGGACAGGCAGATAATATAAAACCCCAGTCTGCGTTTATGGAACAGCAGAATGCTCACACCCGTTATCTGCAGCAGCTCCGGTATCATGCAGGCGGCCGCCGCCGAAAGTCCCAGCAGAAACAGCCTGCCATAGTATATAAAGGTGATTATATCCATGAAGAGTACAATCCAGAGCCATATTTTCAGGCCTTTTGGCATTCCGGCACACCTCCCGCCATTTCCCCAAGGAAATAAAAGCCCTTATATTCCTTCAGATATACAGAAACAATTTTCCCAATCAGGGAAGGGCCTCCGGGGAAATGAACCAACGTATTGTTGGAAAGCCGGCCTGTTACCAGGCTGGGATCCTGTTCGTTTACCTCTTCCACCAATGCCTCCAGCGTCAGGCCCGACAGGCGTTTCACCTGCTCTCTGGCTGTTTCCTGCACCGTGCGCAGCACTTTGTCAAAGCCTTCCTTCACAACCTCCTCAGATACCTGGTTTTCCATGGCCGCCGCGGGGGTTCCTGTCCTTTTGGAATAAATAAAGGTAAAGGCATTGTCAAACCGCACCTTTTTAATAACGTCTATAGTTTCCTCCACATCCTCCGGCGTTTCTCCGGGGAAGCCCACAATAATATCCGTCGTCAGGGCGATATCAGGTATGGCGGCGCGTATTTTTTCCACCAGGGCCAGATACTGTTCCTTCGTATAGCGCCTGTTCATGGCCTGCAGGATTCGGGTGGAGCCGGACTGCAGAGGCAGGTGCAGATGACGGCATATCTTTTTGGAGGAAGCCATCACCTCTATCAGTTCATCGGATAAATCCTTGGGATGGGAGGTCATGAAGCGGATACGCTCTATTCCTTCGATTTTTTCCACCTCCCGCAGAAGTCCGGCAAAGCTCATTGGCTCCTCCAGATTCTTTCCGTAGGAATTCACATTCTGTCCCAGCAGCATGATTTCCACCACGCCGTCCGCCGCCAGAGCTTCTATTTCCCGGATAATATCTTTGGGGCTGCGGCTTCTTTCACGCCCCCTTACATAGGGAACGATACAGTAGCTGCAGAAATTATTGCAGCCAAACATAATATTGATCCCGGACTTGAAAGGATATTTTCTTTCTACCGGAAGATCCTCCACGATTTTATCCGTCCCCTCCCAGATATCGACGATCATGGCCTTCTGTTCGAATACAGAAGCCAGAAGCTCCGCGAATTTGAAAATATTATGGGTGCCGAATACCAGATCCACAAAACGGTAGCTTTTCCTGATTTTCTCAATGGTTCCCGGCTCCTGCATCATGCAGCCGCACAGAGCTACCTTCATATGGGGATTTTTCTTTTTCAGACTGTTTAAATGACCCAGCCTGCCGTATACCCGCTGGTCCGCATTATCGCGCACCGTACAGGTATTGTATATGTCAAAATCAGCCTCCTCGCTGTCCGTAAGCACATAACCCGCCTGCTCCAGAATACCGGAAAGCTTCTCCGAATCCCGGGCATTCATCTGGCAGCCAAAGGTAGTGACACAGGCCGTCAGCTTCCTGCCCAGCTTCTTTTCCTCCGCTTCCACATAGCTGCGGCATTTTTTCAGGTAATAATACTGTCTGGCGGGTTCCTCTGAAGGAGGCTGTCCGTTTAAGTCAATATCTTCCAGTAAAGCGTTTATTTCTTCGATTTTCATCCTTGCTCCTCTTTAACAGCCGGCATACAGGGAAATAATGTTCAGGATAATCTCCACACATTTTTCCATGGATTCGATGCACACATATTCAAATCTGCCGTGGTAATTCATGCCCCCTGTGCACAGATTCGGGCAGGGAAGCCCCATAAAGGAAAGCCTCGCGCCGTCCGTACCGCCGCGGATGGGAGAAATTACAGGAGTCACCTCCGCCATTTCCATCGCCTTCACAGCCGTATCAATGAGATGGGCATTTTCCGGGTATATCTTTTCTTTCATATTATAGTAGCTGTCCGTCATTTCCACTGTCAGGACTTCCCTGCCGTACTTTAAGTTCATCAAAGCCGCAGCATCTTTGAAATACGCCTTCTTCTGCTCAAATTTTTCCCGGGAATGATCGCGGATGATGTAATCCGCCACCGCGCTTTCCACAACGCCGCTGAATTTCTCCAGATGATAAAAGCCCTCATATCCTTCCGTGGAAGCGGGATTCTCATGCACAGGAAGAAGGTTCTGGAATTCCTGGGCCAGGAGAATGGCGTTGAGCATCTTATTCTTGGCGCTGCCCGGGTGTACGCTGTAGCCGTGTACGTGAAGCCTGGCGCTTGCGGCATTGAAATTCTCATATTCCAGTTCACCCAGTGCACCGCCGTCCACTGTATAGGCGAAATCCGCGCCGAAGCCCGGCACATCAAAATAATCCACGCCGCTTCCCACTTCTTCATCCGGCGTAAAAGCGATGCGGATGGTGCCGTGTTCTATTTCAGGAGACTTAAGCAGGGTTTCGGCCATGGTCATGATTTCCGCGACTCCCGCCTTGTCATCCGCGCCCAGCAGTGTGGTTCCGTCCGTTACGATTAAGCTCTTCCCCACATAGTCCTGAAGCTCAGGGTTTTCCTTTACAGGGAGGATAATTCCCTTTTCCTGATTCAACAGGATATCCCCGCCATCGTAGTTCTCTACAATTCTGGGCTTTACATCCTTTCCGCTTACCGCCGGAGAGGTATCCATATGGGCAATAAAGCCGATTACAGGCACTTTTTTCTCTTTGTCCTTCAGCGTGGAGGGAATGGTCGCATATACATAGCCGTATTTTTCATCCATTTTTACATCTGCGGCGCCCATTTCAGTAAGCTCCTTCACCAGGAGGCGCGCCAGATCCTTCTGCTTTTCCGTGCTTGGGAAGGTGGTGCTTTCTTCGTCTGACTGGGTATCGATTTTTACATAGGTTAAAAATTTATCTACAACCTTGCTCATATAATTTCTCCTTTGTTATCTGATCTGTCCGTTTCCGCGGATGACGTATTTATAGGTAGTCAGTTCCTTTAGGCCCATAGGGCCTCTGGCATGCAGCTTCTGGGTGCTGATTCCGATTTCCGCGCCAAAGCCGAATTCAAAGCCGTCCGTAAACCGGGTGGATGCATTAGCGTAAACGCAGGCGGAATCCACTTCATTCAGAAACCGTTGTGCATTGTCGGCATTCTCCGTGATAATGGAATCGGAATGTCCCGTATTGTAACGGTTGATATGGGTAATGGCCTCGTCCAGGCTGTCCACTGTTTTCACAGAAAGAATATAGTCCAGGTATTCCTTTCCGTAGTCCTCTTCGTCAGCCGCAGACGCGTCGGGGATACTGCGCAGTGTCCTTTCGTCCCCCCGGATTTCCACGGATGCGCTTCTGAGGGCTTCCGCCAGGGCCGGCAGGACCTTCTCCCGGATATTTTCGTGAATCACCAGGGACTCACAGGCATTGCAGACACCGATACGCTGTGTCTTGGCATTTATGATGATAGGGATTACTTTTTGGATATCGGCATATTCATCCACGTAGATATGGCAGTTGCCTGTGCCGGTTTCAATCACGGGTATCGTGCTGTTTTCCACCACCGCCCGGATCAGTCCCGCGCCGCCTCTGGGAATGAGTACATCCACATAGCCGTTCAGCTTCATGAACCGCTCCGTTGTTTCCCTGTCCGTATCGGTAATCAGCTGGATGGCATCGGCGCAGGCGCCGCATTCTGCAAGAGAAGCGCGGATGCTTTCCGCAATGGCGGTGTTGGAATCAATGGCATCCTTCCCGCCCTTGAGGATACAGGCATTCCCCGCCTTAAAGCAAAGGCCGAAGGCATCCGCCGTTACATTGGGACGGGATTCATAAATGATTCCAATGACTCCCAGCGGCACCCGGCGTTTCTCGATTTCCAGACCGTTGGGACGGGTAAACCGATCCAGTACCTCTCCCAGCGGATCCGCAAGCCCGGCTATCTGGCGCAGCCCTTCCGCCATGGCTTCCACCCTGGCTTCTGTCAGCCGCAGGCGATCCACCATGCCCGGATGCATTCCGTTCTCCTGTGCCCGGCTCACATCCCGCCCGTTGGCTTCCAGAATTCTTCCGCAGTTTCCTGTAAGGGCATCCGCCACTGCCAGCAAGGCCGCATTTTTCGCAGACGCGCTCATTTTCTGCACTTCATATTTCGCAGCTGCCGCCGCTTTTCCCATTTCCGTCAGATTCATAACCATACCTCCTGAATACCGCAGGCAGGCCTGCGGTACCGCATAAATCAGCATGCCGCTGCGGCACGCCCTCCCTGTGTCATCTCCTGGCCTATTCCTCTTCTTTATCCGGTATGACTGTATCCGGCCAGTTTTTTTATATCCAGTCCGTTTTTTCTATATCCGGCCCGTCTTTTCCTATATCCAGCCCGATTCCGTCACGATCCGTTCCGGCCTTATATCTGTTTCCTCCTCGGGCAGCTCTTCCAGCACCTGGCAGTCAAAACAGAGCGCAATTCTTGCCGCGCCCTGCGCCCTCCGGCAGAACCGGTCATAAAAACCGCCTCCATATCCGAGCCGCCGCCTTTGCCTGTCAAAAGCAGTGCCGGGCATGAGGATCAAATCCCGGGAATTTTTTCCCGTCTCATAATGCCTTCCCTGCAATACCACAGGCTCCGGGATTCCCTGAAAGCCGTCCTGAAGCTCCTCCGGATCCATAATCCGGTAAAAAGACATTGTTCTTGCTCCCGCCTGGCCTTCAATTTTCGGGCAGAAAACCTGTTTGCCCTCCCGCAGCGCGCCTTCTATCAAATCATAGGTAGGCACCTCATCCCGGTAAGAGGCATAAACCAGAATTTTTTCCGCCAGTTGGTATTCCTCACTGTCCCTGAGGAAGTCTGTGATCCGTCTGCCGGCGGCCTCACGCTCTTTGGCGCTCATCAGGGCACGCCTGGCAAGCGCTTCCTTCCGGCACTCTTTTTTACTCCGCATGTTCTTTTCCCAGATTGATGACGGAACCATCCTCATTCTGAATATTGATATTATTCAGCTGGGAACGCAGGTTCGCCTTCACACTGTTGATATATTCCTTACGCAGCCACGCCTGTTCATCCTTTTCCTCAGCGCTCAGTCCCTCTGCCTGGGATTTATGATACAGCTCGTTGATTCGTTTTATTTTCTCATCCATGGTAAGCGGTTCGCTCATTTCTGCCGTTCTCCTTTCCGTATAGCCTGTTTTGGCCGATACATTTCGTACGATCAGCGCAGTAAATGCGCAGACCCTGTCCGAACTGCCACAGTCCTTATTTTTTCAGCCTGCTTACAAATCCGGGGAGGTCAAAATCCTCGTCCTTATTTGCCACAAACAAAGTTCCGTAATTCCTGCCGTCCATGAGACGGTGTATGATTCGGATATCCTTGCTGTTCGCGATCAGCATATCCGCCCCTGCCTTGGTGGCTATTTTGGCGGCGGTTAGCTTGGTATTCATGCCGCCGGTGCCCACGCTGCTTCCCGTGCTGCCCTTCCCCATATCCATATAGGCATCGCTCAGCTCCTCCACGATCTCCACAAATTCGGCATCCGGGTTTTTCCTGGGATCATCCGTATACAGCCCGTCTATATCGGAAAGGAGAATCAGCAGATCCGCATCAATCAGGGCAGCCACAATGGCGGAAAGTGTATCGTTATCCATTTCCAGCTCATAGGTGGCAACCGTATCATTTTCATTTACCACCGGGATAACACCCATTTGCAGCAGCTGGGAAAAGGTATTGTGGGCATTGTAACGGTTCAGGTCGTCCACTATCGTATTTTTAGTCATCAGAATCTGGGCGGTTACCTGGTTATATTCGGAAAAAATACGCTCATAGGTCATCATCAGCCTCGACTGGCCGATAGCGGCACAGGCCTGCTTGATGGCAATCCGGTTGTGCTCGTTGATGTCCTCCTCCCTCAGATGCATTACCTTTTTCCCCTGGGCAATGGCCCCGGAGGTAACAAGAACCACATCCTTGCCCTGGTTTTTCAGATTGCAAAGCTCCCTTACAAGAACCTCCAGCTTAATATAGTCCAGATCTCCGGTCTCAGGATGCTGAAGGGACGAAGAGCCTATTTTCACAACAATTCTTTTTTTATCCTTAAGCCTTTCACGATACTGCTCCATCATTTTATCCTCCGTACATATGCTCTAAAAAGCATTTTATATAATTTCATAGCATTTCGCAATAGCTTCTGCGATCTTCATACCATCCATAGCGGCGGAAGTAATGCCTCCCGCATATCCCGCACCCTCTCCGCAGGGATAAAGCCCCCTGACCTGCGACTGAAAATCAGCCTCCCTGTGAATACGCACAGGCGACGAGGTTCTGCTTTCCACGCCGGAAAGGCAGACCGCATCATCCGCAAAGCCGGGAATGATCCTGTCAAAGGCTTCCATTCCCTCCAGAAAAGCTTTCCTGATGGAGGGTGAAAACAGAGGTTTTAAATCGGCAAAAGTATATTCCCCTTTGATGCAGGGCATAAAATCCGCCGCCACATGTTTTTCCCGCTTCGCTTCCCCGCTTCTGTCCGCAAAATCCCGATAACGCTGTACCGGGATTTTCCCGCCGCCCAGCTCCCATGCTTTTTCTTCCAGCCGGCGCTGAAAGGCGATGCCCGCAAGAGGCCCTTCGGCTCCGAAATCCTCCGGTGTTACAGAAACAATGATCGCGGAATTCGCATTTCTGCCATCCCTGCTGCTGTAGCTCATGCCGTTTACCGCCAGCCGCTTCTCCTCGCTTGCGGCATTGACCACGTAGCCGCCCGGACACATACAGAAGGAATAGGCTCCCCTGTTTTCGGACGTCCGGGCCGTCAGCTTATAGGAGGCCGGAGGAAGGTGCTCCGGCCATTCACAGGCATACTGGGACAGATTGATAAGCGACTGGGGATGCTCCACTCGGAGTCCCACGGCAAATGCCTTGGCCTCCATGGGTATCTTTTTCTGATCCAGCATTTCAAAGGTATCCCTGGCGCTGTGGCCGATGGCCAGCACTACCTGCTCCGCCGGGAAAACCTGTCCTCCGGCACATTTTACGCCGGTGACCCTGCCCTTATCCAAAAGCAGCTCGGTCACTTTGGTGTTAAAATGGACATCACCGCCCCAGGAAAGGATCTGCTCCCGCATATTCCTGACCACCTGGGACAGAATATCCGTGCCGATATGCGGTTTGTTTTCATACAAAATACCGGAAGGCGCGCCATGCTCCACAAAAATCCGCAGGACCTCGCCGCTTCTGCCCTCTTTATCCTTAACAAGCGTATTCAGCTTGCCGTCGGAAAAGGTTCCCGCACCGCCTTCACCGAACTGCACATTGGAATCCGGCCTGCATGGACCGCCTGCCCAGAATGCTTCCACATCCCTGGAACGGGTCTGCACGTCGCTGCCCCGTTCTAAAAGGATGGGGCGGTATCCCGCCCTGGCAAGCATATAGCCGCAGAAAAGCCCCGCCGGCCCCATACCGATAATAAGCGGCCGGTGCTGCATTTTTTCAGTTCCCGGCCCGGGAAAATGGTAAGCCACAGGGGTAAACCGGGTTACATCAGCATTCCGGCATTTCCTGATAACCTTATCCTCATCCCCGCTTTTCAGAGTGATATCCACCACGTAGGAATACCATATTTCCGGTTTCTTCCTGGCATCTATGGATTGCTTCGCCACGCTGCAGGAGGCAATCTGTCCCGCAGGGATGCGCAGTATCCTGGCGGCCTTTTCTTCCACGGCCTCCGGGGCGTGTCCCGGCTTTAACTTCATCTGTTGTATTCGAATCATTCCGTTTTCCCTTTGCTGCAACAGCTTTTTTAATCTGTTACTCTCTTTTTCCTTTTTTCCGTTGGCCGGCTGGTTTCCCCAGTGACAGAACCGCATCTTTCCCCGCTATGTAACCTGTGGTCCATGCCCACTGAAGATTGTAGCCGCCGCACCTTCCGTCCGCATCCAAAAGCTCTCCCGCCAGATAAAGGCCGGGGCATATGCGTGATTCCAGATGCCCGTCCACCTCCGTCAGAGGTACGCCGCCCGCACATACCTGGGCATTGGCAAAAGGATTCGTATCCGTCACCTGCACTTCAAAGCTTCTGAGCAGCGCAAAAACCTTCCTTATGGCAGGAAGATTTTTGCGTTCCGCCCTGTCTCCCATAGAAAGCCCGCAAAGCTTTACCGCCGTCTGGATAATCTTCTTATTCACCAGGCCGCCAAACAGCACCTCCATACTCCTTTGACGGCAGGACGTGCATTTTTCTTCCACCAGCTCCTGCCACAGGGCCTCATTATCCCGGAACCCCGGCAGGAAATCGATGGACGCCTTCACCTGCCTTCCGGCATCCAGCGCGGCAGCGGCAAAACGGCTGAGCTGGAAAACCGGAATCCCCGAAATCCCATAGTCCGTCAGCTGCAGCTCTCCCTGCTCCTCATAGCTCTCCTTTGTTCCCCGCCCGCTGATCAGGAGCTGTATCCTTGCATCACACCGTACCCCTGCCAGTCCCTTCCAGAAGCTTCCCGCACAACGAAGCTGCACAAGCGCAGGCAGCGGCTTAAGGATCGTATGTCCTAAGGCCTTCGCCAGGGCATACCCGCCAAAATCCGCATTTTTTTCACCGGCTATGCTTCCGCAGGCAAGAATCAGCTTCCCAAACAGCCAGTCTTCCCCACCGGCGCGCACCAAGAATTCCGTATCCCGCCCCTTTTGGGAAACAGTTATTTTCTCCACCGCACAATCCGTAACCACCTCAGTTTCCTGCTCCTCCAGGGTAAAACGCAGTGTGTCCAGGACGGTGGTTGCCTGCTGGGAAAGGGGATATACATAGCCGTTTCTGTCCATGACCAGCATCCCCAAACGCCGGAACTGCTTCAGCGTATCCTGTACCCCAAACTGCGCAAACAGCCCGGAAAGCGCCTCCGGATTTTGGCTGCGGTAATATTGCTGCGGATTTTCTACAGAAAAAGACAGGTTGGTTAAATTACATTTCCCGTTGCCTGTCGCCAGCAGTTTCTTACCCACCCTGTCTTTTTTTTCCAATACTGTGATTTTACAGCTGCCAGAGCTGTCAGCCTGCGCCGCAGATATGGCCGCCATCAGGCCGGAGGCCCCGCCTCCGATAATTCCAATCTCTCTTCTCCTCATACAACCGGTTCCTATCCTGTACAAGCGCATATGTCCCACGCGCTCTTTCCCGTAACATTTCAGACGGCTCCAGGTGTCGCTTCCTGTCCTCATTTCAGCCGTCCGAACTGTTATCCATTATAATACTAACTGGAGTAAGACTCAAGGAAATTATAAAGCTCCGCCTCGCTTCCCACATATTTGAAACGGAGAATTTCCCCCGCCAGCTCTGCGGAAAGGCTCTGCAACGGAATGCCTGTGGACATATATTTCGTCTTTTTATCAGATTCATATACTACCACATAATTATTTTCCACGGCAAGATAGAACTCTGTACATTTCTTTTTACTTTCGTAATTTTTCTGGATTACCACCTCATCGGCTGAGAACCGCTGCACATCCAGGGAAAGAAAGCCTTTATTGAGATCATTTAAAGACGGCGCCGTCTCGTAGCTGTCCATTGCTGACAGAAACGCCTCCCTGTCCATGCCGATATACTGTTCCGGAATCGGAAGTTCCTCCTCCGTCCGGCTGGAATCCGCCAAATCCAGGCTCTTTACCACAAAACGTGTATCACAGGTAATGATTAAGCCGCCAAGCTCCGCCGCTTCCAGACTTCCCTGCTCCTGCGCCGCTGTTTCCTCCTGTATAATCTGAGGCTGTTCCCGGCTGGGGTAAAAGAAATCCTGCAGCTTTATGGATGCCAGAAAACCCGCGGCCAGCATGAGCAGCGGATAAATTAAAAATATGCTGATTTTCTTCCACAAACGCATAAGAACCTCCTGCTCTTATATCCCTTTTGTATCAAGTATCAGCCTGTCTCTTATACACATCTGACGCTGCCGACGAATAGATAGGTTTAACTATCTTAAGTATGAATATAGTTGAAGAAAAAGAAAGATATAATAAAAGAAGGAGTCAGTGATCATCTA
>OJJT01000594.1_pt1 | contig 15090 bp, 8 predicted proteins | sample 1596281 | NCBI WGS metagenome assembly OJJT01 (sample SAMEA4350145, study PRJEB24818) | metagenome | biome: human; feature: gut; material: faeces | place: Denmark | collected 2013-09
CAGAAGACGGCATACGAGATTTCTGCCTGTCTCGTGGGCTCGGAGATGTGTATAAGAGACAGCCCCCCCTCCGGGCGCCGGCTTTGCCGCAGGACAAGGTCGTTTAAGCGAAAGACCGACACCTCCGCCTGCTCCCACTGTTCCTTTGCCGTTTCCAGGATCAAATCCACATTTTCGCCTGTGAGGAATTGCGTTTTTGCCGGAAAAAGATCCATGTTTTCTCCTTTCTCACCCTTTGATGGCCCCTTCGGTGAGGCCGCTCATGATGCGCTTTTGGAACACCAGGAACACCGCCACCACCGGGATGATGGCAATCACCGCTGTGGCAGCCATCAGGTTCCACTGTGCCCCCGCGAACTGCTGGAAATACACCGAGAGCGCCTGGGGCACATTGTGCTTTTCGCTGCTTTGCAGAAAGAACACCGCCTGGGAATAGTTGTTCCAGATGCCAAATCCGTTCAGGATGACCACCGCAGCCACCGAGGGCTTGAGCAGCGGGAACACCACCCGCCAGAAGGCGGTGAAATAGCTGCACCCGTCGATGATGGCGGCCTCCTCCAGCTCTTTGGGGATGGACTGGATGAATCCGGAAAACACGAACACCGCCTGCGGCAAAGCGAGGGTTGCGCAGACCAGCGCCATGCCCCACAGGGTGTTCACCGCCTTGATGCGGATCATCAGGGTATAAAGGGGCACTGTGTTGATGATGCCGGGGATCATCATGCAGCCCAGCAGCACGGAAAAGACCATGCGATTGAAGCGGTTGGGGAACCGGGCCACCGTGTACCCGGCCATTGCCCCCAGCAGGACGATGACCGCCAGTGCCGCGAAGGCAATGATGCCCGAGTTGACCATTGCGCGGCCGATGTTGGATTTTACCCAGCCCTCCGCGTAATTCCCGAAGTAGAAATCCGGGACGATCAGGCTGTCCTCGTACAGATTGTGCTGCGGGGTGTTGAGGGAGAGATTCAAAAGCACCAGGAAGGGGCTCATGCACAAAAGGCAGATGAGCAAAACCGTCAAATGGCGCAGCACGCCGTATGTTTTCTTCATCGCGCACCTCTCAGTCTTTCCGCTTCATCAGCCGCAGGGAGATCAGCACCGGCACCAGCACGATCACGAACATCACGATGGCCACGGCGGTGGAATATCCGGTCTTGCTGCCATAGCACATGCGCATAATATAAATGCTCAGCGTCTCGGTCTGATAGCCGGGTCCGCCGCCTGTCAGGGACATGACGATGTCGAACACGGACAAAGAACCGATGATGTTCGTGATCACATTGATGCGGATGGAAGGGATCAGCAGCGGCAGCGTGATGCGGCGGAACCGGGCAAAGGTCCCGGCGCCGTCGATCATCGCCGCCTCATACAGGTCCTGGGAAATGTTTTGAAGTCCCGCAAGATAGATGATCATGGTCATGCCGGCATACTGCCACACATTCACCAGCACCAGCACGATCATCGTGGTGGTGTAGCTGCCCATCCAGTTGCCAAACCATTCGGGATGTCCCATCCGGTCAAAGACCGTAAACAGAATGCCGCGCCCCGGCTGCAAAAGCAGATACCAGATGTATCCCATAATCAGCGGGCTGATGATCGCCGGCATGTAGATACAGGCGCGGGCGGCCGATTTGCCTTTGATCTTGCTGTTCATCAACAGCGCGTACAGCAACCCCACCAGATTCAGCAGCGGGGCGCTGCCCAACGTGAAGAGGACCGTGGTCTTGATATCGTGGAGGGCGCGGGCATCGTGGAAAAAATCCACGAAGTTTTTGAGGCCCACAAATTCCGGCGCGCTGTATCCGTTCCAGTTGGTCAGGCTCATCCCGATGCCTTTTGTCAGCGGATAAATAAAGAACACGCAGTACAGCGCAAACGCCGGTACCGCCATGAACAAATGCAGCCCCGTCTTCTTTTTTTTCATCGTGTATCACCTGTGTTTCCGGCCAATCAAAAGGCGAGCGTGTAAGGTCTGACAACACGCTCGCCTTGATCGCCTGGGGGTCAAATGAATGATTGCCGCTGCGGCCTCGTTCAGCTTGCCATGCCGTCGTTCCAGGCCTGTGCATACGCCTCGGCAAAGCCCTGTGCGTCGTACTGGCCTGCCAGCAGGTTTTGCAGGTAACGGCCGGCGTCGTCGCCAGAGAAGCCGGCGGGCTTCTCATTGGTGTAGCCGATGTTCACCGCGTTCTCCAAAGCGGCGTTAACTTCGTCCACGATATTCGCGGGCGCCCACTCGGCCTGCACGTCCGTGAACGCGCTGGGGGCCTTGGCAACTTCGCTGTACTTCTTCTGGTTTTCGGCGCTGAACAGGAAGTTCAAAAACTCAATGCACTCTTCCTTGTGCTCGGTGGTGGCGGAGATGGAATAACCGGAGTCCTCCGCGCTCAGCACAACAGGCTCAGAACCTTCCATGTAAGCGGGGTAGGGTGCAAAACCGATCTTGTCGGCCATATCAGGATTGGCTTCCAGCACGCTGGACAGGGCCCACATGCCATTGCTGAACATGGCGGCCTTGCCATTCGCGAAGTCCTGCACGCAGTTGTCGTTGGTGGCAGTGAGCACGTCGGCATTGATCAGCCCTTCGCTCTGGAGATTCAGCATGTTCTGGGCGAACACTGCCATCGCACCGTCCGGATCTGCGAAGCGCAAGGCATCCTGGTCGTTGGCGAGCATGGCTTTCTTGCACTCGATGGTGCCCAGGGTGGACTTGAGGTAGCCGTGAGGGATGAACTCGATGAGGTGGCCCAGGTGCCATGCCTCGCTGCCGAAAATAAACCAGGGGGTGACGTCCGGCATTTTCTCCTTGATGGTCTTGAGCATGGTCTCAAACTCGTCCCACTGGGTCGGGAATTCGGTGTAGCCCGCCTGGGCAAGGATGTCCTTGTTGTAGAAGAATCCCGCCATCGTCATGTTGGTGCAGACGCGGAACGCCTTGCCCTGGTTGACGTCGGTGCAGGCGAGCTTCATCTCCGGGCTCATCCGGTCCCAGAACTCGTTCAGATCGGTCAGGTCCATGTATTTCCCTTCGTCCACAAACCCCTGCTCATAGGTGGTCATGATGTCGGGCACCTCGTTGGAGGCAAACTTGATCTTGATGACATTGCTCGCATCCTTCTGGTATTCCTGTTCCACCACGATGCGATCCTGCGACGCGTTGAAATCCTCGATGATCTCGTTCATCACGTCAATGGTCTCGATCTTTCCGGTGAACAGTTTGATGTGCACGACCTCGCCGTCAGTCGTTCCGGCCGAAGTCTGGCTGCCGCTGCCAGCGGCGGAAGGTGTGCCGCTCTGGCAGCCGGCCAGCAGAACGCCGGTGAGAGAGAGCGACAGAGCCAGGGCGATCGCTTTTTTGATGAACATATCCCTCATCCTTTCGTTGGCAAAAAGTTTGTCGTGAACCGAGAGGTACTTCCTCCTGATTTCATTGTAGCATCGCAAATTTTAGGATAAATACCCAGTTTTTTTGATTTAATTCCTCGTTTTTTATATCCACCAAACAAACCTTGCCTTTCTTTTTTCTGTCGTGCATAATAAACATGGGTCCAAAGAAGGGGGGGCTGGCGGATGAGATCTCTGCGGAATCTATCTCTCAAAACGCAGATCGTGGTGGCGGTCTGTTTTGTGAACCTGGCGGTGATCGTTCTTGTTTCCTACGGGAATTATCACTGGTATTCCACCCAGCTGACCGATCAGACCATGGAGCAGACGCAGCAGGTCATCGAACAGGCCGGCTCCAACATCAACACCTACATCAACGAATTGTACCGTCTGACCCTTACGCCTTATTACAATGATGAGCTGCTGCATGTGCTGGGGCAAACGGCCTCTTCAGCACAGCAGCAGCTGGAGTTCAACCGTGTGGTGGAGGGCTTTCTCTCCTCGGTCATGAGCCTGCCGCGCAGTGAGATCCTGCGCGTGTATATCATGAACGACAACGCGCTGTATTCCTATACGCGCACTCCTTATGAAATGGCGGAATACAGCAGCTATCTGGAGAGCGACTGGTACAAACAGGCCTGTGCCACCACCGATCCGCTGCTGCTCCCGCCGCGGCTGGAACGAGTCTACGGAGACAACCTGACCCCCATTTTTTCAGTTGTGCGCCAGCTGCGCAGCAAAGAGGACAACAACATCACCCTGGGCGTGGTGAAGGTGGACGCCGACTACACCGGTATCCGCAGCATCTGCGACAAGGTGGACCTCAACGCCGGCGGCTCGCTGCTCATCGTCAACGAGCAAAACCAGATCCTGTATTCTTCCGGCGCGCTGCTCCAGGAAGTGGATGCGGAGGATGTTCAGAAAATCGTGGCATATACCGAGGACGATCTTTTCGCTTCAGACCAGGGAAATTACATCGTAAACCGTTTCGTGCTCCCGGACTGCGGCATCACCCTTCTTGGCGTCCACTCCTATGCCGCCCTCATGCGGCCGCTCCAGGAAAACCTGTTGAAAACCGTTCTGCTTGCTCTGGGCAGCATGCTGTTTGCGGCGGTGTTGATCGTTTTTGTGGTCGCGCGCTTCCTGCGGCCTCTATTTGACATCATTCGCCTGATGCATGCCGTGGAGGGCGGCGACCTTCAGGTCCGTGCCCAGGTGCACTCTCACAATGAGATCGGGTATCTGGCGGAATCCTTCAACGACATGGCGGGCGCCCTCAGCTCCATGATACAAAGAAACACCCTGTTGGCTCAGGAAGTGTACCGCGCCCAGTATCTGAGCAAAGAGGCGCAATATAACTCCCTGTGCAGCCAAATAAAGCCCCATTTTCTTTATAACGTGCTGAATACCATCAGCCTGCTCATCAAATGCGGCGAATACAAGACCGCCATCCGCTCGGTGGAGGACCTCTCATACTACCTGGGCGGCATCATGAACGTGGATCAGGACATCACCATCCGCAGGGAGCTGAACATCTGCCAGGCCTATCTCGACCTGATTCAGCTGCGCTATCAAGACCGGCTGACCTATTCCATCCGGGTGGATGAGGCCCTGCTTGACCGCAAGATCCCGTCGCTCACCCTGCAGCCGCTGATCGAAAACGCCGTCAAATATGCCTGTGAGCCCAGAAGGCAGGCGACCCGGATTGACGTGGCTTCCCAATGGGAGGCAAACGCCCTTAGATTGTGCGTCACAGACAACGGCCCCGGCATCGACGAAGCCACGCTGGAAAAGATCCGGCGCAGCATGCAGGAGCCGGACGATGCGCCGGGCTCAGGCGACGGCGGCAAGGGCAGCATCGGCATCATCAATATCTACAAACGCCTGCGGCTGCGCTACGGAAAGAGCGCGGCCCTGCTGATCGACACCTCGCCACAGGGGACCACCGTCTCCCTGCTGATCCCGCTGCCCTGCGAAGGAGAACCATGATGTACCACACGATGATCGTTGATGACGAACCGCTGATGCGGACCTATCTGACCCAAAGCATCCCGGCTTTTTCCACCCTGTTCGACGTTTCCGCGGCGGCAAAGGACGGCCTTGAAGCCGTGGAACTGCTGAAGGAGATACCCGTTGACGTGGTGATAACCGACATTAAAATGCCGGAAATGGACGGCTTGTCCCTCGCGAAGCACATCCACGAGAACTACCCCGGCATCACGGTCATCATTATTTCCGGCTTCAGTGATTTCGAGTATGCACAAAAGGCGATCCGCTATAACGTAAAGGACTATCTTCTCAAGCCTCTGGTGGATAAAACCCTCATCGACCTGCTGGACACGCTTGCCGCACGCTTCGAGCGGGAGAGGGGGACCGCCCGTTTCCGCATGACCGGGACCGGGGCAAAGCGGGACCCTCTTCGCCACCGGCTGCTCTGCGCGTTTTTGGAAGAGGACACGGAGCGCGCATACCATTTGTACCGTGAGCTGCGGAAAGAAGGGCATTCTTTCATGGGGCCGTTCGCCTGCATCGCAAAGTTCCAGTGCCTCTACTCCGCTTCTTCGTCGTCGCTTGCTCTTCACATGCTTCTGGATGGGGCGTGCCCGCAGTTCGGATGGATCATCCTGTGCGAAAAGGACGGTTCCGTCTGTCTGCTGGCTGATGCGTGCAGCGAGATGGACCTGGAAACAGAGCTTGGCCGGCTGTATCGCACACTGCTGCGCGAGAGCGCAAAAGATCTCTTTGTCTCCATCGATTGCCGCTGCGGAAAAATCGTGACGGATCCGTTTCAGCTTTCCGCCTCCTACAACAGTCTGGAAGAGACCCTGCCTCTGCCATTGGCAAAGGCCCAAGGGCCGTTTTTTCATTCCCACATCTCCCAATACCGTCACGCACTGGACCGGATCGAAAAATACCGCGATCAGCTGGCGTACGACCTGCTGGGAAATGCCCAGGAACACTGGTACGCCGACTTGAAAAGTCTGTGCCTTGCCTTTGGCGTTCCCCTGACAGGGGATCGTCTCTGGCGCTGCGCCTCTTATATTCTGGCCGCTCTCCCCGCCGGTGACGCTTACACGGAAGAAGGCCGACAGCGCTCCCTGGAAGATCTGGCTGTTCAGTGCAAAAATGCGGTCCGTCCCTTCACTCCCGACGAGTTCGCAGAGGCTCTGCTCGCATGGCTTCGCCTTCTGTTCGGCCAAACGGCGCTGGACGGCGGGTTGAGCCCCGTGATCCTGCAGGCAAAAGAATACATCGCCCGCAATTATCAGTCGAACATCTCTTTGTCGGATGTGGCCGAGCACTGTTCCGTGAGCAGCAGCTATCTGAGCGATCTTTTTCACAAACAGCTGAGCATCTCCTATTTGAAATACATCACAGCTTTGCGTATGGAACAAGCGGCAAAGCTGCTGAAAAGCCATCCGGACATGCGTGTTTTTGAGGTCGCCACCCAAACCGGTTTTTTATCCGACAAACATTTCATCTCCGTTTTCAAAAAGTACTATGGCGTTTCTCCCGCTATGTATCAAAAATCGCAGGCCAGCCACAGGGAGACGTGACAGGCCCGATACCAAACGCTTTGCTCATTTTGAATTTAGCCTGTTCGTGAGCCAAGTGACCAAAAAGAATAAAAATGAAACCGCGGAGCGTTTTCCCTGCGAAAATGCTCCGCGGTTTCATCTTATCTGTTCCGGGCCGTCGGATTTGCCTGTCAAGTGCTGCGGCCCATTATCCAACTCCGCTTTGCACCACATCCAAAATTAGCTCGAAGGTGACATTCCGCGCGTAGCCAAACTGTTTCTGATAGTTGTTCCATATAGTGCGCAACTCCGGTCTTTGTCGGATTTAATGCAGGATGCCCGTCACGTTCACAATCTATTCTTCGTTACCTCTGTGCCGGACAGTCTCATGCAAAGTTTCCGTAAACATAGCCTTGTCGAAGGGCTGTGTAGTAGCCAATATGTACTACGATGCCGGCCAACCGCTCTAGAGAGACGGAAAGCTATCCGTTTTGCTTATTTGAAGGTGCTCCATCGGAAAAGCACAGAGATTGTCTTTGAAATCAATAAAGGCATCCATGAATCGCAACCGTAACCCATCTCGGATTTAGTTTCCAAGAGAAAACAAATCTAAAGGGCATGTAAACATCCCATAAGATTTTATGGTTGGTTCAGAGCGTATCCAATGCAGCCGCCCTTGGACTGAATTCACCACCAATACGAAACATTTTAGGAATTCGAACCAAGCCATACCGTTGATACTGCCGGTGCTTTCGAGTCCTGTGCCGGAAAGGCTCTTGCGGAAAAGAGCAGGTCAGAGCTGGTCAGTTTGTCCCCGGATTTTCGGCGGTGTCAAGCCGTTTTCGAGGGGCCAAAGCCCGAAAAATGGCTATAGTACGAATCAAACCGGCATCCCCCGTTTTGGCCCCGTTTGGCAAGATTTTTTGGAAAAATGCAAGATTTCACGCAAGATAATTGGGGGCTGATTTCGCTGATGAACACTGGGTTTGTGCTGCCCGGCCGGAAAACGGATTTCTCTAAATGCAAGATTTTAGGCCGATTTTGTGTATTATCTTTCGAACATTCAACAATTTGTATAGTTTTGGCGGAAAACACGGTGGTTCTCCGGGTCCAAATTCAAAACAAAGGAGAACCGAAAAAATGAAGAAAACGAATCTTTTTCAGGACGCCCTGGAGCGGCAAATTCAGGACCTGCTGGCGCCCTATCCCGACCCCATGGGCCGCACCGACTTCCGCAAAGCCTGTCGCATCGGCACCCGCACCTCGCTATACTTGCTGCAGAGCGGCCTGGTGCCCTGCGAGAACACCGGCAAGCAGACCCGCTGCTACAAGATCGCCAAGGCCGACGTGGCCGCCTACCTGCGCCGCCGCCTGGCCGAGCCGGCATACTACACCCCGCCCAGCGGCTGGTACAAGAATTACCCGGCCCACAAGCCCCCAGCCTTCAGCCTGAACGGCACGCTCCTGCTCACCGATGCCGTCCGCCAGCGAATTCGCCGCTGGTACGAGCGGCTGCTGGCCCGCCAGCCCGACGTGCTGGACGCCCACCAGATCGCCCGCGTCACCGGTTACGCCTCCCGCACCGTCAGCCGCTGGTGCATCGAGGGGAGGCTCAAGTCCTTCCCGTACCAGCACACCTATAAGGTGCCAAAAGAGTGGCTGCTGGAGTTCCTCACCTCCAAGGACTACAACAGCATCACGAGAAAGAGCAAGGAGCACTACGCCATGATCGCGGCGGTGGCATCAAAACCGAGAAAGCCCAGGAAGAAACCGTGATTCGTACCTTTGGGAGCTGCCTCTTCTCCATCTGATTCTGTGTATCGCCTGCCGGCGGACTTCACGTCGGTTTTGGAGCAAAATGCTGTGTGCCCTTTATCTTATAGCTTCTGATAGCACGGAGCGTGAAAGAACCGCTGCTGTGTCCGTTGTCGATGGGGCACAGCATGTAAATCGGAATGCGGACAGAAAAAAGAGAATCGATGCATCACACATATGATAGCGAGGGCGCGGATGCTGTGGAATTTCCCACCTTATAAGATTACAACCGTATCACCAGAAAGAGTAAGTTACACTGCGCGATGACTGCTGCAGGAGTACCAAAAAAGGAGAAAAGGAAAGCGAAATCTTCTGGAAAGCAGAATCGGGTCTACCGCTTGTGCGCTTTATTCTTGAACGATAACGGGAAGAGGGAGCCCCCTTATGGGAGGCTCCCTCTTCCGTGCAATCGAAATCTCGCCTAAGTATGCACGAATCTTGTTATCGTCCGCCCAGCACGGGGGTTACCCGGTCATTCCGGCACAGATACCAAACCGCCTCATAAGGACGCAGATGACTGCCCGCAGGCGGGTCAGGATAGTTGGAAATCAGCACATCTTCATCTTGCACAGGGAGGAGCGGCCCTTCCACATGCTCATCATAGAAATTACAGACCACATACAGCGTGTTCGCGCCATCGTCCCGTTTGTAGGCAAAAATGCTCGTGTCCTCCGGGCAAAGCAGTTCATACCGACCATTCTGCACCACAGGCGTTTCCTTTCGCAGCGCGATCAACCGCTTGTAATAGCTGTATACCGAGCCCGGCTCACCAATCTGCTGCTCAGCGTTGATCTGCCGGTAATTCGGATTGACTCGTATCCAGGGGTTTCCCGTTGTGAACCCGGCGTTGGGCCCGGCGGTCCACTGCATGGGGGTGCGGGCGTTGTCCCGCCCTTTCGCGTGGATGGACCGCATGATCTCTTCTTCAGAGTACCCTTTCTCCAGCCGTTCTTTGTAGAGGTTCAGCGTTTCGATGTCGCGGCAGTCCTCCAGCGGGAAGCAAGCATTGGTCATGCCCAGTTCCTCGCCCTGGTAGATGTAGGGCGTACCCTGCAGGCCATAGAGTAGGGTAGCCAGCATTTTGGCGGACGCCTCCCGATACGCCCCGTCATTCCCCCAGCGGGAGACGATACGGGGCAGGTCATGGTTATTCCAGAAGAGGCTGTTCCACCCCCGGCAATACAGTTCCGTCTGCCATTTGGAGAGCACCTGTTTCAGGTCTTGCAGGCGCAGCGGCGCAAGGTCCCACTTCTCGCCGCCGGGCTTCTGGTCCAGGCCGATGTGCTCGAACTGGAACACCATGGAAAACTCGTCGCCGGCGGGATCGCTGTACCGCCGGGCGATCTCTGGCGTTGCGCCCCAGGTCTCCCCGACGGTCACCAGGTCCGTGCCCCCGAAGGTGGCCCGATTCATCTCCCGGATATAGGTGTGCAGCATGGGGCCGTTGTTGGTGATCTTTTCGTCCGGCACCTTGGCAATCTGGTCGATCACGTCCAGGCGGAAACCGCCCACACCCTTTTTGATCCAGAAATTGATGGCGCCATAAATCTGCTGCCGCACCGCCGAATTGTCCCAGTTGAGGTCCGGCTGTTTGACAGAAAACTGGTGGAAATAATACTGCCGCAGCTCCGGCACCCACGTCCAGGCAGAACCACCGAAGCAAGCTTTCATGTCGTTGGGCGGCGCGTCTGGAACGCCGTCCCGCCAGATGTAAAAGCCGTGATAGGGGTTCTCCCGGCTCTTTTTCGCTTCGATGAACCAGGGGTGCTCGTCCGAAGAGTGATTCAGCACCAGATCCATGATAATGCGTATCCCGCGCTGACCCGCCTCCCGGATGAGGCGCTCCATATCCGCCAGCGTACCGAACACGGGGTCGATGTCGCAGTAGTCCGAGATATCATAGCCGTTGTCGTCCTGAGGGGAGCGGTACACCGGGCAAAGCCAGATGGCGTCCACCCCCAAATCGGCCAGATAGTCCAGCCGCTGCACGATGCCGTTCAGGTCACCCACACCGTCGCCGTCGCTGTCCTGAAAGCTGCGCGGGTAAATTTGGTAGATCAGCGCGTTTTTCCACCAAGGAGCATTGTGTTCCATCTTTTTTCCTTTCGCAACAAGTCTTTTTTAATACCAGTATTAACCGACCGCAGAGATGTCCACGCAATCCAGGTTGATGTATCCCGGTGCCGCACCTTCCGCTTGAATCACCATTCTGTGAATCCCTCTGCGCAGATGTACCGTTTTCCGCGAAGAAGCCCACTCGTCCCAACTTCCATTTGGCGGGAACTGGATTTCTCCGAACCCATATCCGTCAATGTAGATTTTTCGCTGCGGTGTTCCTTCAACCGCCGCCGCATAGACAAAGTCCAGGTTATAATCCCCTTCCTGGGCCAGATAAAAATCCATCGTTACTGCATCGCCATTCTTCCCGTAAGAATCAACAAAACCTGTTCCCGAATACCCCGGGTGATTTGTGGCGATGTTTACGTTGGTCAGAATAGCCGACTCCGCTTCAATGCGATTGCCAGACGTCTCATTTCCATACGCTATATATACCATATCCCAATATTTCAAAGAGGGAACTGTAAATGCTACATATTTACCGACCGCATCATTTCCTATCGTAAAGTTCAATTCCTGACTCACACAACCCAGGTCTGATGAGGCCATATACACTCCCTCCACACTTTTGAACTGCGGAAGATAATATTTGACCTGCAAGTTATTCTTTTCTTCTGGTTCAGCGGTGACGTTTCTCCAGTCCTGGTCCTGCTCTGCCGTGAGATTTATCAGGTGAATGATCCCGTATTCGTTTCCTTTGTTTTTCAAAATATACCAAATCGTTCCTGGTTGCGCATCGCCGGAAATCGACTGCCCCGTAATTTGAATATTTTGCCAGCCGGAGTCAGATGGAAGCACATCCGCATCGTAAAGTAGATTTTCATAGGCGGTGATAAACTGATAGTGCATCCCCACTGCCTGTGCAGTATCCTGCGTCATAGATTTTGCAGCTTTCGGGTAATACGGGTTCCCAAGCAAGGAAAAATCATTATAGCGAGAATTGCTGTTTCCTCCCACCGACATACCGCTTCCCAGCTCGATATGCATCGCCCCGCTTGCTGCAATGGCCGCATTGGCAAGCTGGACAGAGTTCTTGTCGTATGTACCGAACGTCAAACTGTGCAGACGAATGTCTCCGCCAATATCATCCACGTCCTGTCGAACGGTTATCGTATGGTTTCCCTCGGTCAAATACAGATTTTTGGGCATCGTGAAGGAGGCCTCATAGGAGTATGTGCTCCAGTCAGGTTCTGCGGGGATGATACCCGAACGAGTGCTGTCAAAGTAAGCCGTCATATACTTTTCCCCGTCCACATAGATGCTCTTTGACGCCTGGGTATCCGTTCCGTTCGCTGCATAAAACACCAGCGAGTAATTGCCGGTTTCCGGAACCGTGACCGTCAGCGAGGCACTGTCACCCTCTTCATCAAATCCGGTGATATAGGTCAGTTCTCCATCGGTATTTGTGTGGACGCCACCCTGCAACGCTGCATCTTCATAGTAGTATGTATCACCATTGATGTCATACTGGTTCATGTAGGCTGCCAAGACCATGGTTTTTCCGCCATCGCTCATCCGCTGCCATTTTACAAAGTCATTGATCTTCTGATAGGTGTCGCTGTTTCCCCACAGTTCACTGAAAGCAAAATCGGTGTTGGCTTGTGTGATAATCGCATTTGTTGAAAAGTAATCGTTGTTTCCGCCGTTCACCGCATTCATTGTTACGATGTTTTTACTGCTGTTGTTCTGTGTCAGCTGTTCCTTGGCGACGTTAGTAAAAGGCGCAAAGGAAGACCCAAGGTTCACACTGTTACCTTCGTAATCATAATAGGTGACGTTGTTGCCCCAAAAGTCACCCATCTGGTCGATTTGAATGCCATCAAACCCCAATTCATTGATCGCCAGCTTATATTGACCCACCATAAAGTTCTGCCAGTTGGTATTCAGCGGATTAAATGCAAACAGAATGGGGGCCGGCTTTCCTTCCATGGGGAAGAAAAATTGATCCACATTGGCCAAAGTACTGTTATTGCCGGGATCATAGTCAATATTTCGACCAATCGGGTCAGAGAACAGTCCCCATGTTTTGTCAACACCGTTGGCTGTGTAGCCTTCCCTGGCCATATAGGACATTTGATATGCCATGGCCTTCTGGTTATATTGATGGCCCGCATTGATGCGCTGCTGAATGGTTTGCCGGGACAGTGTATGGCCAAACATATCGACCCATTCATCGCCTTCATCCGGAAGGGCCTTTTCATGGCGATACATCCAGTCATAATATTGGACCAGATTGATATGGTATACCTGTGCCAATTCTTTCATCATCGCGTCGCTTTCCTGAACACTTTCACCAGGCATAAAATCCACACTGTATCCATACCGGGGATAGCGCGATACATCAGAGGAAACGTCGATGGCCGAAACATAGGTGTTGGCACACAAAGTGATTTGCACCAGATACCCTTTAAAATCTTCCGCTGGCGTTTGCCAGTCAAAGCTGAAACTTGCAGAGGCATTCGCGTCCAGTGAGACCGGTACTGTAGTCGTCCAAATTACATTCTCCAGGTGAGAGACCTTCACTTCCGCCGATTCCTGTATCGCGCCGCCGGAATTGTTTACGAGAAATTCAATATGCGCGGTATCTCCCGGTTGATAACAGGCCTTGCTCACATAGATTTTTTCAATCGTGGCCACGCCTGGAAGTTGCGCAAAAGCAGAAGAAGGCAAACAAAACGCCAGAAAAGCACAAGACATCAAAAAAGCGATCAAACGGCCCTTTTTCTTATTTTTCAATCTCGTTTCCTCCCTTCATTTCAATCCACACGATGCGCCACAGTTCAACGCCGGAAAGTTCAAATTCGACAAAGCAGCCTTTTTCGCTGTTTTCGACGCTGTACGGCACTTCCTGCGCGGCGAGGCTCGGCCCGTCAGGCGAGGCGGTGTAGATTCCCTTGACAGGGAAGTCCACCTGCACCTTCACTCGCACGCCCTGCTGCACCTTTGGCTCCGGCTTACCCCGGTCCCAGTGGTCGTCGTCGCAGCCGCAAAGATTCACGAAGGAGAGCAGTTTGCGTTCTTTGCGTTCCCGCGCGATCATCCAAAGTTTGCCGGCCTCGCCCCAGGCGCTGGCGGGAACATTCAGGCAGCGGTATTCGTAATTATCCCATCCCGTGTGGGTCATGGAGACCGTCTGCAGCCCATCATCGTAAAACAGCTCCAGATACCGCACAAGAAAATCATAATAGCGGCGGAGCAGGCCCGCTTCCTCCTCTTCCAGCCGGGTATAGTCGCTGTAATACCCCTGGGTCAGCACCGCGCGGTTTTCGCCCAGCAGCAGGTGGGTTGCCCCCTGGGACACGATGGCCGCAGTGAGCAGTCTCGCCGCATTCATGGCACGATGGCGCTCTTCCGTTCGGAAGGGCGTCAGATACGCCGCCAGAATAACCTGTTTGCCGCCTCCGGCGGCTTTGGCGTCATCGATGAGCCGGGCGATGTGGCAATAGCGGTCATAGGGTTCCCACACTTCAATGTACACTGCATCCTGGGGGGCGGCAGCAGTGGAATAGGTCGGCCAATTTCCCACATTGTTGAAGATGAGATAAGGGTCAGCCCCGCCGCGGGACAGCTTTTCCCGCGTTTCCTCGATGAGGGTGGGCAACTCCCAGTCCAGCCGCACCCATTCCGGCCTTTCCTTCCGATGGGAAAAGGCTGTTTTGGGGAAGCCGTAGGTGTCCATGTGGATGCCGGAAAACCCCATCTTTTCCAGTGCCTTCCGATATTCCCCGATGATATGGTCCCGCCAGGGCGACCCTGCCTGGATGTTCATGATGTAGAACACATCGATAAACACAAAAGGCTGCTGCGCGGAATTGTAGAACGCCCAATCCTGGTGCTGTTCAAAGAATTCCCGGCTGGCGGCATAGACAGCGCCGTAGGCGATGGGATGCATGCCCAGCTCCTTTGCCCGCCGCACCTTTCCCAGAACGGTGGAACGGGAGATTGCTTTTCCCATCATATCCCGGTAGTTTTCGCTGTCGGACACAAGGGAATCGTGACGGTAAGACCAGTCGTAAAACTGGACCATGTTGATGTGGCATTTCCGCAGCCAGTCCATTGCCCCATTGTCCGCGTCCTCGGGGGTGAAGTCGCTCACAAAGCCGTATCGGAGGGACCGTTTCGGGCGGTCTGTCACGTCGAACGCCGTTTCCAGAACGGCGGTTCTGCCGCCGCCCGTCAGCCGCACGCTCACCCCGTAGCCCGCGAACGGGCTGTCGAAGCTGCCCAACCGAAGAAGGGCGCGCCCCCCCTC
>OJJT01000596.1_pt1 | contig 15086 bp, 10 predicted proteins | sample 1596281 | NCBI WGS metagenome assembly OJJT01 (sample SAMEA4350145, study PRJEB24818) | metagenome | biome: human; feature: gut; material: faeces | place: Denmark | collected 2013-09
TTTCTTATCTTTTTTTTTTCTTTGTTTGTTCGTTGCGATTCCTGGCTTCGTCTTCCTGCCTTGTCTCGTTTTTTTGTGTTTTTTTTTTTTTTGTTTTCTTTTTTTGTTTATTTTTTTTTTTTTTTTTTCAAGCAGAAGACGGCATACGAGATTTCTGCCTGTCTCGTGGGCTCGGAGATGTGTATAAGAGACAGCTATAGGGGAGAGGAGGGGCTTGGATGAACGAAAGCCTTGAACGGAAGGTACAGTGGATCGGAGGATTATTTTCGTCTGCCGATGCCTTGTCGGTTTCGTGCTATGACGCCCAGGGGGAGATTCTTACCACGACCTGCCCGCAGGCAGAACTCATGGACCGCGCGCTTGAAATGTGCGAGAGTAAGCTGAGCGTATTTAACCACTTTAAAACGGCAACAAATCCGTATATAACGGGGCTGCCATTTGGCCTTGTATGGATCGCGGTAGCAGATAAAATGCAGATTCCCCCGCAGCACATCTATCTGTTGGGCCCGGCGCGCAGCAGCAACGGATCGCTGCGGCAGATCCAACTGGGGCTTGAACACTGTGAACGGAAATATCCTGGACAATATCCGATGATGGAGATTGCAAAATCCCTGGAAGATATTCAGGTGATTTCCGGCAATTTGTTGTATCGTTATGCTTTGATGCTCCACTATATATTGAATGAAGAAAAATTAACCCTAAACGATATTTCCACACGCACGGATACCAACAACTCAAACAGAAAAAACTGGATGAAAACACGTGATCGTCATCAAAACTATATGGCAGAACAGGCGTTGATGCAAATGGTCAGAGAGGGCGACATGAATTACGAAAGTGCTTTGCGAAGGGCGCAAAGCGTGGGAACAGGGGTGCAGCTTGACCAACCAAATGCACTGCGTGCATCAAAGGATTCTGTAATTGTTTTCACGTCTAACTGTACACGGGCAGCCATCCAAGGGGGCCTCTCTCCAGACGAAGCATTTACTGTAGGAGATCGGTATATTCAGGATGTGGAGAATTGCAACGAACTTTCAGAGTTGACAGCAATCAGCCATACCATGTATGAGGATTTTATCAAACGGGTACATAAAAAAAGAAGCAATCCCCAATTATCGTCGCTTGTCCAGCGGTGTTGCGATTATATTGAAATGCATGTGGAAGAAAAACTGCGTATTCGCGATTTGGCACAAAAATTAGGCTATACAGAATATTATCTTTCCAAACGCTTCAAAAAAGAGGTAGGGGTGACGATTAACACCTATATTAAATATGTGAAGGTGGAGCGGGCCAAGCTGTTGCTGTCAACAACGAATTTGGATGTTGGGGAAATCAGTGAAGTGTTGTGCTTTTCTTCCCGGAGTTATTTGGGAGAGGTGTTCGCTGAAGTCACGGGTTTTACACCTGCGCAGTACCGGCAGCAGTGCGGAAAATAATATGTAAAAATCCTGTGTTGAAAAAAGCATGGATTTTGATGTGTTAACAGGAAAAAGCCTTATCCGGCGTAACGGCTTGGATAAGGTTTTTTGTTTGCAGAAAATGAGAAGCCTTATGGCAAATGTGGTTGCCCTGACAGAAATAAAACGTATGAAAAAACAAAAATAGTTGTCAGAATTTAGAGTGAATTGTGATTGATGATGAATTTTTGAGAACATGTTGCGTTTTTTAGATAGCCATCAAAGAAAAGAGGCTGTATCATAAATAAAGTCAAAACACAGATGACAGGATGATTGAGAAACGCAGACCCCTTCAATACAGGGTGGGGGAAATAATTTGAGGAGAGATGCTATGCAATATTATCAAGAAAAAGGCAGAGAAATCCCGGTAATTGAGACGGATGTGTTCGTTGCTGGGGCTGGTACGGCAGGCTGTATCGCAGCCATCGCGGCTGCGCGCGCTGGCGCACGGGTGGTGCTGGCAGAAAAAATGCCGGTACCTGGGGGTACCTATACAAATGGGGGAATTGGTACATCCAGTTTTTTTTCAGCTCCCAAAGATGACAGGCAGACAGTTCGTATCGTTGATGGGATCCCTTATGAATTGGCGCTCCGGCTGGAAAAGGAAGGCGGTGCCACTGGGTTCATCCATACACCGAAAGATGATCACCGCGGGGGATATCGCTTTGTCGGCGATCATGAGGTGTACAAAGCGGTCATCAGCGAGATGCTGATGGAAGCAGGGGTTACAGTCTATCTGCAAACAACGTTTTGCGGCGTGGTGATGGATGGTTCACGGATCCAGGCAGCCCTAATGGAAAATAAGGACGGCCGGCAGGCCGTATTTGCAAAACAGTACATCGATGCATCCGGCGATGGAGATGTTGCAAAATTTGCAGGTGTAGAACAAATTGAAAACTGGCAGGACTACGACCAGGTCTGCGGTGGACCAACGGGCTTGGTTTTTGGTATGGCAGGTGTTGACTTTGACCGCCTTATCACAGAAAACGAAGGCGCGGTACGCGTTTCCTATCAAAAGCCTGCGGCGGACGGAACACCCACATTGAAGCTGTCTTTCTGCCATCTGCGCGACCCCGAACGCTACAAAGCGCTGGCCGATTTGGATATCAATTTCTTTACCGGCATCCAATCCATCCATCCGGGTGAAGCAACGTACATCAACAATTCAAAAGGAGTGAAGGTTGATGCCAGCAAGGCGGAAGATTTGAGCATGGCGGAAATGAAGCTGCGCGTAAAGATCTTGCGTATGGCGCAGGCGTTCAAAGCCTGTGTGCCGGGGTTCGAACACGCATATCTGTCTTGGGCCGCTACGCAGATTGGGATTCGGGCCAGCAAAATTACTGTTTGTGATAAAACTATTACGCAAGAAGAAATCAGCAATGCTACACGCTTTGATGATGAGATCGGTCTGTATGCATTTCATGATTTGGCACCGAAAAAACCGGAGCTTTTTGCAAAAGATCCTGGTTTTTACGGCTTCCCGTACCGGATGCTGCTGGCCAAGGGATGCGATAATCTGCTGATGGCCGGGCGCTGTGTTACCGAAGATATCCAGGCGCATATGTCCACGCGCAATACGGTGGGCTGTATGGTGATGGGGCAAGGCGCTGGTGTTGCGGCAGCGCTGTGCGCTCAAGCAGATTGCAGTACGAGGCAGTTGGCATATCAAAAACTGAAAAAGGCATTGTTGGAGCAGAGCGTCATTTTAGAAGTTTAAACTTGGAAAATAAGAAGCAATTGGAGATGATAGCCTTTTTGAAACCACAGCACTCATAATTATCTAAGTAAAATAATAGAAAAGGGGAGTTATCATGGAAAATTCTACATCGTCCGTTTATTATGGCGTAAGCAAACCAAGGCTCTTCTTGGCTTCAATGATTCAATCCAGCAATACTTTATTTAAGATTGCCATGGGTTCGTTGACTTATATCGCTACGGGTGGATTCGGTCTCACAGTGTTGCTTGCGGGATGGATTGCCTCCGCGGCACGTATCTTTGACGGAATTACGGACCCCATTGCGGCATGGTTTGTTCCCAAGGTGCGCTCACGATTCGGTGTGGCGAGTCCGACGATATTTTTAGGGTACTTCCTGCAGCTCGTTACGGTCTTTCTTTTGTATCATGTATGCCCGGGGAAAACCACCAGTGTGATTCTTTATGTTGTGCTTTATTTTGTCAATATTGTCGGATATACACTGCTGAACATGGGGAACGAACTGCTGCAGAATATCATTACAAACGATCCCCAAAAAAGGCCCTTGGTATTTCGCTATGCTGCAACAGTAACGAGCCTTGTCACAATGGTTTATTCGCTGTACCGGGCGAAAATTTTATTCCCCAAATACGGAGAGATTTCGCTGCCATACCTTAAAGAACTGACCACGGTGATTTTTATTTTGGCTACTATCATGGTGGTGGTCGGCTTGATTGCAGCGGCGCCGATTGACAATGCGAAAAATTTTGAGCGAGATTTTCACGGCGCAACCAAGTTCAAGCTGAAGGACATTTGGAATTTGGTCGCTCATAACCCTGCGTTTCTTACCTGCTTTCTGTCCAAGGCGACAGACAAAGTGGCTTCTGAAACCGCGTCCAATTCTGCTATAAGCATCCTTCTGTTCGGAATTGTTATCGGCAATTATGCGTTCATGGGAGATATTTCTGTTTACAATACCATTATTTCTTTGATTCTCATTTGGGCCGTTACAGGCAGAGCAAAAAAGAAAGGAAATGCGGATGCGTATATTCGCTGGAGTTGGATCAATATTGGTATGGCGGCGGTCACTGCACTTTTTATGATTGTTATTGATACAACAAAAATTAGCGTTTCCATTGTTCCTACAGCTATTTTTGTCGTTTTGTATGGTGTAATGCGTGCTTTTAAACAAGCAACAAATGCATCGGTCAATTCTCTTCAAGTCGATATTGTAGACTACGAGTTCTATCTGCATGGGAAATATCTGGGCCCTCTGGTGAGTTCAGTATCGAATGTTCTGGGCAAGATATTTGATTCTATTTCCTCTGTGATCATTGCCGGATGCCTGGGAATGCTGGGTTATATCGATACGATGCCGCAGCCGGGCGATGCCATGTCGAACGTATTGCTGGGGGTGACGTTGTTCCTCTGGTTGGGTATCCCCGCGTTGGGTTCTCTGGCGTCTGTGATCGCCATGCACTGGTATCCGCTGACGAAGGAAAAGATGGTGGAAATCCAAACTGCAAACAAAGCGCGCAAAGAGCAAAATGCTGCAGATTACGAGGTGGAACAGGCTGCAAAGGAAAATGTCGGAAGTAAATAACACGAGGGGATCATATAATCTTCTATACCTGGTAATTTCGCCTACTTCATATTTACGGGATTTATTCAATTAGGCAAAAAGAGATAGGCTTCATCATAGAGGTCTATCTCTTTTTATTTTGCCTCAGAATTATAGTAAATGCAGAACATAGGAATGCGGGGAAATAATTATCAAAGAAGGCTGAATGGAACATATAATTAAAAAGCACTAAAAATGGACGCAATTGCAGGAATGTATTGCGTCCATTTTTTGTTTTATGCATTTACCAATACTATATCTGTAATATACAGGAGTCGTTCACCTCCAACCAATCTGAATTTCAAAAATTCAGGTTGACTGGAGGATAAAATGATGGCATACAACCATCGAAAGGCAGAAATAGAATGGCTCAATTGGAAAGAGAAAGAAGAAAAGCAGATGAGGGAGCTGGGCGTGGATGAGGATACGATCCAGCGCCTGCATACATACGATTGGCAGCAGTTTAATAAGGAGCGGCAGTACCAGCAGCGATGGCGAGATCAGCCAATTCCATTCGAGCCACAAGGTGAACAGAAGTTGTACTTGCAGACCGTGGATACTTTGCTGGATGAAATTGATAATGAACAGTTATGGGAGGTGTTAAAGGAAACGGACAAGCTCACATTAAAAATGTTGGTTATGAGAATGCAAGGCTTTTCCGGCAAAGAAATTTCATGTGCAACAGGCGTGCCGGAGTTAGCAATCAACAACCGTATTGCGCGGCTTCGTAAAAAAATAAAAAAATTTTTCTGAATGCGATATAAAAGAGCGTTTTTCCTGGGCTACTAAGTGAACGGCGAAAAATTTGCAGTTCACTTGTAGCTTGACAACCGCATACCAGCACGGCAGGTACGTTCCCGTCCATACGAGCGACACCGGGAAAAGCGCCATGACGTGCAGACAGCCACACTGCTGCCCTTCGTGAGGGCGGCGGTGTTGTCTGTCTGCGCCGAGCGACCCATTTTGCCCGAAAAGGAGCCAAAGCAGGCTCTTTTGCGTTTGACTATGGAGCGGGGGATAATGATACGCCTGTTGCCCGGCACAACAGACCGGGTGGCCGACCTTGGGTTGTAATCAGTAAGACTCCTGGGGAGCCAGCGAGTGGTTGTAAGCGATCGACCCGCCTGCCGTGTTCCCATGTGTGCGGGGGGCGAGCTGCAAATACGGCACAAAAATCAAATCAGATGATGAAAACGACGCTGTCGTTGACGTCAGATCGGTGCGGCGCAGAGCATCCAGTTGTGCGCCGCATCCGTTTGCCGTCAACGGTGGCTGAGACTGGAGAAATGCCGTATGGAACAACAAACGTCTTTTGAAAAGGCACACGCCATGGTGGAACACATTTTTCGGGCACTGCTGCCCGAACACGGCCTTATGATACGGGAAGCGCAGATCATGCTGTGCCATGAAATGCTGGATACGCTGTTCGAAGGGAAAATCGCACTCTGTGATGCAGGCGTAGGCATCGGGAAAACGCACGCCTATCTGGCAGCATGCCTGCTGTGGCAGCGGTTCCGGCCTGTACATCTTCCGGGCACAATGGTGATCTCCACATCCAGCATTGCACTGCAGGGAGCGATCATGAGCGAGTACATCCCATTTTTAGCGCGTGTGCTTTTGCGGGCAGGGATACTGGAACGCCCAATTCATGCAGTAGTAAGGAAAGGGAAAGAGCGGTTCGTATGCGAAGCAAAACTTGCGGAGCGCATGGCGCAGGTGCGCACAAAAACAAATGTCAGTAGACGGCAGGCGGCTTCGCTTCGGAATTTGGAAAAAACATATGACCTGGACGCGGCGCCGGACCTTTCGGGCTTTGACCGCCGCCATATATGCGTGCCGCCCATGTGCCCGCGGAACTGTACTATGCGGGACTTTTGCCGGTATCAGCAATATCTGACAGAATCACGCGGTTCGGAAGTTGTGATTCAAATCTGCAACCACAATTATCTGCTGGCCGATGCAGTACACCGTCAGCAGGAACTGCGGCCGCTTTTAAAGGAACACCATGTTTTGGTGGTGGACGAAGCGCATAAGCTGCCGGAGGCGGCACGCCAGATGTACAGCCGGAGCGTATCGTGGGAGGATATGCGCGGAGTATGCGAAGCGCTGAGGAGAGAGCGCTTTGTTGCCATATCAGAACGGCTGGCTGAAAAGCAGGCGGTGCTTATGGCAAGCCTTTCGCGCCCGGAGCATCAGCAGGAAGAAACGCATGTTGCATTTGTGTCTACTCCGGAGTGCGTCCGTACGCTGGACGCTGCCATTGCCTGTCTGCGGCAAACGGCCGTTCAGCTTGCCCCGCACCTGCCGGGCTGGCTGCTCCACCGGCTGGAAGGAATGGGGGATACACTTGAACTGTTCCGAAACCAGGACTCTCGTTATGTTTTGTACATTCAATACAGCCATTCCGGTACACCGGCGCTCTGCGCGGCCAGCCGGGAAACTCCCGTGCAGCTGGCACGGGCGCTGTGGGCGTCCGGCAGACCGGCAATCCTTACCTCTGGTACGCTTGCTGCAGGCGGAAACTTTGCGCGGGCCGAACAGATGCTGGGGCTGGAACAGTGTGGCCGGACAAAAAAGTTTGTAGCGCCGTCTCCGTTTGATTACGAACGGAATTGCCTGTTGTATATTCCGAAAGACATACCGGACAGCAGAAGCGGGACAGAAGCGGAGTATCTGGCCCGGCGCATCGAAGAACTGATCATAGCCACGCATGGTCATGCGTTGGTATTGTTCACCTCGTACAGATTGATGGGGGAAATACATACGCGTTTGCAGAACCGTCTGCCGTTTCCACTGCTGGAGGCATGGCGGAACGGACAACAGGCCGTCCGGCTGTTCAAGAATCTCTCCAATGCAGTGCTGTTTGCAGCGGGGCCTTGTTGGGAGGGGATGGACTTCCCCGGAGACATGGTATCGTTGCTGGTGATCGCGCGCCTGCCGTTCCCTGTACCGGACCCGGTCAGTGAAGCGGAGCGGAAGCAGTATCCCGGCCTGCGGGAATATATCCATGCAGTGGTGCTGCCGGACATGCAGAGCAAGCTGCGGCAGGGATTTGGCCGGGCGATCCGGACGGAAACGGATACCTGTGTCGTGGCAGTTTTGGACAGGCGGGCAGCCGAGGGGCAGAGGTATCATGCGGCTGTACTGGAAGCTCTGCCAAAGTGCCGGTTATCGGACGGATTAGAGGATGTGGCCCGGTTCGTCCGGGAACGGAAGGCACCGGAATATTTTCAGCAGTGAAGATTTTCCTTTATGTTACATTATATATGGAGTTGGTACAATGCATCAACAACAGTTGACGGATGAACATGAATTGAAACTTTGGGCATATGCCCGCAGCAGTTCTCCACGACCGGGTGTGTTGATCCGGCAGATGCAGGGGCTGCTGGCCGATGCGGAACGCAGCCATTGGACTGTTGTGGGAACGTCGCAGGACATGAGCACCGGCAGAACGCTGGCCCGAATGGGTTTGCGGGAGGCGCAGAGAGCGGTGCGGCAAGGACTTGCCAATGGGATTTTGGTAGAAGATGTTGGCCGGCTGAGCCATGAATACAGTACGGCGCTGCGCGTCCTGGAGTTTTTGCAGGATCACAGTGCCGTTTTAATTTGTACACAGACCGATGTGTGTTATGACCTGTACATCAAAGGGCTGTCGCAGCCGCTATATCAGAGAGCTGCGTTTAAAGGACGAAGCCTGCCGTGGCGGACGGGAGGAAGCACAGCACATGAATGATGAGATAAAGCAAATGGATATTCGAATCTCCGATCAATACAGTGCAATCATTGACTTGGAAATCTGTGGGGACAAAGTGCAGCTTTGTTTTTGTAAAGAAGAAAAAGCAGAACTTCGGCAGAGGATTTTGCGCTGTTTGACAGAGGCGTATGAGTCAAGGATAAAAGGTCAACTTTAGCGCATTTTTGGACGGAATTTTTGTTGGAATTGGTGATAGCCCGAAACTGGTGAATTGGATATAGTTGTGGTGCGCAGCAGGGAATATTTCCGCTGACGCAAGTACCTTGAAATTTGAATAATTTGTATCCCAATTTTGTATCCTCCATATTTTTATGGAGAGGTCGCTAGATGATGCAGAACACAACTATTGAACTGTGGTGAGAATGCCCTAAATCATGCAACTCGCTTTTAGGTTTATGTTGTGCTATTTCTCTAATTTTTGAGTAGTAAATTCGAAAACGATAAGTCTATCCATGTAGAAAGCTGTCTGGTATAATATTCCTATAAGTGTTTTTGCGGGGAGAGTGTGTTGGCTATGGCAGAAAGAGAAGCGCAAATCAAGGTGCTGTAGACCAATAAGAGACTGATCCTGTGGCGGCGGTGGAGGAAAGCACTATCACCCAAGTAGAGTAGAATGAGTTTTATGAAAACTACGATTACAGAAAATATTCTCCTATAATGCTGAACTGAGCAAATTTTTCCATAGTGTCACTTGGTTTTACATTCGTTAAAGTATATTGAAGGCAAACGGGGGTTTCTATGTCCAAACTTACAGATATCAAGTATCGAATTGACCAGTTAGATGGCGGAACCTTTCAAAATCTTTGTGATGAATATCTAACTCTTAGAGGCTATGGGATAGGGCATTCTTTGGGAATGAAAATTGGCACGAGTAAAACAGCTAAGGGAAATCCGGATACATATTTCTTAACAAAGAATGGGAAATATGTCTTTGTGATGTATACAACTCAGAAAGAGAATTTTGTTAAAAAGGTATTGGACGACCTAGAAAAGTGTTTTGACTCCAGTAAAACTGGATTGCCGCCGGAAGATGTTGTAGAGGTCGTGTATTGTCATACCTGTGGACGTCTTCTACCTGGTGATTTCCAGAGACTAAATGAATTCTGTGAAGCCCAAAACACGGTTTTAACCCTAATTGGATTGGATGAGTTAGGGAGCGATTTGCGTTTAAGTTATCCTAGGCTTGCAAAAGAGTTTCTAAATATCAGTGTGGATACAGGTCAGATTACTTCTATGAGTGAGTTCATACAGAAGCATGATGCCAATAAAATGTCCGCACCGCTCAACACAGAGTTTATGCTCCGCGAAGAGGAACTAAAATCTGCAAAAGAAAAACTTAGTCTGAGCGATGTGTTAGTTTTTTCTGGGCCGGCAGGAGTTGGAAAGACACGACTAGCTCTGCAGTTTTGCAAAGAAATTGCAGCCGAGAGTGGTTACGAAGTTCTTTGCATTAAAAGCAATGGCTTGGAATTATACGACGACCTAATTGCATCCATTGAAACAGGAAAAAATTATCTGGTGTTTGTTGATGATGCAAATGAATTGACTGGCTTGCATTTTGTGTTGGATTTTTTGCCAAGGGAGGCAACCGGTCAGAAGCATATCAAAAAAGTTGTTGTGACGGTGCGTGATTATGCCCGAAAGCAGGTGGTAGAGCAAATACTCGAAGTGGAGAAACCCGAAATCTTAAAAGTGGGATTACTAAAGGATGAAGAGATTAGAAAACTCATAGAAACTGCCTTCGAAATCAGAAACTCTATATATTTGGAGCGTATAGTTGCTATTGCAGAAGGTAATGCACGGCTGGCTATATTAGCAGGCAAGGTTGTTGCAGAAACAGAATGCTTAGACTCCATTCGGGATGCCACAGAGTTATATGAACACTACTATGGGAGACAAATTGAGGTGATTATGAGCAGCGAAACAGGACTTGCTTCTGCGGGCATCATGGCTTTTTTTCAGGCTCTTCGTTTGGATAATCTGGAACGCCTACGACCTATTTTTAATGCTATAAATCTCACAGAAAGTCAATTTGTTTCTGATTTAAGGCAGTTTCACACATTTGAATTGGTAGATTTGTGTCATGATAAGGCGGCTAAGATTTCCGATCAAAGTTTTAGTAACTATTTGATCAAGCGCGCTTTTGTTGACAAAAAGATTATCCCATTAAGTCAAATGATCAAGGAATGTTTTTTCATTAATAAAGAAAAGACAATCTCCGCATGTAATATCCTTTTAAATGTTTTCTCCGATAAAGTTGTGCAAGATTATGTAGAGGAACAAGTCAATATTGTTTGGGATTGCCTGCGGTCTGATACAGATAACTTTTTTCCTTTTTTCAAGGCTTTTTATATGGTTCGTCCAACAGAAACGCTTGTGTTACTAAACGAGTTGATTGATTTAGAGTCTCTGCACAAATTTGATGTCCGTTCCATTACGTTTAAGAAAACAGAAAGCGAAAAGAGTATAAATGACGACATCATCAGCATACTGTGTGGCTTTAAGATACATTCACAGCTCCCGGAAGCAATCGAACTGTTACTGCTTTATTACCAAAAACGCCCTGATTTGTTTGAACAGATATATAGCGCGTTTATTTCTAAGTTTGGGGTAGATAAAGATGCTATACGACTTGGCTATTTTACGCAAAAAATAGTAGTGGAGCGGCTTTGCGTAGCAGTGGAATCAAATCCAACTGTTGAACTTTTGCTTCTCTTCGTTAGGGTGGCTGAACAGTTTTTGAAGCTAAGCTTTTCAAGAACAGAAGGGGGGCGACACAATACATTTGTACTCTATACGGTACCCTTGGCGCTGCATGAGACGGTATTGGAGTACCGTAAAAAGTTGTTGCAGCTAGTATATAGAATTTATGAAAGAGGGAAATGTCACAAAGAAATCGAAAGCTTGCTTATGGACTACTGCGAAGGATATGGGGATGGTGAAGATTACGAAATTGTAAAGCATGAATTGGACTTTGTATTGCCCTTTTTCACACTATTCTCGCCGGAAAATCTGTACCACTGCGTAATCGCAGAGCACATTAAAAAGACAGCAAAACGTGCCGAATATGACTGCGGCAACTTGTTGGAGCCATTTTTGAAGTCCAGAAAGTACGAAATCTATAATGTTCTGAATGCAAATCATAGCGAAATAGTTCATATGGATTATCAAGAATATGAGGACTGGCACAAAGAGCAAGTACAAAAAATGATACGGCAATATGGTCTGCAAGAATTTCAGTATTTGCTTCAAGTCTGTCAAGAATGCTTAGAAACGATTGACCGTGAGGGACAGTTGTTGCTTTTCGGTGTAGAATGTGCCATTGAAGCATTTTCCGAAAATCAAGAATTATATATTGATGTAGTGAATGGATATTTAAATGTTGATACTCCCTATAATATACACGCCTATGGAATTATTCGCAATCTTTTTGAAATGATGTGCGCAGAAGAGGTTAAAGATTTAATTGAATCACATGATTTCTCTCAAAAAAATGTATGGTTATGGGACTTCTATGTTGAGTTACCGGTAGAACAAATATCTGTCTCTTGGGCCGATGATTTATTGATGTATTTGGAGAATGTACCCCAAAACATACGGTTGTCTCCGTATCGGCCGCTTGACAAGATAGAGAAATTTGAATGTGTAGACGAAGACATTATTTTGAAAGCAAGTAAAGTTATCACATCGCATTACGAAAAGTCTCCGTTTGTGTTTAGTCTTTATTTTTCTCTTATGACGAACTCTTATCATACAGAAGCAGGTAAAATAATCGCTAAATATAAAAATGATATTCCGCTGTTAGAAGAAATTTACCTAAAATGCACTGCCTATTCAACTCACGAAGATTACGATGGGCATTTTCTTGCTGAGCTTACATTGAACGACCCGGGCTTCTTATATTGTTATCTAGATAAGATTCTCGAAGAGACAGCTCATTTATATGGCTCCTGGGATGCATGGGTGAGCCGTCTGAAGTTTATTTGGACAGATGACGCATTTTCGTCATGCATGGATTTGATTTCAGATTACATATTTGAAAGAGCAGAGGGGAAACATTGGCTTTATAAATCCATAGTTAACCAGCTGCTTCTTCATAAAAACGAAGAGACTGGTGTTGCAAAAAAGCAGGAAAAATGGATTCAGCATACAATTGAGACGCATTGCTTGAATCAACAACGTATATATGGACTCTTTAGCGCCATCGATAATCATAGCGCTAACCGTAGAAGAAGTGCCCTTGAAAAGCTCTTAAAATTGAATAGTGACTATGTTCTTTTTGAAAACTTGCCTTTAGAAGCGTCAAGTTGGGGTGGATACGGGAGTATGATTCCTTATATGCAGGAACGAATTACATATTTGTCTTCACTAATGCCGTTGTTATCTAGCGTAAAATATCTGAAGCATAAACAGAAAGTCGAACACGACATAGAAATTTGGAAAAACCGTATAAACAGTGAAGAGATTCAAGAATTATTAGAATCCTTGGGCTAGATAAAGGATAAATCGCTTAAGCGTTAAACCCCACACTATGTTTTAGCATAGTCAAGAGGCTAATACAACTTAATTATACGAGAACAGAAATCCTAAACCACAAAATTTATTGATAGTTTTGGGGTTCCTGTTTTTGCAGAGAAATGTTTTGTGCCTTTGGATTGACATTCGGATGTTGCAGGATATGAGTACCGGCAGAACACTGGTCCGAATGGGATTGCGGGAGGCGCAGAGAGCGGTGCGGCAGGGAAGCGCCAATGGCATTCTGGTAGAAGATGTTGGCCGGCTGAGCCATGAATACAGTACGGCGCTGCGCGTCCTGGAGTTTTTGCAGGATCACAGTGCCGTTTTAATTTGCACACAGACCGATGTGCGTTATGAACTGTACATCAAAGGTTTATCGCAGGCGCTATATCAGAGAGCTGCGCGCAAGGGGCGAAGCCTGCCGTGGAGGACGGGAGGAAACATAGCATATGAATGATGAGATAAAGCAAATGGATGTTCGAATCTCCGATCAATACAGTGCAATCATTGACCTGGAAATCTGTGGGGACAAAGTACAGCTTTGTTTTTGTAAAGAAGAAAAAGCAGAACTTCGGCAGAGGATTTTGCGCTGTTTGACAGAGGCGTATGAGGCAAGGATAAAAGGTCAACTTTAGCGCATTTTTGGACGGAATCTTTGTTGGAATTGGTGATAGCCCGAAACTGGTGAATTGGATATAGTTGTGGTGCGCAGCAGGGAATATCTCCGCTGACGCAAGTACCTTGAAATTTGAATAATTTGTACCCCAATTTTGTATCACCCATATTCCCACAAGGACATTGGAGGGCACAAAATTGAAACGAGTATTTTGTCTATATCGAGTTTCGACAAAAGGACAGGTGGACCATAACGATATTCCCATGCAGCGTATCGAATGCCGAAAGTTTGCAGAGCAAAAGGGCTGGACGATTGTAAGCGAAGAAACGGAACTTGGTGTTTCCGGCTACAAAGTATCTGCGGAAAAACGGGATAAACTGCAGCTGGCCAAAGCCGCTGCAGAGAAGCATCAAATTGACGTCCTGCTGGTTTTTATGTTCGACCGGCTTGGACGGCGGGAAGATGAAACGCCCTTTGTTGTAGAATGGTTTGTAAAACAGGGCGTAGAGGTCTGGAGTACGCGAGAGGGACAGCAGACATTTAACGACCACGTAGACTACCTGTTAAACTATATCCGCTTCTGGCAGGCATCCGGCGAATCGGGGAAAACATCGACTCGCATCAAAACTCGTCTTCGGCAAATGGTAGAGGCAGGGATTTATATTGGAGGCATTGTACAGTACGGCTACAAGCTGGAGCATAGAGGGCGAGTCAATAAGAAAGGCAATCCCGTCCGAGACAAGGTTGTTGATGCGGAAGAAATGCTCATTGTGCAGGAAATTCATCAGCGATCTATTTATGAAGGAATCGGGACGCATACGATGGCTGAGGAATTGAATGCGCGTGGATTGCGTACGCATAGCGGTGCAAAATTCCAAGCAAATACGATTCGCCGTATGCTGCTCGACCCGGAATATGCGGGCTATCTGGTGACAGATGGTGCACATTCCCCCTTTTTGCCAGAACTTCAAATTGTGGATGCGGAAACAAAGCACCGTGCGATTGAACTGGCGGAACAACGCAGCCTTATTAATAATGAAAAGAGGCAAGTTTCCCGGACGTGCAGAGGACACAGTATGTTAGGCGGAAATTTATTCTGTGCCTGTTGCGGTAAACGGCTTGCATCGGTTCTCAAAAAAGACAGCTATAAGCGTGCGGATGGAACCGTAAAGAAAATTGTGGAACCGCGGTATATCTGCTATCATGCATCGCGTCATTTAAACGGTTGCACCGGTCAGCAGACATATCAGGCCGAACGAATCGACCGAATTATTCTCCAGACGGCACGAATAATTTTTAGGGCAACACCGCACAATTCACAAGCGGCATTTCTCTGAACAGCAACAGCCGCGAAAAGCACGGATCACCCTGCTCATTGATTCGCGAGAGCATACGGCTTCAAGCCGTCAGGCAGGGCCTGTCAGCCA
>OJJT01000602.1_pt1 | contig 14995 bp, 17 predicted proteins | sample 1596281 | NCBI WGS metagenome assembly OJJT01 (sample SAMEA4350145, study PRJEB24818) | metagenome | biome: human; feature: gut; material: faeces | place: Denmark | collected 2013-09
ATTTATATGATGTTGTATGTTATTTTATTCAAGCAGAAGTTGGTATTTTTTTTTTTTTTGTTTTCAAGCAGAATACGGCATACGAGATTTTTTTTTTCAAGCAGAAGACGGCATACGAGATTTCTGCCTGTCTCGTGGGCTCGGAGATGTGTATAAGAGACAGGGATCATACGAATGGTTTCTAAAATATCGTAAGTATTGATCAATGGAGTGCCTCCTGTTAAATCTTGTGCATGGAGTTAAAAATATCCTCATGCATCACATGGATAGAAAGATTGCTTTCTTTGCCAAAGTCCTCCAATTCGCCGGACAGGGCGGAGAGGGAAGTGTTGCAACGGGTCAGGTCCGCCATCATGATCATGCAGAACATATCCTGCAAGATGGACTGGGTCACTTCTACAATATTCACCTGGTGTTCGGCACAGATGGCAGACACCTTGGCAAGAATGCCCACGGTATCTTTACCTACAACTGTGATGACTGCTCTCATTATCAAGACCTCCGTTTTGTCTTTTATTTTTTAATGATTATAACAAAGATGTAAAATTTTTTCAATAAAAGCGCAAAATATATTTTCAACTTCCGCCGATTGTGGTAAAATACTGTGCAACAAGCGGATTGGAGATGAAATTGTGCATTACGAAAATTTGGTAGACCTGCACACCCACTCAGATCATTCCTTTGACGGCAAACAGTCCTGTATGCTGCTGTGCGAGACGGCGGTGGCCAAGGGCGCGTCCTGTATTGCCATTACCGATCACTGCGAGATTGACTCAAAGACCGAGGACTTTCGCGCGCTGTGTACCAATCAGTATGTAGAGACCTTTGAGTGCAAGCGGTACTTTGAGGGTCAACTGCTGGTGCTCCAGGGGATTGAGCTGGGCCAGGCCATTTATAATATCCCGCTGGCAAATCATATTCTGGATAAGTTTAATTATGATTTTGTGCTTGGCTCCATCCATAATCTGCCGGAGATGGAAGACTTCTTTTTTATGGATTATAAGGATAAAGATGTTTATGACCTGCTGAGCCGGTATTTTCAAAAGGAACTGGAGTTGGCAAAATGGGACGGCTTTGACTCGCTGGCGCACCTGACCTACCCGCTGCGGTATATGGTTGGGGAGCAGAAGATCCCGGTGGATATGACCCGGTTTGACGATGTGATCGGCGAGATCTTTGAAACGCTTATTAAGAACCATAAAGCCTTAGAAATCAACACCAGCGGCATTGCCATGCCTCTGGGCGACACCCTGCCCGGGGAAGCGTACATACAGCGCTTTCACGATATGGGCGGGCAGTATATTACCGTTGGGTCGGACGCCCATGTGCCGGAAAAGCTGTGCGGCAATGTGGACAAGGGTATGGCGCTGGCCAAGAAGTGTGGGTTTGACTATGTGACCATCTTCAACCGCCGGGAGCCTATGCTGGTGCCCATTGCGTAAACACAAGGAGAGAAAACGATATGATGGATGAACTGTTAAGTTTGATCAAAGAGAATCCGCGCCTGACCAATGCAGAGTTGGCGGCGGCGCTGGATCGGGACGAAGCGCAGGTGGCACAGCAGGTGCGCCAATATGAAGCGGACGGCGTGATCAAAGGCTATTGCGCCATTTTGGATAAGGAAAAAGCCGGGGACGAAACGGTGACTGCACTGATCGAAATCAAAGTGCAGCCCAAGTTCGGTCACGGATTTGACGATATTGCCCGGCGCATTGCGGCGCTGGAAGAAGTGGAGAGCATTTTCCTGATGAGCGGTGGGTACGACCTGTGCTGCCTGGTGACGGACAAGTCCTTCCAGGAGGTGTCCATGTTCGTTGCCAGCCGCCTGTCGCCTATGGAAGATGTGGTGTCTACCGCCACCCACTTTATCCTAAAGAAGTATAAAGAGCAGGGCATGCTCTTTGCACAGAAGAATACGGACGATCGGGGGAATATTTCTCTGTGATCCAATATGAAAATGATATGAATCCCGCTCTTTGCAATGTAAAACCCAGCGGTATCCGCAAGTTCTTTTCCATTGCAGAGGAGATGGATAACGTGATTTCCCTTGGCGTGGGCGAGCCGGACTTTTTGACCCCCTGGCATATCCGCCGAGAGGGGATCGACTCCTTAGACCGGGGCGCTACCCGCTACACTGCCAACGCCGGGCTGCTGTCCCTGCGGCAGGAGATCTGTGCCTTCTATGCCCGCCGGTATCATTTGCAGTACAGGGCTGAAAATCAGGTGCTGGTGACAGTTGGCGGCTCCGAAGGCATTGATATGGCCATCCGCACATTGGTGTGCCCCGGGGATGAGGTGCTGGTGGTGGAGCCGTCCTTTGTGTGCTACAAACCGCTGGTAGAGGTGAGCGGCGGCGTGGCTGTGCCGCTGGTAACGAAGGAAGAAGACCACTTCCGTCTGACGGCTGCCGCGCTGGAAGCTGCTATTACGCCTAAGACCAAGCTGCTGGTGTTCCCATACCCCAACAATCCCACCGGTGCGGTGATGCGCCGGGAGGACTTGGAGCCAATTTGTCGAGTGCTGCAAAAGCACAAGATTTATGTGCTGTCCGATGAGATTTACAGCGAGCTGACCTACGGCGGTGTGGACCACACCTCCATTGCTGCCATGCCCGGCATGGCAGAGCGCACGGTGGTTATCAACGGTTTTTCCAAGACCTATTCCATGACCGGCTGGCGCCTGGGTTATGCACTGGGGCCTGCGCCTATTATTCAGCAGATGACCAAGCTGCACCAGTTTGCCATTATGTCCGCCCCTACCACCAGTCAAACGGCTGCCATTGAGGCGCTGCGCCATGGGGACGGGGACATTGATAAAATGCGCCGGGATTATGATATGCGCCGCCGCTTTACCGTGCACGCATTTCGTGAGATCGGGCTGCCCTGTTTTGAGCCGGAGGGAGCGTTTTATTTGTTCCCTTGCATTCAATCCACCGGACTTAGCTCCGAGGAATTTTGCGAGCGGCTCATTTATTCCAAGCGGGTGGCTGTGGTGCCCGGCAACGCCTTTGGCGACTGCGGCGAGGGCTTTATCCGCGTGTCTTACTGCTATTCTATTGAGAACATTAAAGAGGCTGTCACCCGCATCGGTGAATTTGTGAAAGAATTAGAGGACGAGCATGACCGTTAAACGCGTAGAAGTGCTGGCGTATGCCAAGATCAACTTAATGCTGGATATTATCCGTCGCCGCACCGACGGCTACCATGATCTGTTTATGATTATGCAGAGCGTGGGCGTGGCCGATCGGGTGACCGTGGAGCGTGAGCCGGGGCGCAAGCTGCGGCTGACTGCCAGTATGGATGATATTCCGCTGGACGATAAAAATATTGCATGGAAAGCGGCCGCTTTGTTCTTTAAGACCACCGGGCTACGCCGTCCGGGACTGCATATTCACTTGGAGAAGCACATTCCCCACGCAGCGGGTCTGGCCGGCGGCAGTGCAGACGGTGCGGCGGTGCTGGTAGCCCTGAACCGGCTGATGGGCACTGGTTTATCTACGGACCAGCTGTGCGCCATGGGCGTGCAGATCGGTGCGGATGTGCCCTTCTGCATTGTAGGCGGTACTTGCCTTGCACAGGGGATTGGCGAGGTACTCAGTCCCTTAAAGCCTATGCCGTCTTGTCATATTGTACTGGCAAAACCGGACTTTGGCGTGAATACCGGCAAGGCCTACGGCTTGTTTGACACCAATGGCAAGACCCATAATGTGGACCAGCTGGGGATGCTCACTGCGGTGCAGAATCGGGATCTGCCTGCCATTTGCGGCAAGCTGGAAAATGTGTTTGAGCAGTTTGTGGAGGTGCCCGGCCGTATTGAGATGAAAGAAGTGCTTCGTGCAGCCGGTGCAGCAGGTGTTTGTATGAGTGGCAGCGGGCCAACCCTTTTTGGCATTTTCACTGACAAAGCACAGGCCCTGGCAGCGGCACAAGATTTGGCACCTTTTGCCAAGGATATAGCCGTCACCAAGCCGGTGCGGCAAGGCTGCAAAATCGTAGAAGTCATAGAGGCTTGATAGAACGATAAAAAGGTCACCGTATGATGTACGGTGACCTTTGCGTCGCTTTTGTAGGGCTATTCTCTTGTTGGATTTAAGTGCAGCACGATGATCTCCGGGTGGTTAAAGAGCCGCAGGGGGAACTCCGCATTGCCGATTCCGCGGGAGACAATCAGTCGCGGCCGCTCTCCAAAGCTGCCCCGGGCGTACTGTGGGCGCAGACCCTGACCGGGGGAGAACACCGGTCCGATCCCCGGGAGGATCCATTGCCCGCCGTGGGCGTGGCCGGACAGTTGCAGGTCAAAGTCATACTGCCGGTAATTGTTTTCTGCCACGGCGGCGAAGTTCTCCGGATAATGGCACAGCACGATCTTATAGCCCGGGTGCTCTGCCAGCCGGGCAAACAGGGCAGAGGAGTCCCGGTAGTGAAAAGTGCCTGCCTTGCGCTGGCGATAGGCCTCAAAGCTGGCCTGATTTTCGTCTAGTCCCAGGAAGGTAATGCCCTTGACCGTTTCGATCTTATCCGTCAGCACATGAAAGCCGATGGCGGACAGTTCATGCATCAAAGTATCAAAATCTGCCAGCCGTCGCTCGTGATTGCCGGGAATGTACAGCACCGGCGCCAGCTGCACCAACCGCCGTCCGTAGTCCAGCATTTTTTTGCGATTTCGATTTCTGTCGTTGATATAATCGCCGGTAATGCAGATGATGTCCGGCTTTTGGGCGGCTGTTTCGTTTAAAATACGAGCGGAGGGCTTGGAGTGCAGATCGGACAGGTGCACCACCGTACAGGCCGGCGCTCCGGGAGCCGACATATCGTATGCGGTTATATCCGGGCGGTTGTTCTGGTTGTATGCAAAGGTCAGAAACAGCACCACCGCGGCAAGGATTACGGGAAGAATCCAATACATTTTTCATCACTCATTTCATCAACAGCATACCTTTTTTCTTAGCTTTCGTCAAGAAACAAATTGAATTTATAAAATAAAGGGATTTTTTCTCTTTTTGCGTATAAAATATAGACTATTGGATAGGAGTGGCGTTATGGACAGTGCAATTCGTTTGCGATCGGAAGAAAATGAAAGACGCATATTGTCGCCAAAAGCCTGCTTGGCGGCAGAGAGCCGCGGCCGTTTGCGGCCGGAGCCGGCGTGCGAGATCCGCACCTGTTTTCAGCGTGACCGGGACCGGATCATTCATTGCCGTTCCTTTCGGCGGCTCAAGCACAAGACCCAGGTGTTTCTGGCGCCCAGCGGTGATCACTACCGCACCCGCCTGACCCACACCTTAGAGGTGGCGCAAATCGCCCGCACCATTGCCCGGGCGTTGCAGCTGAATGAGGATCTCACCGAGGCCATTGCCCTGGGGCACGATCTGGGGCACACCCCCTTTGGTCACGCCGGGGAGCGGGCGCTGAACAGCTTGTGCTCCTGCGGTTTCACCCACTATGCCCAGAGTGTGCGCACGGTGGAGAAGATCGAGAAAAACGGCGCCGGGCTGAACCTGACCGATGAAGTGAAAAACGGCATTCTCTGCCACACCAAGGGAGAGGAGGCCTACACTTTGGAGGGGCAGATCATTCGAATTGCGGATAAAATCGCCTATATCAATCATGATATTGACGACGCCTGCCGTGCCGGTGTTATGGCGGAGGAGGATATTCCGCTGGAATTGCGTATGGCATTGGGTATGACCAAATCCCAGCGCATCAACCACATGGTGCTTGATGTGATCGAGAACAGTACGGACAAGATTCGTATGAGCTCGGACACTTACGAGTTGTTTTGCGATTTGCACGACTTTATGTTTACCGCCGTATATACCAACCCGGTGTGCAAGGGCGAGGAGCGCAAAGCCGTGGATATGCTGACGAAAATTTATGGCTACTACATTGACCATGTGGAGGAAATGCCGGAGGAATATGTGCGCATTGCCGGTGAGGACGGCGACGAGCGTGCCGTGTGCGACTACATAGCCGGTATGAGCGATACTTATGCACTGAAAGTGTTTAACCACCTGTTTGTGCCGATGTTTTGGCATGAGTAAGGGTCGTTTTTAGTATAGACAGAAAGAGGTGAGAGATCGTGGCTTTGAGCGATAGTTTTTTGCAGGAATTAAAAATGAAAACGGATATAGAAGATGTGATCTCCACTTATGTGACCTTAAAGCGGCGTGGCGCCACTCTGGTGGGTTTGTGCCCCTTTCATAATGAGAAAACGCCGTCCTTTACCGTGTACCCGGCCACGCAGTCCTTTTACTGCTTTGGCTGCGGTGCTGGTGGGGACGCCATCACCTTCTTAAAAAAGATTGAGAATTTAGACTATTTGGACGCAGTTAAGACCCTGGCCCAGCGGGCAGGGCTGCAAATGCCCCAGGAGGGCTTTGACGACTCCCTGTCCAAACGGCGTCGCCGGATCTTGGAGATGAACCGAGAGGCCGCTCGCTTTTACCATAGCGTGCTGCTGTCCCCGGAGGGCAAGGTGGGCTATGATTATTATATCGGTCGTGCACTGAGTGCCGCCACGATCAATCATTTTGGTTTGGGCTTTGCCCCCAATCAGTGGGACGCATTGCTCAAGCATATGCGCGCCAAGGGCTACCAACCGGCAGAACTGGTGGACGCCGGGCTGGCCCGAAAAGGGCAAAAAGGGTATTATGACAACTTCCGCAACCGGGTCATGACCCCCATTATTGATGTGCGGGGCAATGTGATCGCCTTTGGCGGCCGCGTGCTGGATGACAGCAAGCCCAAGTATATCAACACCGGCGACACGCTGGTGTACAAAAAGACCAACGAGCTGTTTGCCCTGAACTTTGCCAAAGACAGCAAAGAGGACGCGCTGATTTTGTGCGAGGGTTATATGGATGTGATTGCCATGCACCAGGCCGGGTTTACCAATGCGGTGGCCGGTTGCGGTACGGCGCTGACTACGGAGCAGGTGCGGCTGATCAGCCGCTACGCCAAGGAAGTGATCCTAACCTACGATGCAGACGAGGCGGGGCAAAAGGCACTGCAAAAGGCCATGACCCTGTTTGACCAAACAGATGTGAAAGTGCGCATTCCCGCGCTGGTGGGCGGCAAGGATCCGGACGAAATTATTCGTACCTACGGTCGGGACAAGTTTAAGGGTATGCTGGAGGGCGCGTCTAACGAAACAGAGTTTCGCCTGCTGGCCCTGCGCCGTCAATACAATTTGGCCACTACCCAGGGCAAGATCGATTTTATCGGCGGCGCACTGCAAATTCTGGCAACTTTGCCGCCGGTGGAGCAGGATTTGTATGTATCCCGCCTGTCGGAGGAACTGGGTGTGGAGCGGCAGAATATGAAGGTGCAGCTGCAAGACCTGGTTGCCCGTCAAGGTAACAGAAGAGAAAAACGGGAATTCAAACGTATTGTGCAGGAGAATATGCGAAAGACCGCGCGGGAAACGATGGCCACAGACGCCTCCCTGCGTAAGCTGCGGGCGGAGGATCGGTTGATCAGCTTGCTGCTGCGCTATCCGGATTGTAGCCGCCTGTGCAAGGACTTTGACCCTCAGTGGCTGACCCCCGGCTTTGCCCAACGGGTGTTTACGCTGATCTTGCAACGGCTGGAGAATGGTGACGGTACGGAGCTGATGGACCTGCGGGACCGGTTGACGGACGATGAGATGGGTCGCCTGTCCGGTATTATTGCCCGTGGCGGTGAGTCAGCGGATGCCAAGCAGGAATTTTCCGACTGCCTGCAAATCATTCGTGCTGAGCAGCAAAAAAAGCAGGAGAGCGCGGCAGAACTGGACGACCAGGCCTTTCGCGACCTGTTTCGCCATCATTCATAAACCATGGGTTTACATATAGAAATACGATGAAATGAGGATTCAGACTATGAGCAACAATGAATTGCATTTGCCTGCCCAGCAGCAGGTGAGCGAAGAAAAGAAAAACGCTGCCTTTAAGAAGCTGGTGGAGCGGGGCAAGCAGTCCGGCCACCTGTCCGCCCAGGAGATCGACAATGTAATTGTGGAGCTTGACCTGGATGTGGACGAGCTGGAAAAACTGAACGAGATGATTGACTCGGCCAACATCAGCATTGTAGACGACTTTTCTGCCGAGGCGCTGGACGGTATTCCGCTGGAAGTGGATCTGCCCAAGGAGACGGACGCTGCGGAGACGGTAGCCATTAACGATAACGCGGCCATGGACGATCCGGTCAAGGTGTATTTGAAAGAGATCGGCCGGGTGCCGCTGCTAACCCCGGAGGAGGAGATTGAGCTGGCAATCCGCATTGCGGATAATGACGAAAAGGCCAAGAAGCGACTGGCAGAGGCCAATCTGCGCTTGGTGGTGAGCATTGCCAAACGCTATGTGGGTCGCGGTATGCAGTTTTTGGATCTGATCCAGGAGGGCAACCTGGGCTTAATCAAAGCAGTGGACAAGTTTGACTACACCAAGGGCTTCAAGTTCTCCACCTATGCTACCTGGTGGATCCGCCAGGCGATTACCCGCGCGATTGCGGACCAGGCCCGTACCATCCGTATTCCCGTGCACATGGTGGAGACCATCAACAAGGTAAAGAAAGCCAACAGCCAACTGCTGCACCAAAACGGCCGTGAGCCTACGGCGGACGAGATTTCCGAGTATTTGGAAATGCCGGTAGATAAGGTGCGTGAGATTATGCGTGTGGCCCAGGAGCCGGTATCTTTGGAGACCCCCATCGGCGAAGAGGAGGATAGCCATTTGGGCGACTTTATCCCGGACGATGACGCGCTGGCCCCGGCAGACGCTGCCTCTATGAGCCTGCTTAAGGAACAACTGGCCGATGTGCTTAAGACCCTGACCCCCAGAGAGGAAAAGGTGCTGAGTCTGCGCTTTGGCTTGGAGGACGGAAACCCCAAGACCTTGGAGGAAGTGGGTAAGGAATTTAATGTGACCCGTGAGCGTATTCGCCAGATTGAGGCCAAGGCGCTGCGCAAGCTGCGCCACCCCAGCAGAAGTAAGAAATTAAAGGACTTTTTGGACTGATGAAACCGGAAGAAATCGCGCGCATTAACGCGCTGGCCCGTAAGGCCAAAACGCCGGAGGGTCTGACCCCGGCGGAAAAGGAAGAACAGGGCGCTTTGCGCCGTCGCTACATTGACTCGTTCAAGCGTAGTTTGGTCAGCCAACTGGATAACACCTATGTGGTGGAGCCGAACGGTGAAAAGCACAAGCTGCAACGCAACGAGAACAAAGGAGATTAACGCATTTATGCTTGATTTCAAGGAACCGAAAATTACGGACAAGCCCTGGGTAGATCAATGCCTGTCCCACGCCCACAGTATGAACTGCGAGTATACATTTGGCAACATTTTCGTTTGGCGCACGGCGTATGTGACCCGCATTTGCCATTACAAGGACTTTTTGCTGATCCGTTACGGCAGAGGGGCAGATATTGCGTATTCGCCCCCGGTGGGCACCGGCGATTTTGCCGATGCGGTGCGGGTGTTACAGCAGGACGCGGCAGAAAATGGCGTCACTTTGCGCCTGTTGGGTGTGACCGCCAGCTATAAAGAACTGCTGGAGGCAGATTTCCCGGGAAAATTCAACTACACATATTCCGACGATTATAACGATTATATTTACAGTGTAGAGAAAATGGCCAATTTGTCCGGCAAGAAGTATCACGGCAAGCGGGGGCACATTACCTACTTTATGAAGGCGTATCCGGACTGGCAGTTTGAAGTGCTCACCCCGGAGAATGTGGGGGAGTGCATTGCCCTGCATACCAGCTGGATTGACGAGAAAGATCAAACGGAACAAAAAGAAGAGGACGCCGAGTTTTCCCTGGAGTTTGAAGCGGTGCTCTCCGCCTTTGACAATTACAAGGCGCTGGGCTTTGTAGGCGGACTGATCCGGGTGGACGGCAAGGTGATCGCCTACACCATGGGTGAGCCACACAGTAAGGACTGCTTTGTGACCCATTTTGAAAAGGCACCGGCAGATATGCGCGGGGCGTTCCCCATCATCAATCAGGTATTCACGCGGCAGTGCCTAAGTGGCTATACCTATGTAAATCGGGAAGAAGATTTAGGATTGGAGGGCTTGCGCAAGGCCAAGCAGTCCTATCACCCGGAGATATTCTTAGAGAAGTGCGTGGCCACCTATGTTGACGAAAATTGAATTTACGGAAGATGCCACACAGATCGTTGATCTTTGGCACCGGGTGTTTGGGGACGATGAAGCGTATATCCGCTTCTTTTTGGACAACTGCCGCCACAAACGCTGCGTAGGTGCCTTTGTGGGGGAGCGGCTGGTGTCTATGCTGTTTTTGCTGGACTGTACCTATAACGGACAGCAGGGGGCTTATGTGTATGCGGTAGCCACCCACCCGGATTACAGAAAACAGGGCTTTATGCAAAAATGTATTGACTATTCCCAGGCATTGGATTATGATTTTCTATGTTTGGTGCCGGCAGAGGCGTATCTTTTCGATGTGTATGCCAAATTCGGTTTTCAGTCCCTGCTGTTTGGTACCGCCATGCCGGCACAGTTAGACGACAGCTGGCAAACGGCGGGGGAACAGGTGTATTTTGACCGCCGCCGTGCCTGGACGCCGACGCCTGCGGTGGAACTGGTAGATAGCGACTACCTGTATCGGGAAAATGTGCTGCTGGATGGCAGCTTCTATTGTAAAGACGATGGGATCGCCGCGGTGCGGGACGGTCGGATTTGCGAATATATCCAAAAAAGTGGCAATGTGCTGACTGCCGAGCCGGTGGGTATGCTGTGGAGCCGCCGGGCGTTGCCACCGGGCTACTTTGGCCTGTATATGGATTAACGGAGGTTACATAACTATGGTTTATGTCTTTTTAGCGGACGGATTTGAACTGATTGAGGCGTTGGCGCCGGTGGATATGCTGCGCCGGGCCAAAATCGGCGTGATGACCGTTGGCATCGGCGGCAGTGTAATCACTGCGTCCTGCGGGGTCAGCGTTACCTGCGACATTAGCGACAAGGCTTTTCGCTTCAAGAATGTAGATGCCATTGTGCTGCCCGGCGGTATGCCCGGTACGAAGAATTTGGAAAAAAGCCCGGTGGTGCAGGACGCTATTGACAAGGCTGCAGAGCGCAACACGCTGATCTGTGCCATTTGCGCCGCACCGTCTATTTTGGGTCACAAGGGTCTGCTTAATGAGAAGGAAGCCATTTGCTTTCCCGGCTTTGAGGAGGAACTGACCGGTGCCACCATTTCTAAAAAGCATGTGGTGTGCGACGGCGACTTTATCACCGCAAAGGGCGCCGGTGTGGCTGTGGACTTTGGGCTGGAGATTGTGTGCCAGTTGGAGGGTCGTGAAATGGCAGCCAACGTGCGCAAGACCATTCAATGTCCGTAAAGGGTGACCTGCGCCGCGCATTTCGGCAGCGGCGACGGGATAAGATAAACAGAGCCGCGGCGGACGCCGCCATTGCCCGCCGGGTGCTGGACAGCAGCGCCTATGGGCAGGCAAGGGTGCTTTTAGGCTATGCCGCCTTGCCGGAGGAGATACAGACGGATGGCATTCTTCGCCGGGCGCTGGCAGAGGGCAAGGCGCTTTATTTGCCCCGCTGTCTGGACGATGCCGGGCAAATGGCCTTTTACCGGGTGCAGGCGCTGGAAGATCTGGAAAGCGGCAGCTTCGGTGTACGGGAGCCGTCCTTAGCCGCGCCCCAATACAATATGGATTTAGACGGTCAGGCCCTGTGCTTGGTGCCGGGTCTTTGCTTTGATGGCAAAGGGTATCGGCTGGGCTACGGCAAGGGATACTATGATCGGTTTTTGGCAAAATTCCGTGGGGTGACCTTGGGACTTTGCTATAATGATTTTTTGCAGGACTGCCTGCCGGTGGGGGACTATGATCTGCCGGTGCAGCAGATTGCTACGGAGGACCGGGTGTTCGCCGTGGAGCAAGGAGCAGCGTATGAATGAAAACAGAGATTTGAATCAGCGGGAGAACGGTATTAATCCCTCGGAACTCAGCGGTAAAGGGGACTACTATTTCTCTAACGGTGTGCAGGAGCGCACTCCCCGCACCACGCCGGTGGGTACAAAACGCAAGCCGGCGAAAAAAGGCAACGGCGTAAAGTCCACTTATGTGTTCTTTATTGTGGTGATTGCGGTATCCATGGCACTGTCCGTGTACGCCGTGTTCTGTATGAATGATATTTTGGCGATCACCAAGACCAAGTCCACCGTCACTGTGTCTATGCAGGAGGAGGTCAAGACCGCTTCGGATGCCATTGACCTGCTGGCGGACCAGGGACTGATCAAGTGCAAGGGCTTTTGCAAGTTTTTTGCCACCCTGCACGATAAGGTGCTTAACGATCCCATCGGCGGACCGTACCCGGCAGGAGTTTATTACTTAAACGGAAAAATGGGACTGGAGGGTATGCTCCAGACCTTGCAGGGTTCCTCCGCCACTTCGGAGACGGTGACCTTGATCTTTCCTGAGGGTATGACCGTACCGGAGATCGTCAATAAACTGACAGAGAACGATGTGTGTGACAAAACGGCGCTGCTGTCCGTGATCGATTCCACAGAATTCACCTATTCTATGGTGGCGGACTTAAAGGCCAATGAGCATGTGCCTTACCGTTTGGAGGGCTTTATGTTCCCGGATACCTACGAGTTTTTTGTGGGGGAGAACGCCTCCAGCGTGGTGAAGAAATTCCTGTCTAATGGCGACAGCAAGATCTCCGAGAAAGATCGCGCCCAGGCCAAAAAGTTGGGCTATTCCATGTATGAGGTAATGACCATTGCCTCCATTATTCAAAAGGAAGCCGGCAGTGAGAAGCAGATGAAAACCATCTCCTCTGTCATTCATAATCGCCTGAGCGATAAAACCAACTTCCCGTCCCTGGGCTGTCAGTCCACCTCTGACTATATTACCAACTTTGTAAAGCCAAATTTGTCCTCAACCAGTGCCCACACGGCGGACTATTATATGGAGTATTACAACACGCAGACCACCTCTACGGTGGTGGGGCTGCCTGCCGGTCCTATTTGCAACCCGGGTAAAGCGGCCATTCAGGCGGCGCTCCATCCGTCGGATACCGGTTATTATTACTTCTTCCACGACACCAAGGGCAACCTGTACACTGCCAAGACCTATGCTGAGTTTAAGCAGAAGGTACAGACCTACGCCCCCTATCTGGCTGCATGATGAAGCGGGTGGAACTATTGTCTCCGGCAGGGGATATGGAACGGCTGGAATTGGCAGTCAAGTTCGGTGCAGATGCGGTGTATGTGGGCGGAACCCAATTCGGTATGCGCTCCAACCCATCCAATTTTGACCCGGCGCAGCTGCAAGCGGCTTGCAAACTGGTGCACGCTGCCGGGAAAAAGCTGTATTTGACCTGCAACACCTTGCCCCGAAGCTATGAACTGGATGCGCTGCCGGACTTTCTCCGCAGTGCCCGGGCGGCAGGGGTAGACGCCTTTATCATTGCGGATATGGGCGTGCTTGCTATTGCCAAGCAGGCGGCACCGGAGGTGGAAGTGCATATTTCCACCCAGGCGGGGATCGTCAATTATGCGGCGGCCAATGCTTTTTACCAAATGGGCGCCAAGCGGATCGTCACCGCAAGAGAGCTTTCACTGGACGAGATCAAGATGATTCGGGACCATACGCCTCCGGAGCTGGAGATTGAGGCCTTTGTTCACGGTGCCATGTGTATGAGCTTTAGCGGTCGGTGCATTCTCTCGGATTATATGGTGGGGCGAGACGCCAACCGTGGCGACTGTGCCCAGCCCTGCCGCTGGAAGTACCACCTGATGGAGGAGACCCGCCCGGGTCAGTATTTCCCCATCAATCAAGAGGAGAACGGCACGTATATTTTCAATTCCAAGGATTTGTGTATGATCGAGCATATCCCGGAGCTGGTGGCTGCAGGGGTGGACTCGTTTAAGATCGAGGGTCGCGCCAAAAGTGCCTATTATACCGCCGTTGTGACCCACGCTTATCGTCAGGCGCTGGACGCTTATTTTGCCCACCCGTCCCCGGACTTCCGTGTGCCGGACTGGGTGCTGGCGGAGATGGAAAAAATGAGCCATCGAGTTTATACCACCGGCTTTTACTTCGGTCCGCTGCAGAATGGGCAGGAGCTGAACACCGGCGGCTATGTGCGCAACTGGGATGTGTGCGCCTTGTACCGAGACCAGCAGGGGAACCGGTTGATCGTGGACCAGCGCAATCGCTTCTTTGAGGGCGATATCCTGGAGGTGCTGGAACCGGGGCAAAAGCCCTATACCCTGACTGTTCGAGACCTGGTGCGAGAGGCAGACGGCACGCGTACGGAGGCAGCCAATAAGGCAACGGAGGTGTATTCCTTTGCCGTGGATCGCCCGGTGTCCCCGGATGCTATTTTGCGCCGCAAGCGGGACGAGGACTAAACAGAATACGCATTTTTTGCACCTCTGATGTACATACTACACCGGGGGTGTATTTTTATGGGCAGACGGCTTCACGCATTTTCACTGGTTATGTGCCTGCTGTTTACCGTCGTATGCGGGCGGGTGCTGTATGTGGCGCGCAGCGGCGATTTTGCCGTAGGTCAAAGCTATAACAGCTACACCCTGCTCTTTGAACAGAACGATACGGAAATCACAGACCGACAGGGACGATCCATGGGCGGCACTCGCAAAGAGTGGGTGGCTGTGATCCGCCCCACGCAGGATTGCCTGCGAGAACTCCCACGCCTGTTTGCGCCCGGAGATGTGCAGCGCATTGCAAAGGAACTGCAAAAAGGCTATCCGGTGCTGGAGCCGGTAGCCACTAAGGCGGATACAAACCACATTGTAATTATGGAGCGCACGGTGCGGGACAGCACCACCCTCCACCTGTCTCTTATACACAATCTGCCGCCGAAGAAAAAGGCGGTAGAATAGTGGGTGTCGACTGCACTTAATAAAAACAAATACAAATATGATGATAACTGCTAACAAAGAACAGAGAATAGATACGACGTGCACAAACACGAGAAAACAACAACATACCAACACACTAA
>OJJT01000609.1_pt1 | contig 14818 bp, 13 predicted proteins | sample 1596281 | NCBI WGS metagenome assembly OJJT01 (sample SAMEA4350145, study PRJEB24818) | metagenome | biome: human; feature: gut; material: faeces | place: Denmark | collected 2013-09
GATGCGGTTCCAGCAGGCTCCATACCGCATCGCTGATGTCGTGGCGTTGTTGTTCATTGCTCATGGGAACACCTCTTTCGGCTCTCTTGCTCCCATTATACCATATCGCTCGTGTAAACACTATTTAGGCTCTGCTTCTTCAGTTTCTTCAAAGTACTTGTCCCATGTCCTGCTTCTTACTCTTGAAAGCGTCTGAATTTAATTTCCGTCTCCATATTTATTGACACGATGAGCCTTTAATACTACAATAAGGTTATACAAATCATACTTATCATACAAATGGTATGTAGGAGGGAAATATATGAAAAAGCCTGAAGGGAAATTTGCTTGGACTGTAAAGGTTGGTGAAAAAGGACAATTTGTCATACCAAAAGAAGCAAGAGATGTTTTTGATATTAAACCAGGCGACACTTTAATTGTTCTTGGAGATGTGAAAAAAGGAATTGCAATTCCACCCAAAAACACATTTTCTGAGTTGGCAAGTAAAATTTTCTCAGATGATTTACAAGAAGGTAACGACTGTGAGTAAAGCAAAGATAATACAAAACACATTTGTTTCTAATGATATAAGTGTGCATTATTATGAAATTAAAAATAGCCTGCCAGTTTTACTTATGCTGCACGCACAGGGAACAAATGCTCTGAGTTTTCAAAATACGTTTGTTGAATTATCAAAAAAATTTCATATATTTGCTATTGATTGCCCAGGGCATGGGCTAAGCGATAAGAACAGGCATACATATAACATTATATCAATAGGAAACGTTATCGTAGACTTTATTAAAAGCGTAATTCTTGAACCCACATACATTGTCGGCCATTCGTCGGGGGGGTTAATTGCAGCATATACTGCATCACACACACAATTATGCAATGGTCTGATTTTGGAAGACCCGCCCTTTTTCTCATGTCAAGGAGAGCGAAGATACAAAACCTTTAACTATCTTGATTTATCAACAGTTTGTCACAAATATATTGAATTAGGTTGCAAAGAAGATTTTGTCTTATACTATTTTGAAAATCAAAAAATGTGGGAGTTTTTCCCAAATAACTCAAGAGAAAAAATTAAATCAAAACTATTAAATAGTGCAAAAAAATACAGAAAAAAATATCCTCAAAAACCATTAAAGGTTCCATTTCTCCCCAAAAATGCATTGGCAGCGTATTATGGAATGAATGAGTACGACCCATATTTTGGGGAATCATTTTATAGCGATAGTTTTCATGCGGATATTTTACATGAAGATATTTTAAAGAATATTTCTTGCAGAACACTTATTATAAAAGCTAAAACAAACTATGATGATGAAGGAGTTTTGCTTGCTGCGATGAGCGATGAGGATGCACGTAGGGCAAATGAGTTGATTCCAAACAGTGAGATTACATATTTTGACTGCGGTCATGGTGTCCATATCGAAAAGAAAAAAGAATTTATTTGTACTATCATTGACTTCGTAAAATGAGCATGGAACGAGGCATCATAAAAAGTGTGCTGTTTTTGAGGGTATCAAGATCTGTGCAAGCAATATCGCCCTGCTGATTTTAAGGTCAGCAGGGCGATATTGTCAGATACAAATCAATTCGCCGATCATCGTTTGGCTGTCATGCGAAACCATTGTGAGTGCTGCAAACATCTTTATTGGAGGGAGCCATTCAGCGGCCCTGTTTTTTGCTGTGCTTTATGTCAGGCGCGGCCGTACAGTACGGCCAGCGCCGCGATCTTTTTGGCGTTGGCGGCGCAGAGCTGGGCGGGCAGCGCGCGCCACACCCAGTTCGCGCCGCCCAGCGTGGACGGCGTGTTGATGCGCGCTTCGGCCCCAAGGGCAAGATAATCCGCCAGAGGGATGATGCACAGCTCTCCGGGGCTGGCCAGCGCGCCGCGCACCAGCCCGGCGGCAAAGCCCTCCTCCCGGTTCAGCCCCAGGTAAGCGGCGGCTTTCTTCCGCTGGGCCGGGGCGGCGGTCCTGTACCAGGCGGCAGCCGTGGTGTTGTCGTGTGTGCCCGTGTACACCACGCAGTGTACGGGATGGTTATGGGGCAGATACTCGCTGTCTCCGGGGCCGAAAGCAAATTGCAGTACCTTCATGCCCGGGAACCCGCTCTCCGCCAACAGCTCATATACGCTGGGAAACAGCTCGCCCAAGTCCTCGGCCACGATGGGCACATCCCCCAGCGCCTGCTTCACGGCGCGAAACAGCTTCATGCCCGGGCCGCTGCGCCACTCGCCCGTTTGGGCGGTCTTCGCGCCGTAGGGGATGGCATAATAGGTGTCGAAGCCGCGGAAATGGTCGATGCGCAGAATATCGTAAAAATTCAGGGCATAGCGGATGCGCCGCACCCACCAGGCAAAGCCGGTTTTTTCGTGGTGGGCCCAGTCGTACAGCGGGTTGCCCCAAAGCTGGCCTGCGTCCGAAAATGCGTCCGGCGGGCAGCCGGCAACCTCTTTTGGGGCGCCGCAGGCATCCAGCAGAAACAGCTCCGGCGCGGCCCATACGTCCGCGCTGTCCGCCGCCACATAGATGGGGATATCCCCCATGATCTCGATACCGTTTTCCCCTGCATAGGCCTTGAGGGCGGTCCACTGGAGGCTGAACTCGTACTGGCAGAATTTCCAGAAATGAACTTCCGCCTCATGCTCGGCATACAGCTGCCGGATGGCCTCCGGCGTGTGGGAACGCACGGGCTCGGGCCACTCCAGATAGCTTTTCCCTTCATACAGGCCCTTGGCTGTCATATACAGCGCATAATCCTCCAGCCACCAGCCCTGCTCGTAGCAGAAGCGGTAGTAGTCGTCCGGGTACCAAGTGGAAAAACGGGCGAAAGCCTTGCGCAGAATACCGTACCGGCTGTGGTACAGAGCCGCGTAATTCACTGCGCCCTCGTTGGTGCAGCATTCCTTTGCCCCGTACTCGCCTTTTTTCAAAAGACCTTTTTTGCGCAGGATATCGAGATCGATAAAATAGGGGTTGCCGGCAAAGGCCGAACAGCTTTGATAGGGGCTGTCCCCAAAGCCCGTAGGTGAAAGGGGGAGCATTTGCCACACTTTCTGCCCCGCCTTTTTCAGAAAATCAATGAACACGAATGCCGGTTTGCCCAACGAGCCGATGCCGTAAGGCCCCGGCAGGCTCGCCACCGGCATCAGGATGCCGCTTTTGCGCATGGTTTCCTCCCTTGCTGCCCGGCAAGCGCCGGGCGGTTGCTCACCGAAGGCCGCGGAAAGGCTCTGTTTCAGAGCTTTGCCTCCGGCGGCCCGGTTATATGCATTATAGTACAATTTCCGGGGTTTCGGACAACGAAAAGTTGGCGCTTTTTTTAGTGCTTTTGCTGAATTTTTATGTTACAATATCCCCGATATCAAAAATCGGCCTGTTCATTGAAAGGAAAGAAAACGGCATGGCAGAGACGAGAAAGCTCTATTACGAAAACGGCGCCTGTTTACAGTTCTGCGCTACTGTGCTGAGCTGCGTGCCCACGGACGGCAATTTTGCCGTAACGCTGGACGCCACGGCATTTTATCCCGAGGGCGGAGGCCAGCCGGCGGACCGGGGAGCCCTGGGCGGTGCGCGCGTTCTGGATGTGCACGAAAAGGACGGTGTAGTGGTGCATACGGTCACAGCACCGCTGCGTGTGGGAGAGATGGTCCAAGGTGATGTGGACGGCCGCCGCAGGCTGGATCACATGCAGCAGCACACGGGCGAGCATATCGTCAGCGGCATCGTACACGCTCAGTTCGGCTACGACAATGTGGGCTTTCATATCGGCGCGCAGGATGTAACGGTGGATTTTTCCGGTCCGCTCACCGATGCGGAGTTGGCCGATGTGGAACGCGCTGCCAACTGGGTGATATGGCAGAACGCGCCCGTGACGATAGCTTGGCCCGCGCCTTCGGAGCTGGCGCAGCTGAACTACCGCAGCAAAAAGGAGCTGACGGGCGCGATACGAATCGTGACGGTAGCGAATGTGGATGTCTGTGCCTGCTGCGGCACGCATGTGGAACGCTGCGGCCAGGTGGGCAGCATCAAGCTGACGTCCGCTCAAAGCTATAAGGGCGGAACCCGCGTTACCATGCTGTGCGGTATGCGGGCGTATGAGGATCACTGTATCAAGTTTCAGAACGCCGAGGCAGTCTCCGGTCTGCTGAGCGCGAAGATCAATGAAACAGCGGCTGCCGTGCAGCGCCTGGCGGATGAAAACGCGGCGCTCAGAGCGGAAAAGGCCGCGCTGGAGACCCGTCTGTTTGCGGCGGACGCCGCCGCGTTCCGCGGCAGAAAAAATGCGCTGGTATTCGAGCCCCACCTTTCCCCCGACAGCCTGCGACGCCTGTGTACGGCACTGATGGAGCAGTGCACGGGTGTGTGCGCGGCTTTTTCGGGCACGGATGCCGGAGGCTACAAGTATGCGTTGGGCAGCGCCGGAGGGGCAGATGTGCACGCTCTGTGTAAAGAGATGAACGCCGCGCTTGGCGGCAGGGGAGGCGGCCGGGAAATGCAGCAGGGGTCGGCGGCCTGCACCCGCGGGGATATTGAGGCGTTTTTTGCGCTGCGGCTGGGGGAATAACAGCCGCAGGGGGAAGGAATGGGAAACAAAACGGCCGCGCCGTGGAATTTATCCACAGCGCGGCCGTTTTTAGCAGTCCTGAGAAAAGATGCAGGCTCAGCCTTCCAGAATGTCGCCCAAAAGGACGTCCGCCATGATCAGGCTGCGCGGCACATGGAAAGGCCCTTTGAACGTGCTGCCTTTGCACGGCGGCTCGGTGGGCTTGCCGTCCCGGCGCAGATAACCGTACCATTCGCCGCAGACGTCGTCCGCAAAACAGGTTTTGCAGTACTCCGCCGTTTTGAAAAACCATTCCAGATACTTTTCGTCCTTTGTATCCCGGTAAGCCATCAGGCTGGCGATCAGGATCTCGTTGTGGGGCCACCACAGCTTCATGTCGTGCTCATACGCCTCCGGCGGCAGGCCCTTGCAGTCGATGAAGTACAGCAGGCCGCCGTATTCCTTGTCCCAGCCCGCTTCGATGGCAAAGTTGAACACGTCTTCGGCTTTTTTGTGCAGCGCCGCGTCGCCCGTTCGGTTGGCCTCCTCCATCAGGAACCAGCTGCATTCGATGTCATGCCCGGGGTTCACCACACGTCCGGCGGTGAAGTCGCCCTGGAACTCGCCATTCACGCCCACACTCTCCAGCGTGCATTTCATCTCCGGCTTGTGGTGATACGCAAAGATGTCGTGGACGCACTCGGCCGCATACCGGTCGTACAGCGCGGCCTGCTCCGGGTCTACGCGGCGCATCACGCTGGTCATATTCAAAAAGATCATCGGGTCCGCCAGTGCGCGGCCCGTGCGCGTCTCCGCAATGGTTTTGGGGCCCATTCCCGTGGGGTCCGGCATGCCGTGGTTCAGGTCATACACCAGCTGATACGCTTTGCGCGCGCGCTCCAGATGTTCCCGCTCGCCCGTCTGGCCGTAATACTCCGCGTTGCCGATGGCGTAAAAGCCTTCTGAGAAGCAGTACCGGCGCTGGCGCAGCGGTTTGCCGTCCGCCGTTACCGTGAAGTACAGCCTGTCCCCCGCCGTGCGGTTGATGCAGTGCTCCTCCAGAAAGTCCAGGCAGGACTTTGCGGCGTCCAGCCATTCCTGCTTTTTGCCGTACACGCGGCACAGGTACGAGAACGTCCACGCACAGCGCCCCTGCATCCACACGCTTTTGTCTGTGGAAAACACCTTGCCGTCACGCGTCAGGCAGGTGTAAACGCCGCCGTGCTCTTTGTCCATGCCGTGCTCCAGCCAGAACGAGACGCAGCTCTCCAGCTCCGCGCGGACCCAGTCCCGCCATGCCTGCAGTTTTTCCCTTTCCATTTGAAAAACCTTCTTTCCTTTATTCCGGCAGCCGTCGCTTGCCGGGAATGTCAAACCGTGCGGTCCGAGCGCGGCGGATGCCAGCCGCTGCCGATGCTCGCCGCAAGATATCCCGCCCCCATCAGCCCGGCGTTGTTTCCCAGTGCCGCGGGCACGACCCGGCATCCGCGGAAGCTGGGCTTGACCATCGGTGCGGTCACCCGTTCGAGCTGACCGAGGATATACGGCTCCCCCATGATGCCGCCGCCCAGCACCACCAGAGCCGGGTCAAAAGCGTGGATCAAGGATATGATACCACAGGCGACCTCGCGAATCCAGGCATCTACTTCCTTTTTTATTGTCGGATCGTTCAAATGTGCAAAAATATCCCGTCCCGTGGTGAGCGCCGGGTAAAGCGCCGTTACGCGGGCCACCAGCGCAGAGGTGCTGGCGTAGCGCTCGTAGCTCCCCGTGCCCTGCCGCGCCGGGTCCACGGCCTCAGGATGCGTGACGAGCCCCCCGAACTCCCCCGCGCTGCCCGCGCGGCCACGGTACAGCCGGCCGCCGATATACACCGCACCGCCCACGCCCGTGCCGTAGCTCACCATCAGGAAATCCTGTTCGTCCCGCGCCGCCCCGAAGGCGAATTCTCCCGCCGCCGCGGCGTTCACGTCGTTTTCCACAGCCACCGGCAGGCCCAGCTCCCCCTCCAGGATCTGCCGCGGGTTCAGCCCCGTGTAGCCGGGGATATTGTCGCTCAGGCGGATAACGCCCGTCCGGGCGTCCACCTCGCCGGCGGTGGAGACGCCCACACGCTCCACGCCCGGCGTCTGCCGCACAAGCTGCGCCACGCGGGACAGCATCGCCCGCGCCCCGCCGCCTCCGTCCGTCGGCGTTTCCTCTACGTCTGTCAGCACGCCGTCCTCCAGCACGCCCGACTTGATGTATGTCCCTCCGATGTCGATACATGAGATTTTCATTTGTTCACTCCTTGCCGTTCCGGCGCAGATGCGCCGTTGCTGTAAGTCCGCATTGCGGCTTCTCCGCTCAATAAGCGCCGCAGCCCACCGGGCACCGGCTTTTTCGTGTGCGGTTCATGAACCCTGGTGTGCAGGGCGTTCCCAATACAAAAAGCCCCGGTGCAGGGCAGGGCCGCCGCCCGTGCCCTGCGTCCGGGACTGGAAGGGGGAGCGTTATAAAGCGGCAGCGCGCTCAATGGCCGCGTCTATCATCGCCGCGCATTTTTCTACCTGGGGCATATCTTCAGGCCCGAGGCCCGGCAGCGGCGCGCGCACGCCTCCCAGAATCAGGCCCTCGCGCAGGCGAAGAATTTCCTTCATTACCGCATACAGGTTACCGCGGCAGGCGCACATGGCGTAGATGATCGCATCAATATCATACTGGACGGCACAGGCTTTTTCAACCTCGCCTGTTCGCAAAAGCGCATCGGCCTTCAAAAACAGCTCCGGCATCACTGCATAGGTGCCGCCGATACCGCCGTCCGCACCCATCGTGCGCCCGCCCACAAACTGTTCATCGGGACCGTTGAACACCACGAAGCCCTCGCCGCCCGCAGCCTTGAACATCTGGATATCCTGCACCGGCATGGAAGAATTTTTTACAGCCGCGACACGGGGATTTTTGCGCATCTCCTCAAACAGGGGCATCGTCAGCGCCACACCCGCAAGCTGCGGGATATTATAAATCACAAAGTCGGTGTTGGGTGCGGCGTTGCTCATCGCGTTCCAGTAATCGGCGATGGCGTATTCCGGCAAGTGAAAGTAGATGGGCGGAATGGCTGCGATGGCGTCTACTCCCAGGCTCTCGGCATGGCGCGCCAGTTCCACGCTGTCCCGCGTGTTGTTGCACGCCACGTGTGCGATGACCGTGATGCGCCCTTTGGCTACCGCCATCACATTTTCCAACGTGCGCTTGCGGTCGTCTACGCTTTGGTAAATACATTCGCCGGATGAGCCGCCCACATAAACGCCTTTGACGCCTTTTCGAATCAGATGCTCTGCAAGCGCGCGCACCCGTTCGGGGCTCACTTCGCCCGCGTCGTCATAACAGGCATAGAACGCGGGGATGACGCCGCAATATTTTTCAGGCTCTCTCATACAAATCGTTCCTCTCTCAATGGGGCGGCACAGGGCAAACAGCTCGCCGCCGCCGGATATATGCAGGCGGCCGTCATCCCTTGACGGCGCCCATCGTGATGCCCTGCGTAAAATACTTCTGGAAGCAGATGAATACTGCAACGATGGGTACCGCGCCCAATGTGGCGCCCGCCATCATCAGCCCGTAGTTCGTCGCGAACTCCGATTGCAGCCGGGCAATGCCCAGTGAGACCGTGATGGCATCGCTGCTTTTGAGCATGATGAGCTGCATAAAATAATCGTTCCAGGTATTGACGAAGGTGAAGATGGCAAGCGCCCCTACGCCGGGCTTGACGATGGGCAGCACGATATCCCAGAAGGTGCGCAGTTCGCCCGCGCCGTCGATTCTCGCGGCCTCCAGAAGCTCGGAGGGCAGAGTCTCGGAAAACTGTTTCATCAAAAACACGCCGAACGGCCAGCCGACCGTGGGAAAGATGACGGCCCATGAGGTATTGTACAGCCCGATGGCCGCCATAATGCGCACCAGGGGCACCATCACCACCTGCTTTGGCAGTGCCATAGCGCATACGAAAATGGCAAAAATGAATTTTGCGCCCGTAAATCGCTTTTTCGCCAATGCATAGCCCGCCAGCGAAGCGGTAAAGCATGTCAGCAGCGTGGCCATGGCGGCCTGGAACACACTGTTCCACAGCCAAAGGCCCGCCGGGTTTTTAAACAGCTTGACATAGTTTGCCGCCGTGGGCTCCGCAGGGAACCATTGAGGCGGCAGCTGAACCGTCGCCGTTTGCAGCTTAAACGAACCGGTCACGATCCAATACAGCGGGAAGATGAAGGTGAAAGCCAGCAGGCACAGCGCCGCCCACGCAAAAACTGTATAGGCTTTTTTATTTTTTTCCATTGCGCTTCCCCCTCCTTAATATTCCACGCCGGTGTTCATCGTTTTGAACTGCAGAACACTGAACAGCGCAATGATAATGGCCAGTACCACACCTACGGCGTTCGCATACCCATAACGGTACAGCGTGAAAGCATTGGTATATAAGTAATACATCACCGTGTCGGTGGAATGCTGCGGTCCGCCGGAAGTGAGCAGTTGGATAAGTGCGAAACACTGGAAGCTGTTGATAGTGGTAATGATGGCCACATACAGTGTCGTAGGCATGACGGAGGGCCATTTGATCTTCCAGAAGGTCTGCAGCTTGGTGGCGCCGTCCACCTCGGCGGCTTCCACCAGGGATCGGTCCACGTTGCCCAATGCCGCTACGTACAGCACAATGGGCTGCCCCACCGAAGTGGTGAACAGGATGAGGATAATGCACCAGATGGCAAAACGCGCATCGCCGAGCCACATGATATTCTGATCGATGACCCCCAGAGATTTGAGAGCCCAGTTAAAAATACCGTTATAAGCATCGAACATCCATTTCCACACGACCACGACCGCCACGGTGCCCGTGACCGCGGGCAGATAGAACACACAGCGAAAAAACGAACGCGGTGCCTCGTGCATCGGCGTGATGGCGGAAGCCACCCACAGCGAAAACGCGGTGACGGTGGGAACCGCAACCACAACGATGAGCAGCGTATTGAGCAACGCACGGTAAAACGTGGGCGTGGTGAATAGCTCTGCGTAGTTGCGCAGGCCCACGAAAGTCTCCATGGAGACCGGGGTCTTCATGGTGTAATCAAACAGGCTTGTAACAAAGCCTGTGAGCATGGGAATGATGATAAAGCAGCAGAAAAACAGCAGCGCCGGCAGCATGAAAAGATAACCGACGATATTGTCGTGGCGGCGCAGTGCGTGGCTGCGTCCATCCGCCTTGCCCGGATTGCGGTGCGCCATAAAAAAAGATTCCCCCTTTTACCAGTTGAGCCGGCCCTTGAAAACGGGAGGCCGTGCGGAAAAAATGTGCCGTTGTGCGCGGCCGCGGTATGCAGAAAGCGAACCAAACCTTTGTATGCGGTCCGGTTCGCCTTCGCACATCCGCCGCGCAGCCCCGCCGTCAGCGGGACCGCGGCGTCCGGTTTGCGGTTTATGCCATACCCGCGTTGGAATTTTCCACGTAGGCGTTTACAGCAGCGGTGACGTCGTCGCCATTGGTGACAGCCTGCAGCATGTTCCACCATTCGGTGCGCATGTTGGCAAAACCGTCCATAGTGTTGTAATACGGAGCGTAATATTTCGTCCAGCCGGACAGCAGCTTATACTCTTCATTTCCCGCATACAGGTCGCCGAAACTGGCGCGCACGGGAAATGCGCCGGTGCGCACAACGTTCTTCGGGCCCCAGGTCTCGTCGTCGCATACAAATTTGATAAACTCTTTCGCCGCGGCAGCTTTCGTGTCATCGCCGTTGTCGAACACACAGAAGCCGTTGACCAGATACTCCAGCGCGGGCACGCCGTCGTCGGAGGGGAACGGCAGGGAAAGCGTGGTGATAGCGTTCTCATCCAGCGTGGCCTGGTTCACAAGCTGCGTGGAGGTACCCCAGCAAAGTGTAAAAGAGGTGCTGCCTGTCTTGAACAGCTCGATATCGCTGCCTCCGTTGTAGGCAACGCCGTTGCCCAAAAGGCCGTCCTGAATCCACTTCTGCGCAGTTTCCAGGCCCTTGACGCCAGCTTCGCTGTTCATGGTATACTCGGTCATGTCCGCATTGGCAATTTCGGCTCCGTACAGATTGCTGATGAAGGCCCGGGTGCCCTGGTCCCCGCCCTGGCCCTGGCAGAACAGTGTGCCGGGATTCACACCGGCCTCGTGCAGAACCTTCAGCGCTTTTTCAAAGTCCTCAGTAGTCCAGGTGCGGTCGCCCTCCTGGTTGACAAACTCAAGAGCGCCGGCTTCTTCCCACTGCTTCTGATTGATGACCATATAGAACGGAGCGGAGCTGATGGGATACATGTAGGCGGTGCCATTGCCCTTGCATGCGTTGACCAGCGCGTCGTTATTCACATCTTTGACGAATTCATCGGTAAACAGATCGTCCAGAGACACCAGCTTGCCATTCTTGCCGTATTCGATGATGCGGCCCGGGGCGTCGAACAGCACGTCGGGGGCCGCATTGCCCTCGATGGCGGCCGTGATGGCGTCCGGCCCGGAGGTGAAGTCGATGGTCTCGAGGTTCACCTTGATGTTGGGATATTTTTCGTTGAACGCTTCGATGATCTTCTGCTCGTAAGTGCCGGCGGGATCATCGGCATTTTCCTGCCCAAAGGTGGGGAACGCCCACCAGGTAATCTCTGCGGTCATCTGGGTGGGATCGTCCGACGGGGAAGCGGAAGAAGAAGCGGCCGGGGCCGACGTAGAGACGGGTGCGGAAGAGGATGTGCCGCTTGCATTACAGCCGGCAAAAATGCCGACGGACAGAACCAGCGCGAGAGCGACGGCGAACAGCTTTTTCATAGTGGTCCTCCTGTTTTTGATATATTGGGGACGGCGCGCACCGCGTACCGGTACCTGCGGGGCGCGTCCTGTCCTGCTTCGTCCTCATAGTACCATTTGTGAAAAACATTTTCAATCTGCTTTTGTAATGAAAATCTTTTCGTTTTTTGTGCATCGTGCCAAATTCTTACAATTTGATGAAAAGCTCTTGTGTGTTTTCCTTTCGTATGCTTATAATTAAAGAAAGCACAAATGAAAAAGATTTTCATTTTTTAAATCTGAAAAGGAGGCGCCCCGTGGAATATAAGGACGTATTGGATACGATGACGGGCGAATACAACAACCTCACAAAATCCGGGCGGAAGGCAGCGGACTACATCTTTGCGCACCGTGTGGAGGCACAGTACATGTCCATCACGGCGCTGGCGGAGGAATGCGGCGTAGCCGAGGCCACGATCTCACGGTTCTGCCGTACGCTGGGCTTTTCCGGTTACAATGATTTCAAACTGGCCCTTGCAAAGGCCAGCGGCGCCCCGGCGGCGGATGACGAGGTCGGCATCTATGGAAAGGTCCTGCCGGAGGACAGCATTACCGACATGTGCAAAAAGCTGTATGCCACGAACGTGGCGGCCATTGGCCAGACGCTGGCGCAGATCGACGAGGAGAATGTGGGCCTGGCAGTGAAATATCTTTCCGCCGCACAGCGGGTCTATTGCTTCGGACAGGGGGGAAGCCTGGTCATTGCCATGGAGGCATGGGCGCGTTTCATTACAGCCGCACCCCAGTTCCAGTGCATCGAGGACTCCCACATGCAGGCCATGGCCGCGGCGCTCTCCACGCCGGACGACGTGATCCTGTTTTTTTCCTATTCCGGCGCGACAAAGGATATGCTGGATGTGCTGCGCCCGGCGCGCAGACGCGGCGCAAAGATCATCCTGGTGACGCATTTTGCAAAGTCGCCTGCCGCTGCGATGGCAGATGTGACCCTGCTGTGCGGCTCCAAGGAGGGGCCGCTGCAATCCGGTTCCGTGGCTGCAAAGATGGGTCTGCTGTTCATCATCGACGTACTGTTCAATGAATATTGCCGCACCAATCCCGCCCTGACGGAGGCGAACCGCGAGGCTACGGCAGGAGCCATTTCAGCAAAGCTGCTGTAAGCACAGAACGAAAGGGATGTGACTGTGATGGATTATGAAAATATCACCGAGCGCCGTATACTTGTATTTGGAGATTCAAACACGTATGGATACGACCCGGAGCGGGACGGCCGTTATGGGGAAACAGAGAGATATCCGTGCCGTATACAGGCTTTGCTGGGGCCGGGCTGGACCGTGATCGAGGAGGGCCTGCCGGGCCGTACCGCGGTGTTTGACGACCCCGTCACCGAAGGGCTGTGCGGCCTTTCCTACCTTACGCCCTGTATGATGAGCCATGCGCCCTTGGATACACTGGTGGTGATGTTGGGAACAAATGATACGAAGGAACGGTTCGGATGCAATGCCTATCTCATTGCACAGGGCATTGGACGCCTGTTGAAAAAGGCTGCCGATACCGATGCATGGCGTGATAAACCCGATATATTGGCTGTATGCCCTGCGCCTATTGTGCCCGCATACGAGAGTCTGGTCTTCCGCAACGCTTTGGGTGGCGGATGTGCGGAAAAGGCTGCCGCTCTGGCACAGGAACTGGAGCCCGTGGTTTTGCAGCTGGGCGCGCGCTTTCTGGACGCAGGGCGCGTGCCCGGCGTGGAAGTGCATCCGCTGGATGGCATACACCTGACGCGGAGCGCGCATGCGGCATTGGCCCAAGCGCTTGTAGAGGTACTGAAAACGTGATAAAATGAGGGCGGACAAGATCCGTCCTTATTTTTTGCGGCCGGCTGCGGACGTGTTATTTTTACAGCGTTTTTGTTTTGCGGACACGTCTTCATGCTGTATGATGGATCTGAAAAACGATCGGAATGAAAAAGAAACGGAGTATTCCTGTGAAACTGGACAAACTGACTGTACTGAAAATCCTGGGCATCGCGGGTGCGGCGATATTCTTTTACTGGGCCCTGCAAAACCTGTCGCTGCTGGCGGACGCGGCGGGCTGGCTGCTCAATATCCTGTGGCCGCTTCTCCTCGGCTTCTGCATGGCGTTCGTGCTGAACATCCCAATGCGCTTTTTTGAACGGCACCTTTTGAAGAATCCAAAAAACAAACGCGCGGCGGCGCTGCGCCGTCCGTTGTGCATCCTCCTCTCGCTGCTGGCCATCATTGTTATTTTGACGGCGGTGTTCGCCTTGGTGGTGCCGGAGCTGCTGAGTGCGTTTGCGGTGCTGGGAGAGGCCATCCCCGAGTTTTTGACGGCCGCGCAGAAGTGGGCGCTGGAAGGGGCCGACCGGTTCCCGCAGGCGGAGCAATGGCTGGCTTCGCTGCAGATCGACTGGAATGAAACGGGCAAAAAGCTTCTGAGCTACGTTACCGAAGGCGCGGGCAATCTGCTGGGCGGCACGGTATCGGTGCTGTCGGGCATCGTGGGCGGCGTGTTCAACGCCATCATGGCGTTCATCTTCGCGCTGTATATCCTGCTGGGCAAGGAGAAGCTGAAAAGCCAGACGGCCCGTGTGTGCGTGGCGTTTCTGCCGCGCAAATGGGCGGACAGCCTGTTCTTTGTGGCCAATATGGCCAGCCGCACGTTTGCGAAATTCGTTTCCGGCCAGTGCACGGAGGCGTGCATTCTGGGCACGCTGTGCTGGCTGGGCATGTCGCTGCTGCGGCTGCCCTATGCGCCCATGATCGGCGCGCTGGTGGGCATTACGGCGCTCATTCCCATCGTCGGCGCCTGGGTGGGCCTCATTGTGGGCGCATTCATGATCGGGATGGAGAGCCTGACGCAGGCGCTGATCTTCGTGATTTTCCTGCTGGTGCTCCAGCAGGTGGAGGGCAACCTCATTTATCCCCGTGTGGTCGGCTCCTCAGTTGGGCTGCCGCCCATCTGGGTGCTGGCCGCCGTCACGGTGGGCGGCAGCCTGTGGGGCATTGCGGGCATGCTGTTTGCGGTGCCGGTGTGCAGTATCCTGCACGCGCTGCTGCGCTTGGGCGTGCACCGCCGCCTGGAGGCGCAGGCTGCTGCCGGGGCCTCTGTGCCTGCGCCGACGCCGGAGGAGAAAATGTGACTGAACCAGAAAAGCGCCGTTCCGCCGGAACGGCGCTTTTTTCTTGCGTATATACTACAAGAATGGTATACTATAACCCATCGGCGGCCCGTCCGGGCCGGAGTTTTGGCTGTCTCTTATACACATCTGACGCTGCCGACGAATAGAGAGGTGTAGATCTCGGTGGGCGCCCTGTCATTAAAAAAAAAAAAAAAAAGAGCCTACGAGACGGACTCCCTGGTGAGACAGGTGACAGGCACAATGATAATGAGTGAATGGAGTCGGGAGGATGACTTAGAAGACAGTAGGACAAGGATAGGGAGGCATGATGCATGGTAGACACAAACATG
>OJJT01000614.1_pt1 | contig 14749 bp, 17 predicted proteins | sample 1596281 | NCBI WGS metagenome assembly OJJT01 (sample SAMEA4350145, study PRJEB24818) | metagenome | biome: human; feature: gut; material: faeces | place: Denmark | collected 2013-09
TTGTATGCGTTGTTTATAATGAGTTTTGTGTCATGATTTGTCTGCTTTTTGTTTTCATTTGGTTTTTTTTTTTTTTTTTTTTTCAAGCAGAAGACGGCATACGAGATTTCTGCCTGTCTCGTGGGCTCGGAGATGTGTATAAGAGACAGGCCCCGGTCCGGCCGGTGTCGTCACACACTCGCCTGACATAATCCATTGATTGGCTTCTTCCTGTTCGAATTGAATCTCCAGAATACCGATCGGGCAGAACGATAAGCTCACGCTGTTTTCATCCGGAAAAGCCGCAATATTCCATTGTTCCGCTAAGTCCATGACTTCTTCCCGGGCTTCACTTACATCCTGAATCTGCGCCTCAAACGATAGTCCAATACTCATCGCCAACCCTCCTGTTCTTTCTTTTTTCTTATTATAACATATTCCCCATGCCGCTTTTCCTTTCAAAAAGAAAAGCGGACTTCCGTCTTTCCTTCGGCATGCCCGCTCATTTTTTTATGATGTATGATTTGTTATTCCGCTGCGCTCTTTCCAATCACAAACGCATACGCCCGGCCCGGCTGCGGATCCAGTTCTTTGTAGACGCTGTCCACCTCGGTAAAATCATGCACCGGCACATAGACCACATCTTCCCAGGTCAGCTCCGGATTGTGGCAGACGAGGAAGTCCTCAACCGCGATCCGGTGATCATGAACGCCGACGATTGTGATATGATAGGACGTTTCATCTAATTCATTCCAGCCTTCCAGCAAGCCGCCCTGCGGCAGCGGATCTTTATACAGGAACAACAGATATTCCGAACCATCACGGCCGCCGTAATAGAAAGAATGTCCGATGAATGTTTTTCCATCCTGTGCCTTATAAAGAAGCACGATGCGTTCAAATTCATCCAGACTGGTTTTAACTCTAAACGTTTCAATCATTGTTCATCACCTCTTGATTTCAGTATAAATAGCCTGCCCCAAAAGCTCAACTACGATTTTTCAGGTTTACTAAACCTTCCTTATTTTACAGAATGGATTTTCTCCCCCCGCGTTCATCTATATTTCAAAGATCGCTTTCCATTTCCGGATTTCATTGGTAAGATGAAAGTAGAAATTTCTATGCCTTACGAAGAAAAGGTTGACTTGCCTTATCATTCAAAGAGGAAGCTAAAGGTGAAAGCATGAAAAAGAATATCCTAATACGCCGCAGTTCAATAATATTCATCCTTTTCCTGATCCTGCTTATGCTGTACCGGACGGCAAATATTCATGTCGTTCAGGAACGAACGAGCGATCATCCCTGTTACTGGTTATCCGTTCAAAATTCACCGCTTCTATTTTCAAATTTCAACCGGCAATTTCAGGCAGATAATGATATGACCTTTCTCAGCATGGACATCAAGACCCGTGAGTTCCTTCCTGGACTAGCTCTCTTTTCTTCACCTTGGGGGATCGTGGGGGATTACAGGGTTCGGCTGAATCCAAAGGGCCCGGGTTATCGGCTGACCGTGCTGGAACAGCATCGCGATCATCAGCCGCTCAGCTGTCAATTCGCACTCACGTCCGATCTTAACCGCACGTTGGTTCAAGAAGAAAATGGCGTTGTCTGGTTTGAACAAGACGAACCGGTTAACAACCCTCAGTCTGAAGTTCAATTCGATCGAATCTGGACGTTTCAGACACGCACCTATGAAATTCAGATCTCCGCTGCTGACTTCCTGATCGAACGGATTCAGCCAACCGTTGAGAAAACTTTTCGTCACCTGATCGAAACTCAGACAAAATAAGTGAAATTCTGATTTTAGTTAGCTTTTAGAAAGTGAGAACTGCTCATGAAAAAACATCGCTTCCTTCTCACCAGCCTGCTGATCCTGCTTTTGTTAGCCGGCGGCCTGACCTATCGCAACGTCAATATCAAGGTTCTGGATTCCATGGAAAATCCCACCTGCACCGGCCTCCAGGTTCGCAGCGCCCCTTTCCTGTTCGTTGATACTCAGCGGCAATTTCAGGCCGGTGATCAGATGAAAGTGGTCGAAACTCTGATCTGGGCAGAAAATTTCACGCCTGTCCTGGCTCTGCCTTCCGCTGCCACCGCCAGCTATACCACCTACCAAATTCTGCGGGAATCTGGCGAACCTGTGCTTTTCTATGTGAATGAACAACAGCGTGATCAAACTTGCGGTCTGTCCACGATTTTCAACAGTCCCAGTAAAACGCTCCGCGAATCGGGCGGCGTAAAATGGACAGAACAAACCATGGCCGTTTCAGATCCCGCTTCCTCCGGTTATTCGGCATCTGTGATCTGGACCATCAGGAATCATGACCGCTTGATCGTCATGGAACTGCCCGACATTCTGCGTGATCTGATAAAACCTGCCGCTGAGGAAACATTTCTAAAATTAGCAGCCTGATTATTTCCCGGGAAAGGATACGAATCCCGTTCTCTTATCCTGATTTTTAGAAATTTGAATATCCGCAGGACTTTGTACAAGTTCATGGAACGCAAAGAAATACAATGATATCTTTCAAAAGGGGGGGAAATTCCGATGTTCACTTCTGCCCGCAGCGCTCAGATTGCCATCAACGGTGATACGATGAATTATCTTGTCTTTGGACAGGGATCAAAAACACTGATCATTCTGCCCGGATTGGGCGATGGACTGGCTCCCGTTCATGGTCAGTTTCAGGCGCTTGCTTTTGCGTTCAGCTACCGGCGGATTGCCCAGCACTTTAAAGTTTACTTGTTCAGCCGCCGGAATACGCTGCCTCCAATCTATTCCACGCGGCAAATGGCTGCCGATCAGGCCCTTGCCATGAAAACATTAGGTATTAAAGCCGCTTCCGTTCTGGGCATATCGCAGGGCGGGATGATCGCCCAGTATCTCGCAGTCGATTATCCGGAGCTTGTCAGCCGGCTCGTCCTGGCCCTCACCACAGCGCAGCCTGCTCAGATGACCCGCGATGTCCTCCAAAACTGGATCCGCATGGCAAACCAGTCGGATTATTCCGGTTTGATGACCGATACAGCTGAAAAGTCTTATTCCGAAGCCTATCTCAAAAAATACCGCCGATTTCTTCCTCTGCTCAGCCGATGGGGGAAACCTCAAACCTTCGACCGGTTCCTCACGCAAGCTCAAGCTTGTCTTGATCATGACGCGCTGGAAGAAATCCATCAGATCTCCTGCCCGGTCTTCGTGATCGGGGGCGAGTGCGATCACATCGTTGGCGTTCAGGCTTCCCGCGATCTGGCTGAAAAGCTGAACACCTCTTCTCTTTTAATTTATCCAGGCTTGGGTCATGCCGCTTATGAGGAAGCCGGCGATTTTCAACAACGAATCCTTGATTTCTTAACCCGGGCATAGCGATCCGCCAAGATTGTTCCCTCTGATCATCACAGTCTGGCAGTCCTTCAAAACAAAGAAAGACTCCCCCTCATGCGGATTTTTATCAATCCGGTTGAGCGAGAGTCTTTTATTCTGCTTTTGATTCTTGATTCTAAACTGATTCCCTTGACAGTCCGCTTAATAAGCCAGCGTTGTGCCCCACTGTTCTTTATCCAGTCCGGCCCAGACGATCACATGTCCCATGCCCTGACGCTCGTTAACCAGAACCGCGTCGGACGGTCCCATATAATCCTCATGCGCGATCATCACGGTAAACTGATCAGCGCCCTTCTGGATCACCCAGCCTTCCGCAACAGATTTCGCAAACGGACGATCCTGCCGGCTGACCAGACTGACCGGAGCCGGTACGGCAAAGCACGGCGCTTTTTCCCCTTTCGGGTTGAGTGAGAAAATCGTCGTGATCGAAGTGAAACCCGCTTCGTTCAGCTCGGTTTCCAACATGACCGACGGCGTCGTCGTATTGTAATGCAGCGACAGCCGCGTGTCCGTCAGACGGACTTCGGCCTGCTCCGCCAGCGTCAGTACTTCGCAGTCGCTGTTGTTCAGCGTCAGTCCCGCCGTCTGGCCTTTCAGCGTAACCTGAGCGGCCGGCGAGAAATGCCAGCGCTGCACAATTTTATGCTTATCCTTCGGGTTGGCGTAAATCTCGTCATGGACAAGAATCAGATCTTCCCGCAGCCAGACCACTTTCCGGCTGAGCACCGCGCTGCCGGTTTCCAAATCCATGTAGCCTAACGCCGCCCCCTGCGCCAGCCGGAAGCTGCCAACTTCGCTCATCTGCGTGTTCAGCGACCAGGAACGCTTATGATATCCCCAGGAACGCTTGCACCGAATTGACGGCTGATCGTCCAGCTCGATGACATTGTGCGCCTTCGGTCCTTTAAACTCATACCGTTCCGGCTTATCGACATACGTCAGCCGGCCGCTGTCGCGCACAATATCCTCACCGCGGTAAAACAGATCGACATGCAGCTTGTCCTCATGGGCATGCCCGCCGCCATGGACGCCGTTGGTGAAATGCAGCCACGTTTGATCCGCGGAATCATCGCTGTGCCAGAAAATATGTCCGCTCTCCGGGAAGATGACGCTGCGCTTACCGGACGGGATGGACGGCATGTCCGCATACGCCTTCGCCGCTTCCGCGCCCAGATCAAACACACAGTCAAAATCAAACTCCGGATACCCGGCAGCTTTCCAGGCTGGATTATTGAAGCTGACAGCCGCTTTGGTGATGATGTCGCGCACGTCGATATCATCACTGTCGCCCATCGCCATTTCGTTTCCATCCGGTTTACGGTGTTCGACGCAGAAGTCGATCATTTTCGCCAGCCGCTCGTTGTACCCGGAAGGCAGGGCGATACCGTTACGGTCGGCCAGAATCTTCACTTCCAGGAAATCCTGCGCGACCTCGTTGTGATACATCGTCGATTGTTCCCAATGCACACCGTCCGGATACACCTGCCGCTGCAGCTGCAGATCCAGCCGGCGCAGCGCTTCCTTGCGCATTTCCTCACTGAACGGATGTTCCGGCATCAACAAGGCCGCCGTAAACAAACCGTGGTTTTCCAGCACGCCCCAGTTGGAAATGATCTTCGTGCTGTTCCAGACTTCCGCGATGAACTTTTCCTGTTCGAGGATCGATTCCTCAAACAGCGAACAGAAACCGTCGGTCAGCGCCGGACTGTTGCGGAACAGACAGAAAGCCTTGATCCACAGGTTCATCCGGATTCCTGTTTCCAAGGTCCGGCAGGCATTAGCACAGTCCGGATCGCGCAGGTTGATCTGGCAGATCCAGCTCTTGCATTGTTTGACGAACGCTTCAGCATATTTCTCATCCCCGGTCAGCACATACGCCTGTCCCATCGTGATCCAGAAATGATGACGGTTAAACGCGAAGATCCATTCCGGATCATCCGCCGGCTGATGCAGCCAGTTGATCTCCTTTTCAAACACGACCGGAATTTCCGTGTATTCCATATCCCAGCGCAGATCAAAACGGAAGCTCTGAGCGCAGGCTTCATCTGCCCGGGCGATGATCTTGTCGATCTGATCCTGCGCGCAATGGGTTAGAACATAGTCCTTCACCGCTGCCACGTCGTTGACAAAAAATTGTTTCTTCTGTGCAAAAAATTCATTTTTCTTCATGCTTTACTCCTTACCAATACCGGTTCCAGTCCGTCACCATCCGCGTCAGGGCTTCCATATAATAGTAGTCGCCCCAGCTGCAGCACTCGTCAACACCCTTATTGCGGCAGGTGTTGGTCGGCGTGTGGCGGTTATAGGTGCTGTGAAGCAGGATGCCGTTGGTCGAATCCCAATCCTTGACCTCATAGTTGTCGATCAGCGATTTCATCATCTGATACGCGAGCTTCGTATAGTATTCCGCTTCTTCTTTGTCCAGCACTTTCGCCGCTTCCAGGAAGCCGCAGATCACGATCGCCGCTGAAGAGGAATCGCGCGGTTCGCTGCTGCCGTCGGTAAAATCAAAATCCCAGAACGGAACCAGATCCTTCGGCAGATGGCGCAGATAGTAATCACTGATGTGGCGGAACAGTTCCAGGTATTCCGGATCCTGCGTGTATTGATAGCTCAGAATCGTACCGTAAACGCCCCAGGCCTGCCCGCGTGCCCATGCGGAATTATCGCGGTTGCCCTGATGCGTGACGCCCTTGAGCGGCAGGCCGGTTTCCGGATCGAAGAAATACGTGTGGATCGTCGAATAGTCCTCCCGCACGACACACTTCATCGCGGTACGGATATGCTTATGCGCGATATCCGCAAACTTCGGATCGCCGGTGACCTCGCTGGCCCAGTACAACAGCGGCAGGTTTAACAGACAGTCGATGATCAGCCGGTAGCTGTCCTTATCGCCCATCTCGCCCCAGGCCTGAATGAATTCGCCTTTTTCCTGGAAGCGGGTGATCAGCTTCTCCGCCGCCATGATCGCGGCTTTCTTCGCCGTTTCATCGCCGGTCAGCTTGTAGCCTGCGACGCAGGACAGGGAGTACAGGAAACCCAGGTCATGATGATCAACGCTGAATTCCTCATTGATCCGTTTGTAGAAGTCCTCCACCTGAATCAGCGCGGCATATTTGAAGATGTTCTTTTTCGTGTGTTCATAGGCCAGCCAGATTTCACCGGTCCAGAAGCCGTTGGTCCAGTCCTTGTTGATGATCGGCTGATAGAATAAATCGGTGCTGCTGGCAGCCTGATATTGATACGTGAACGCCGGCAGGTTTTTTTCTACCTGGGCGCAGGCACGGTCCAGCGCAGCGGTGATTTCTGCTTTTGTCGCTTGGGGTTTATCTAAAAATTCGATACGGTCCATGATGGAAAACCTCTCTTTCTTCTCTGTCTTGAGTTTATCATCATTTTTCGCTATGATAAATAGGAAGGTTAAGGTTTTTTTGTATAAATTAAAGAAAGAAGGAAGGGAAATGCAGGATTTCAACGTGACGTTCCGCTATGCGATTCAGCGGGAATGTACTTTAGAATGGCGGGTGAAACAGAATCGCATCGATTACAACAATCTTGTGTTCATATTAAAGGGAAAAGCATTGTATAAAATTGACGGAAACGAACAGATTTTAACCGAAAATCAGGTGCTTCTGATTCCGGCGGGCAGTCTGCGGGAAGCGGAACGGTTTGCGGAGGAACCGCTGACGCTGCAATCCTTTGATTTTTTCAGCGATCAGCCGCTGCCGGCCTTGCCTCAGTCGATTCTGACCTTGGATTCGCTTGATTTCTATCTGCCGTTATTTCAGGATTTCAACCGGCACTGGCTGACTGAAAAGCCGTTGTCCCGGCTGCATTGCAAAGCGTTGTTCTATCAGATTCTGGACGAGCTGTATCAGACAGCCTGGGCAATGCAGGAAAATCCGCATGTCCGGCAGATGAAAACTTACATCGAATCGCACCTGACGCAGAATATCACCATGGAGGATCTTGCTTGGGTCAGCGGCTTAAACGTCGTGTACTGCGGTGCGTTGTTCAAGCAGGAAACAGGGGTTACCGCTTTGCGATACTGGCGCACACTCCAAATCCGCAAAGCCGCCCAGCTGCTGAGCGAACCGGACATTTCTGTCAGTGAAGCCGCATGGCAGTCAGGCTTTGACGATCTGTTTTATTTCTCCAAATTATTTAAGGAAATCCAGGGCGTATCGCCCAAGGTCTATCAGCGACGGCATTCTATATAAATAACGATCATTTTCTTCTATTCAATCCGCGTCTTCCTCCAGCGCTTCAATATAAAAGCTGACGGGCCGGAAACCGTCATTGCAGGAGATCATTGCGGACCGCGGATTTTTCATCCAGCCTTCGTAAAGATTTTCCCCGCCGTGGGCCAGCGTCATTACGAACGCCGAGAGGCTTGACCAAGCGCTATCACATAGGCCCTCCGGCTTTTCCCAGCCGTTGGCGATGAAGACCTGCCCTTCCCGCAGGTCGCAGGCATGGAGCATCGGATTTTCATAACGTTCCATCAAATCGGTATGTTCTATCACTTTCATCACGGTAATTCTGCATTTCTTCATCGTTTATCCCTGCCTTTGTCTTTCTCATTGTAGCATATTCATCCTTACGGATTCATGAGATTCTGCGTTTTCGCTTCATCAAAAGGAATCAACTTTCATTTCGGTTTCTGCCGCGATTCTTTTGTTTTCCAGTTCTTGATGTTTACGAAATGAATCGACAAAAACAAAAAAACCCTTGTCTGGATGGCAAGCGTCTATTTCAATCATACAAAATTCTAAAAATCTGGATCCGCGGGTGGTCTTTTTCATTCCCTGCGGATTTATTGACAGGAAGCGTTGAACAAGTTTTCTGCCAAGTTCTCTTTGTTTACCAAGAAGTTCTTCGCTCATCTTCATTATCCGTCAACATCAGAAATGAAACTGAACGCTCAAGACCAGCGCTTTCCTTTATTCCGGCTTTTGATTCTGATTGCGGATCTCGTTGATTTCATCAATATCGTCGAAGCATTGAGAATCGAAGAACTCTTTGAGCGAAAGATTCAGCGCCAGGCAGATACTATAAATCGTCGGCATATACAACGTTTCCTGATCCTTTGACATAAAGCTGGAAATCGTGCTGTTGCCGCAGGCCTTCTGACTCAGCCCGCTTGGATTCATGTGATATTCCCCGCATAACTCTTTGATTCTGATTCGTAATGCTTCACTAAATTTCATCGTTATAGTCCATCCTCTAAATTATCGAATAACTCACTGTCGAAGAACTGACTAAACGACATATCGAACGCGCCTAAAATCTTACAACAAGTATGAAGCGTCAGATACTTATCCGGCTCCCGCTTATAATTGTAAAATGTATTCTTGCTGAGACCGCTCACCTTGGCCAGCTCATAATACGTCCAGCCCCGTTGCGCGCGAAGTTCATCGATTCTCTTAAGCGTTGCCTCGTTCAATTTCATGCCATCGCTACCTTTGCATCCACCCTGAATTAGTCAATAACTTCCAATTCCTGCTTTTATTATAACTAGCCGCATGATAAAATTGGTTTGGAGGTTATGTGCTAAACTTATGGAAAACAAAGAGTTCCCGGATGTCGGTTCCGCTGTGCGCCAAATCCGGATTGACAAAGGCGTGACAATCGAAGCCCTTTCCCGTATTACTAAAATTAGAATTGAAGAGTTGAACAGCCTGGAACAAGGCGGAAACTGCCCGGTTCCTGATTATTTCATGATCTTAACCGCGCTGGGTTACGATTGGGATCAGATCGTCGACTTCCTGCAGCACGGCCAGACCCCGCTGACATAAAATCACAGCCCCGGATGTTGTTCGTTCCTCTGTCTGTATCCAAAAGAAAGTAAAAGAAAAGAGGATGACCCTCTTCTCCTCTTCCCCGCTTACTATCCCGGAATTGAATATCTGTTTCGTTTTCCAATCCCGGCGAACGTCTAAGGAAGCGAAGCGAAATCATCCTGCTTCTGTTGTTGGCTTAGATCCCTAAGAACTGGTAAAAATCAAATAACGGAAAAGTACCTGATAAAACAGATAAGTAAATTGACTTCATGGTTGATTACTCCTCTCTTTTCAAGTACTTGATACAAAAAATATATTATCCGAACTCAGATTAAACAAGGAAACACGCTTAATAAAGATGGTTTAAAACACGGCGCTTCCCTGTGTCGTTTTTATAGAATTTACAGTAAAGGAGAGCGAATGAAACAAGTCAACGCTTTAATAAGGATAACCCGTCTGAAAAAAGGAATTAAAGCGGCGGCGTTAGCCCATGAATGCAATATCACAGCCAGTTATTTAAGTCAGATCGAATCCGGGAAGGAAGTCGATCCGGCGATCACTTCGAAGATCCTGCGCCAGCTGGGAATTGAGATCAAGAAGAATAACCGGCAGGTTCAGAAATACGACAGAATGATGGACGACTTGATCAACGCGGCGGCGTATTACGATCAGGCCCGGGTCCAGGAACTGATCGATCAGCTGGCTAAATCCGAGGCTGTTCTCATGGAGTCCGAGCTTGCGCTAAAGTGGATGCTGACAACCTTTATTGCGCAGGTCTTGAATAAAAATAACGGGGCGATGAAAGAAACACGGGAGATTCTGAAAAAATGCGTAAAATTGTTTACTCCGGAGCTGCTTCAGATTTATTTTTTGTATCTGGGGATGTCCTTTGCGAACAGCCGCAGCGATTTGTTTAAGGAGTCCATGTTGAAAGTTTTGGGGATGAAGGAGAGAGAATCCGTAACTTCGATCGCCCATTACAATCTGGCGATCTGTTATGCCCGGGAAAATAATCATTTTCTGGCTGACAAGCACAACCTCAAAGCGCAGCGCGCCTTTCTCGACGAACAGAATTATCTCCGCTTGATTTTCAGTAAATCTTTCGAGGCTGTTTTGTATTCGGAAAACGGGATGATGGAGGAAGCGCTGGAAATTTCCTGTTCCATTCTCGATCAGACGATCATCAAGATTCCGCTTTACCAGCGTCAACAGGTCCTTCATAATATTCTTTTCACCTGTATTCTGGCGAAGCGCTATGAAGATGTCCAACGTTACTGCGCTCAATATAGTTCTTCCGTCGAATTGAATGATTTCCACCGCGCCCTGCAGGCCTGGGCCTTCATCAAACTGAATCGTCCCGAGGAAGCGGAAGCCTTGATTCAAAGCTGTACGCCGGATAAAAACGATCCGTTTGCCTCGCAGTTTATCGCGATCGTCCATTTGACACTGGCGCAGGATGAAGCGGGACTGCAGCGTCTATTGATCCAGTTTCAAAAGTTCGCGCTCAAAGTGGGCAACGACCTTTCCGCCAAATTCATCACGGACTTGTTATGCGAGAGTTATATTCGCAAGAACAATTATTCGAAAGCCGTGTATTACCAAAATCGAATTGCACGCAAAAATTAAATCCAGGAATTCAGGAAGAAAGAAGGTTACGAAGATGCCGGAAGAAGTACAAGATCTGCTGGAACAGCTGGCTCAGGACAATCAGGTGAGTGTCGATGAAATCAAACAGGATCTGCAAAATCGGATCAATCAGGCGTGGGAGGATCCGGAAGATAAATATCCTGAGTTTCGGCGATTCTTTAAAAACAAAAAACCGACCTCGGTATTTTTCCTGTATGCCTTCGATCAATTACAGAAGATGAACGATAAAATCCAGGAAATCATTGAGGAAGTTTATTTAACGGAGATGAAAGCGGGAACGGAACCCTCCATTGAAGTCGCCGCCCGGCTGGACGCCCGCCAAATGGAAGATCCGATCGAAACCTTCCTGGCAATTTTAACCTGTCTTCAAAGCAACGCGCTGATCATTGAAACCATCCGGAACATGGATATCTGACAGTTTAATGCTTCGCTTGCTTATTGCCTTAATCCCCAGACTGATGAGCTTTTTTCTCTGACAGCGAACGTTTCGTTCGCTTTTTCGATATAAAAAAGAGCTGGATTAGATCCAGCCCATCTTCCTCACTTTCTAAATCAGTTGTTCACGCTTTTAGAGAAAGTGTGTGAGGTTTCTTAGAATTCCTTATTTCGCCTGATCTAAGCAATCAGTAACGCCTTTGATAACTGCGTTAGAAGAATTCGTTGCGCCGGAAACCGTATCGACTTCCGCAGAGTTTGCTTCGACGATCGCCGCGCAGACCTTTTCCATCGCTACATCGCCCAGACCTGCAGTTTCTGCCTGTTCCGGAGTTGTAACGCTGGTGATCTTGCCGCCTTCAATCTTCACTTCGACTGTTACGTCGCCGTTGTTGCCCTTCTGAGTGGATGTGTATGTGCCGTCTTTGTAGCCTGCAGCGTCGCCGCCCTTATCCTTGCTTCCGCAAGCGCTCATGGACAGAACCATCATGCCGGCCAGAGCCAATGCTAAAAACTTTTTCATCTTAATTTCTTTCTCCTTCCAAAAATATCGAACGTTGTCGATAGTTTAATCATATCAACACCGGTTTCCAATGTCAATTCCCGAACGACGCATTCTTGTGAAAAATCGCCTTAAAATAAGGATGAAAGCGGCTTACAGATCGTCTTTGAGCGCGGAAGCTTTCGCATACGCACTGGAACGAGCTTCAAAGAAATCGGTTTTGATCAGGTTGGCGTTGGCGTACTGACTGACCCATTTCATGGATGCCGGTTCTTCTTCCTCGCCCGGATACAGAATTTCCAGATGAATCGCCTTGGCGCGCAGATTGCCGAGATAGCGGATATAATCGCGGATCATTGTTTTGTTCAGCCCCGGGATCTCATCACCCAGGATCGCACAGCCCCATTCGATTTCTTCCTCAACGCCCTGCTTTAACATCTCCCGGTAAAGCTGTTCCCGTTCTGGTGTAAACAGTTGCGGTTCTTCCTTGCGCAGTTCCAGAATCATACTGCGGAACAGCCACAAATGAGTGTTTTCATCGCGATTGATATAACGGATTTCCTGAACTGAACCCGGCATCAAGCCCATCCGGCCGAGGTTGTAGAAAAACATGAATCCCGAGTAGAAGTAAATTCCTTCGAGAATGTAATTCGCGATCAGGGTTTTCATCAGCTGCACCGGCGTGCGTTGTTCAATGAATTCGTTATACAGCCCGCCGATAAACTCGTTGCGCTTCAATAACCGCGGATCTTCCTTCCATTGATACAGAATCTCTGTGCGCTGATCCGGCGAACAGAAGGAATCGAGCATGTAGCTGTAACTCTGGGAATGAACGGCTTCCTGAAAAGCCTGGATTGTCAGGCACAGATTGATCTCGTTGGCCGTGATCACCTCGCCGATATTCGGCAGGTTGGCCGTCTGAATACTGTCAAGAAAGATCAGAAACGACAGTGTTTTATCGAGCGCTGTCTTGACGGCTGGTTCCAGCTTGGGATAATCCTTGAGATCCTGGCCGAGATTGATTTCCTCAGGAATCCAGAAATTATTCATCGCCTGACGGTACCAGTCGGACACCCAGCCATATTTCAGCGTGTTGAAGTCGTTGAGGTTGGTCGTGTTGCCGTTGATCATCCGGCGCCGGCGGACATCGGTATCGCCCTGGGCGTTAAACAGAGCTTTGCGTTTGAGTGATTCAGACATGTTGGTTCCTCCCTTGGTCTGTGACTGCGTGTTGATTGGATTGGAAGAATCCTTGGAAGATTCCCGGATTCCAGGGGATTGAGCGTCGGATCAGGCGGAACAGGATTCGCATTCTTCGACTTCCAGCGACTGGCTGCGGACGTAATAGAGGGTCTTCACGCCCTTCTCCCAGGCCAGGATCATCAGATTTAATAAATCCCGCAGGGAATAATCGGTCGTGATATAGAGATTAACGGACTGCGCCTGATCGATATGCCGCTGCCGGATGCCGGCGGCCCGGACAACCCAGGTCTGATCGATCTGATGGGCTTTCTTGTAATACCAATAGGTCTTTTCGTTGAGCTCGGGAGCGACGCGGGCGATGATGCTGCCCTTTTTCTCCTCGAGGAAAAATTTGTTCATAATCGGATCGACGCCGGCGCTGGTCCCGGCGATCACCGACGTGGAGCTGGTCGGCGCGATTGCCAGCAGCCAGCCGTTGCGCAGCCCATACCGCGCCACTTCCTTAGCCAGGGTCTGCCAGGCGTCAGAGGTATAGCCGCGTTTAGTAAAGTAAGCGCCGGTCTGCCAGTCCGAGCCTTCAAAATCGGCATACCGGCCTTTTTCCCGGGCCAGCTGCAGACTGGCGCGGATCGCATTGTAATTGATCGCTTCAAACAGCTTGTCGGCGGCGTTCAGGTGTTCTTCAGACTCGAAGAAGATCGAACGCTTCGCCAGCCAGTGATGCAGACCGCTGACGCCCAAGCCGATCGCCCGGCTTCGACTGGCGGTGCGCTGCGCCTGCGGCAGCGGATAGGCGTTAAGATCGATCACATTGTCGAGCGCCCGCACGGTCACTTCGATGACCGACCGCAGTTCTTCTTCATCTTCAGTATCCAGCCGGCCCAGATTCAGCGAGGCGAGGTTGCAGACAACCATCTCTCCGGCCTTCGCCTGTTCGATGATCACCGGTTCCCCGTCGATCTCGGTCATTCGGGTTTCGATCTCTCCGGCCGGCGCGATGTTCTGCGCGATTTCCGTGCATAAATTGGAGCAGTAAATGATGCCGCGGTGACCATTGGGATTCATCGCGTTGACAAGATCGCGGTTAAAGACAAAAGGCGTGCCGGTTTCCGCCGCTGATTTCAGAATCAGCCGGACAAGGTCTTTTAATAAAATCACGCGTTTTTCGATCCGTGAATCGGCGACGCATTCCTGATAGCGCTGTTCCCACAACTCTCCGGTGCAGTCTTCCAATGCGTACCCTTTGACAGTCTGGATCTGATGGGGATCCATCAGATACCAGTTCTGATCCAGACTTGCCTTCGCCATTCTCCAAAACAGATCGGGATAACAGACCGCCGGGAAAACGTCGTGTGCCTTCATCCGGTCGTCGCCGTTATTGGTGCGAATCTGAAGGAATTCCGGCAGATCTCTATGCCAGCAGTCCAGGTAAACCGCGACAGCGCCCTGCCGCACGCCCAGCTGATCCACGGCCACCGCCGTATCGTTGACCAGCCGGATCCACCGCAGGACGCCGCCCGCCGCGCCTTGAAACCCGCGGATATCGCTGCCGGAAGCGCGAACCTTGCCGAAGTACAGCCCCATGCCGCCGCCTTGCTTGGAGATTTGCGCGAAGCTGTCAAGCGACTTATAGATTCCCTTCAGGCTGTCTCTTATACACATCTCCGAGCCCACGAGACAGGCAGAAATCTCGTATGCCGTCTTCTGCTTGAAAAAAAAAAAAAGGATATGGATGGGAACGAGACCAACGAACCGGAAGACCATGACAATCACGGAATATATGCTGTACGTTACTATGTATTGGGTGAGCTTCTTGGTAAA
>OJJT01000617.1_pt1 | contig 14696 bp, 6 predicted proteins | sample 1596281 | NCBI WGS metagenome assembly OJJT01 (sample SAMEA4350145, study PRJEB24818) | metagenome | biome: human; feature: gut; material: faeces | place: Denmark | collected 2013-09
GACGGCATACGAGATTTCTGCCTGTCTCGTGGGCTCGGAGATGTGTATAAGAGACAGAACGAAAAGTTCAAGAAAGCCTCCGGCAATCTTTATAATATGTTCAAAAAAGCCGAAAGCACCCTTGCTTTCAATAACCCGGTGATGATGCTTGTGATCTATGCCTGTATTATGGCAATCTGCTGGTTCGGAGCTAAGTTTATTGTTGTTGACAAGACCTTGCAGATAGGCGAGCTTACATCGCTGTTCAGCTATGTAATGGGTTCACTGATGTCGCTTATGATGCTCTCGATGATATTCGTTATGATTACAATGAGCGTTGCAAGTATGCGCCGTATAACCGAAGTTCTGCGTGAACAGCCCGATCTTGCCGAGCCTTTCGCTCCCGTAGAGTTAATGTCAAACGGCAGCATAGACTTTGATAATGTACATTTCAGATACCATAAGACAAGCGAGGAGGAGGTTCTCACCGACATAAACCTGCACATAAAGTCAGGTGAAACTATCGGAATAATCGGCGGAACAGGCTGCGGAAAGACCAGTCTTGTAAATCTTATCAGCCGTCTTTATGATGTACAGCAGGGAAGTGTAAAGGTAGGCGGCGTTGATGTAAAGGACTACGATATGAAGTTCCTGCGTGATCAGGTATCGGTAGTACTTCAGAAAAACGTCTTGTTCTCAGGCACTATACTTGATAATCTACGCTGGGGCAACGAAAACGCCACCGAGGAAGAATGTATCGAGGCTTGTAAGTGGGCTTGCGCTGATGAATTCATCGAGCGTTTCCCCGATAAGTACAATACGGTTATCGAGCGTGGCGGTACTAACGTATCCGGCGGTCAGAAACAGCGTATATGTATAGCAAGAGCACTTCTCAAAAAGCCTGCCGTGCTTATCCTTGATGACTCCACAAGCGCAGTGGATACGGCTACAGATGCAAAGATAAGAGCGGCATTCCAGAAGTGCATACCCGGTACAACCAAGATAATTATTGCGCAGCGTGTATCAAGCGTTCAGGATGCGGATCGCATAGTCGTTCTTGACGACGGCAGAATAAACGGTGTCGGAACGCACGATGAGCTTGTTGCAAATAACGAGATCTACAGAGATATATACGAATCTCAGACAAAGGACGGCGGCGACTTTGACCGCCCTCAGAATTAAGGAAAGGAGCGTAACGTAATGGATAAAAGAAAAATGGGACCCCGTCCCGATGTTTCACCGAAGGAACAGGTAAAACTGCTCGGCAGAATTATCAAATACACATTCAGCCGTTATAAATTCTCGTGTATCTGCGTTGTTGTATGTATTCTTGTGCAGGCGGTCACAACGCTTGTCGGAATGCTTTTCATACAGTCGCTTATCGACGATTATATCAAGCCTATGATTGCAGCCAAAAGCACAGACTTCACACCTCTTGCGTTTGCAATGCTCAGACTTGCGATAGTTTACGTTGTCGGTCTTGCGGCGTCTTATGTGTATAACAGGATAATGGTAAACGTAGGACAAGGTACGCTCAGAAACTTCCGTAATGACCTTTTCACCAATATGGAAAAGCTCCCGATAAAGTATTTCGACACACATCAGCACGGCGATATAATGTCGGTTTATACAAATGATATCGATACATTCAGACAGTTTATCTGTCAGAGTATCCCACAAGTGATAAACTGCGGCACAACAGTTATAATCTCGCTTGTTTCTATGCTTATTATGAGCATACCGATGACGATACTTGCCGTAGGTATGGCGGCTGTGATGCTTGTTGTAACAAAGAAGATCGCCGCAAAATCAGGTAAATATTTCGGTAAACAGCAGCACGATCTGGGCGAGGTCGATGGCTTTATTGAAGAAATGCTTGACGGTCAGAAGGTAGTAAAGGTGTTCTGTCACGAGCAGGAGGCAATAGACGATTTTGTAAAGATAAACGATAACCTAAGAAACAGCGCATATAAGGCAAACAAGTATGCGAATATCCTGATGCCGATAAACGCCAATATAGGCAACATCAGTTATGTTTTATGTGCGTTGCTCGGCGCAGTGCTTGCAACAAACGGCTTCGGCGGTCTTACTCTCGGTACTATTGTTTCATTCTGTACGCTCAACAAGAATTTCACAAACCCGATTTCACAGCTAAGTCAGCAGATGACATTCGTGATAATGGCTTCAGCAGGTGCAAAGCGTCTGTTTGATCTTATGGATCAGAAGCCTGAACACGATGACGGTTATGTCGAGCTTGTCAATGCGGAAATTGACGAAAACGGCAATATTACGGAGGTCGATCACCGCACAGGCAAATGGGCGTGGAAGCATCCTCATAAAGCGGACGGCACGGTGTCGTATAAAAGGCAGGAGGGCGGTATCGTCTTTGATGGTGTAGACTTTGGCTACACTGACGAAAAAATGGTACTTCACGACATAAAGCTCTATGCAAAGCCCGGTCAGAAGATTGCTTTTGTAGGCTCGACCGGTGCAGGAAAAACTACCATAACCAATCTTATAAACCGTTTCTATGATATTCAGGACGGTAAGATAAGATATGACGAAATCAATATAAATAAGATAAAGAAGCCCGAACTGCGTAAGTCGCTCGGCATCGTTTTACAGGAAACCAATCTGTTCACAGGCACGGTAATGGATAATATCCGCTACGGCAAGCTGGACGCTACGGATGAAGAATGTATAGCTGCCGCAAAGCTTGCTAATGCCGACAGCTTTATAAGAAGACTTCCCGACGGTTATCAGACTATGCTTACAGGTGACGGTGCTAATTTAAGCCAGGGTCAGCGTCAGCTGTTATCAATAGCAAGAGCGGCGGTCGCAGATCCTCCTGTACTGATTCTTGACGAGGCTACCTCGTCAATAGATACCCGTACCGAAAAGCTCGTGCAGGCGGGAATGGACGCACTTATGCACGGCAGAACAACGTTCGTTATCGCTCACAGGCTTTCAACCGTGCGCAACTCCGATTGTATTATGGTGCTTGAGCAGGGCAGAATTATCGAGCGTGGCACGCACGACGAGCTTATAGCAAAGAAGGGCAAGTATTACAGCCTGTACACCGGTAACTTCTCTGAAGAAACCGCCTGAGGCGGTAAGCACCCTGTTCGCCTTTCTCGAGGCAGGCAGTTTGTTAACATCTGCACAGAATCCGCTGTTTTTATAACGGCGGATTTTCTGCATCAACATATCAAAACGGGTCAAGGCGATGTTGGTTATTGCGTTATTATAATAGAAATTATTTGCCGCCTTTGCATTCTTACCATAACTTCCTATTGCCAACCGTCCTTATTTATGGTATCATTATATAAAGATTTACCTAAAAGGAGAACGCTTATGAGCGATAAATTATATACCCCTTCAAACCCCAACGCACAGCAGGGTGTACGCAATGTGCTTAAATATCTGTCCGACATAACCTATGAAAAAATCATAACCGGACAGCATACGCAGACTATGGCGCAGGAAGAGCTTCATCTTATAGAAAAGGTCACAGGAAAACAGCCTGCACTTCTCGGCTTTGAACTGCTTTCATATTCGCCGAATATCAATTATTCCGATACAGACGATGAATGTATGACAGAGGTCACGGAGAATTACGGCACTCTTAAAAGAGTGTGGGAGTGGGCAGAGAAAAAGGGGCTTATCACTATGTGCTGGCACTGGTTTTCTCCGCTTTACGGAAGATCAAAATCGTTTTTCAGCGAAAATACCGACTTTGACGCAAGCAAGGCTGTGATTGACGGTACGCCCGAAAATAAAGCTCTGCTTTCGGATATGGATACAATGGCAGGAATACTCCGACCCTTCAGCGAAAAGGGAGTGCCGATTCTGTGGCGACCCTTTCACGAGGGCGACGGCGATTGGTTCTGGTGGGGCAAAAAAGGAGCGGATACCGTTAAAAAGCTGTTCCGCCTTATGCACGACAGATACACAAACATATTTCATCTTGACAATCTTATATGGGTGTGGAATTCACAGATTCCCGAATGTTATCCGGGCGATGATGTAGTGGATATAATTTCGAGGGATATGTATCCGCCTGAACACGAGCATACCTCGCAGAGTGAAATGTACTATAACCTGTGCGAGATTACAAGTGCGAAGAAAATAACGATTATCGGTGAAACTGGCACATTGCCAAGTCCCGAAGCGGTAGTATCCGAAAAAGTCGGCTGGTCGTCCTATATGACCTGGTCAAAACCGTTCTGCCTCAGCGAAAAGTTCAATACCTTTGAACAGCTTAAAAAGGTGTATAACAGCGAGTATGCCGTGACTAAGGACACGCTACCCGATTTGTATTGAGCAATGAAGGGAAGATAGGCATCGGGATATATCGACCAAAGTTTCACCCATGCCCGTGATATGATTTTAATCAATTTGGAATAGAGCATTTCCGAACATTATTTTAAATACCGCAAATCCGGTTTGCTTACAGGACGGGTTTGCGGTATCGTAATATAAAACAGGAATGTGCATATGTAAATTTAATATGGCAAAATCAGCATTTTGACATATTTTCGGTTAAAACAACGATACGAAAATGAGAAATAAGACAAAAGTTAAGCGATTTTTCTATTGACTTTGCCCTTTATATGTGGTACAATACTAAAATGTATCATAATGGATTGATATGCGTTCAGGATGAAATCCCGCAGTGTCGAAAAACGTAGATTTTCCCTTTATTATGCGGAAAACACGAGCGTATAAATATCCGTGAATAAATTAAGGAGTGGTAAAGCCCATGGTGAATGTCAAGCAGGTAAAGCTGGGTAGAAATACCCGTATGAGTTTTTCCAAAATCAATGAAGTTCAGAAGATGCCGAACCTCATCGAAATTCAGAAGGATTCATATAAGTGGTTTTTGGACGAGGGTATAAAAGAAGTATTCAAGGATATTTCTTCTATTACCGATGCTAACGGCAAGCTGGTGCTGAGTTTCGTTGATTATCGTCTTGATGAGGACCCCAAGTATTCTATAGAGGAGTGCAAAGAACGTGATACAACGTATGCGGCACCCCTTTGTGTAAAGGCACAGCTCAGAAACAACGAAACCGGAGAAGTTGTCGAGAATGAGATATTCATGGGCGATTTCCCGCTGATGACCGAAAGCGGCACATTCGTGATTAACGGTGCCGAGCGTGTTATTGTTTCTCAGTTGGTTCGTTCTCCCGGTGTTTATTACGGCTTTGACTACGATAAAACGGGTAAGAAGTTATTCAAGTCAACTGTTATCCCTAACAGAGGTGCATGGCTCGAATATGAGATGGACTCAAATGACATCTTCTATGTTCGTATAGATAAAAACAGAAAGATACCGGCAACAACATTCATCCGTGCGCTCGGTATCAGCAGCGATGACGACCTCATCGATCTGTTCGGTGAAGACCCCAGAATAGTTCAGACGATTCAGGAAAAGGACGCTACAAAGAACACCGAAGAGGCTTTGCTTGAAGTATACAGAAAGTTAAGACCCGGTGAGCCTCCTACGGTCGATTCCGCAAATACTCATATCAACAATCTGTTCTTTGACGCAAAGAGATATGACCTTGCAAGATTCGGACGTTACAAGTACAACAAGAAGCTCGGAGTTGCTTCGAGAATCGCCGGTCATAAGGCCGCTCAGCCGATTATAGATCCTACCACGGGCGAGATTCTTGTTGACGAGAACGAGTTTATCAACGCTGAAAAGGCACAGGCTGTAGAGCAGGCAGGCGTTAAGGAGTGCGTAATCTTCTCCGAGGAAAAAATAGCAAAGGTTCTCGGAAACGGAATGGTAGATATAGCAGGCTACATTCCCGAATCTATAGATGCAGAATCACTCGGTATCAACGAGAAGGTATGCTTCAGCGTACTGCGTGAGATACTCGACAAGTGCGGCGATGATGTTGAGGCGCTCACAGCCGAGCTTTCAAACAGAGTAGAAGACCTTATCCCCAAGCACATCACTCTTGATGATATATTTGCAACAGTAAGCTACTTCATCAACCTTTGCGAAGGCGTCGGTGAAGTTGACGATATAGACCACCTCGGAAACAGACGTATCCGTAGCGTAGGTGAGCTTTTACAGAACCAGTTCAGAATCGGTTTTGCAAGAATGGAAAGAGTTATCCGTGAAAGAATGGGACTTCAGTCACAGGAGGGCGACAAGGTAACTCCCAACGCTCTTATCAACATCCGTCCCGTTGTTGCGGCTATCAAGGAGTTCTTCGGTTCTTCGCCGCTTTCACAGTTCATGGATCAGAACAACCCTCTTGCAGAGCTTACTCATAAGAGAAGACTTTCAGCGCTCGGCCCCGGCGGTCTTTCCCGTGACCGTGCGAGCTTCGAAGTTCGAGATGTTCACTATTCCCACTACGGAAGAATGTGTCCTATCGAAACCCCCGAAGGTCCTAACATCGGTCTTATCTCTTACCTTGCTTCATTTGCAAAGATAAACAAGTACGGCTTTATTGAAGCTCCTTACCGTAAGGTTGACAAGGAAACAGGCGTTGTACTTGACGAAGTAACCTATATGACTGCCGATATGGAGGATAATTACGTTGTAGCACAGGCTAACGAGCCTCTTGACGAGCAGGGAAAATTCGCAAGAAAGCGTGTAAATGCACGTTTCCGTGAAGAAATTCTTGAAGTTGACCGTGACCGTGTAGACTACATGGACGTTTCGCCTAAGATGGTCGTTTCTGTCGCTACTGCGATGATTCCGTTCCTTGAGAACGATGACGCAAACCGTGCTCTTATGGGTGCGAACATGCAGCGTCAGGCCGTTCCGCTTATGGTAACACAGAATCCTATCGTAGGTACCGGTATGGAATACAAGGCAGCCGTTGATTCGGGTGCGGTTGTAGTAGCAAAGGAAGACGGTGTTGTAACAAAGTGCAGTGCCGACGAAATTGTTGTTACCGATAACAACGGTGTTGAACACAGCTACAAGCTGATAAAGTTCAAGCGTTCAAACCAAGGTACTTGCGTGAACCAGCGTCCCGCTGTTTCAAAGGGTATGGAGATAAAGGTCGGCGATGTTCTTGCTGACGGTCCCGCTACCAGCCAGGGTGAGATTTCACTCGGTAAGAATGCTCTTATCGGCTTCATGACATGGGAAGGCTACAACTACGAGGACGCCGTTCTTATAAATGAAAAACTCGTTTATAATGATGTCTACACATCAATCCATATAGAAGAATATGAGCTCGAATGCCGTGATACAAAGCTCGGACCGGAGGAGATAACAAGAGAGATCCCCAACGTTTCTGAGGACGCTCTTAAGGATCTTGACGAGCGTGGTATCATTCGTATCGGCGCAGAGGTTCACTCGGGCGATATTATGGTCGGCAAGGTTACACCTAAGGGTGAAACAGAGCTTACCGCAGAAGAAAGACTTCTCCGTGCTATCTTCGGTGATAAGGCAAGAGAAGTAAGAGATAATTCACTTCGTGTACCTCACGGCGAAAGCGGTATCATCGTTGACGTTAAGGTGTTCACAAGACAGAACTGTGATGAACTTTCACCCGGCGTAAATATGGTGGTAAGATGCTACATCGCACAGAAGCGTAAGATTTCTGTCGGCGATAAGATGGCGGGTCGTCACGGTAACAAGGGTGTCGTTTCCCGTATCTTAAAGCAGGAGGATATGCCTTTCCTTCCCGACGGTACACCGCTTGATATTGTACTGAACCCCCTCGGCGTTCCTTCACGAATGAACATCGGTCAGGTTCTCGAGGTGCACCTCGGTTATGCTTGTAAGGCACTTGACTGGCAGATAATGACCCCTGTATTTGACGGCGCTCACGAGGCCGACATCAGAGCTTGCTTTGAAAAGGCTGAGGCTGAACGTGAAAACTACAAGGATAAGGATTCCGCAAGGATAGACTTCTCTAAGATTCCTATGCGTTCTGACTGCAAGACACAGCTTACAGACGGTCGTACAGGCGAGAAGTTTGACAGCCCTGTAACAGTAGGTTATATGTACTACCTCAAGCTCCACCACCTTGTTGACGATAAGATTCACGCACGTTCAACTGGTCCTTACTCACTGGTAACACAGCAGCCTCTCGGCGGTAAGGCACAGTTCGGCGGACAGCGTTTCGGTGAGATGGAAGTTTGGGCACTTGAGGCTTACGGTGCGGCTTATACACTTCAGGAAATCCTTACTGTAAAATCGGACGATATAGTAGGACGTGTTAAAACTTACGAGGCAATCGTCAAGGGCGATCCTGTTCCTAAGGCAGGCGTTCCTGAGAGCTTCAAGGTTCTGTTCAAGGAGCTTCAGTCACTCGGTCTTGACATCAAGGTACTTGATGCGGATAAGAATGAGATTGATCTCAGACAGACTTATGAAGAAGACGATGAATACGGTCAGGCAGCAGGCGAGGATACATTTGAGTATGTAGCCGAGGACGGCTCTCTTGATGACGGTTTCACAACTAAGGATATAGACGAAGACAGCGAATTCTATGCCGATAAGGACGATGAAGATGATTTTGACATCGACTTCAACGAAAATGACGCTGACGACTCGTTTGATGAATAATCAGACGATGATTTAAGCATAGGCATTGACAGAAAAGCGTGTGTTATCACACATAAACTTCTATAGAAAGAATTGAGGTCTGTAAATTGGCATATAAAACATTTGATTCAATGAAGATCGGTCTTGCTTCTCCGGATCAGATCCGTGCATGGAGCTACGGCGTTGTTGAGCGTCCCGAAACAATCAACTACAGAACACAGAAGCCCGAAAGAGGCGGTCTGTACTGCGAAAAGATATTTGGTCCTACAAAGGACTGGGAGTGTTCCTGCGGTAAATACAAGAGAATCCGTTTCAAAGGTAAAATATGTGAGCGTTGCGGCGTTGAAGTAACACGCAACAAGGTAAGACGTGAGCGTATGGGTCACATAGAGCTTGCGGCTCCTGTATCGCATATCTGGTATTTTAAGGGTACGCCTAGCCGTATCGGTCAGGTACTTGATATATCGCCCAAAAGACTTGAAGAAGTTCTTTACTTCACAAAGTATATAGTTGTCGATCCCGGCGATACAGTTCTCACAAAGAAGCAGATACTCACAGAAAAAGAGTATGCTGATATGAGAGAGCGTTATGAGGATGATTTCAGAGCCGAGATGGGCGCAGAAGCTATCAAGGAGCTTCTTTGCGAAATCGACCTTGACAAGCTGTCCGAGGAGCTTAAGAAGGAGCTTGAGGATACACAGCAGGGTCAGAAAAGAGTCAAGTTATTAAAAAGACTTGATGTTGTTGAGGCATTCAGACTCAGCGGTAACCGTCCCGAATGGATGATACTCGACTGCATACCCGTAATTCCTCCGGATCTGCGTCCTATGGTTATGCTGGACGGCGGCAGATTCGCCACTTCCGACCTTAACGATCTGTACAGACGTGTTATCAACAGAAACAACCGTCTTACAAAGATGAAGGAGCTTCACGCACCCGACATTATCATCAGAAACGAAAAGAGAATGCTCCAGGAAGCTGTTGACGCACTTATCGACAACGGCAGACACGGCAGAGCGGTTACAGGCCCTTCAAACCGTCCTCTGAAATCTCTTTCGGATATGCTTAAGGGTAAGCAGGGACGTTTCCGTCAGAACCTTCTCGGTAAGCGTGTTGACTATTCAGGACGTTCTGTTATCGTAGTTGGTCCTGATCTTAAGATGGATCAGTGCGGTCTTCCTAAAGAAATGGCTATCGAGCTGTTCAAGCCCTTTGTAATGAAGGAGCTTGACAAGCGTGGTATCGCTAACAATATAAAGAGTGCAAGAAAGATGGTAGAGCAGGCTAAGGATCCTGCTGTATGGGATGCTCTTGAAGAAGTTATCAAGGATCACCCCGTACTGCTCAACCGTGCGCCTACACTGCACAGACTCGGTATTCAGGCATTTATGCCGGTACTGGTCGAGGGTCGTGCAATCAAGCTGCATCCGCTGGTTTGTACAGCGTTCAACGCAGACTTTGACGGTGACCAGATGGCAGTGCATCTGCCTCTGTCTGAGGAAGCACAGAACGAGGCAAGAACACTTATGCTTGCCGCAAAGAACCTGCTGAAGCCTTCAGACGGCCGTCCTGTTACAGTTCCTACTCAGGATATGGTACTCGGTTCTTATTATCTTACTATCGACAAGCCCGGCGAAAAGGGCGAGGGTAAAGTATTCCGTGACTTCAACGAGGCTATTATGGCTTACAATGAAGGCGATATTACGATCCACTCGGCTATCAAGGTTAGAGTTACCAAGGATGTAGGCGGAGATCATCCCGAAACAAAGATAATTGATGCTACTGTAGGACGTATTCTTTTCAACGAGCATATTCCTCAGGATTTGGGCTTCGTTGACAGAAACGACCCCGAAAAGAAGTTTGATCTCGAAATCGGCTTCAAGGTAAGAAAGAAAGAGCTTGGAAAGATCATTGACAAGTGCCTTAAGGTTCACGGAACACCTATGACAGCACAGGTTCTTGATAAAATAAAGGCAATGGGTTACAAATACTCGACAAAGGCGGCAATCACAGTAGCTGTATGCGATGCTACAATACCGCCCGAGAAAAAGGATATTCTTGCAAATGCGGATGCACAGGTTCAGGAAATCAACGAGTATTTCAACAACGGTTTCATTTCGAATGCAGAAAGAAAATCTGCGGTGCTTTCAGTATGGAACCAGGCTACAACAGATGTTACAGTTGCACTGACAAAGGGCCTTGATGATTACAACCCCATCTACATGATGGCAGACTCAGGAGCCCGTGGTAGTACAAACCAGATAAGACAGCTTGCAGGTATGCGTGGACTTATCGCAAATACATCGGGTGAAACGATTGAAATCCCGATCAGAGCTAACTACCGTGAAGGTCTTAACATCCTCGAATACTTCATTTCTTCAAGAGGTGCGAGAAAGGGTCTTGCCGATACGGCGTTAAGAACAGCCGACTCGGGTTACCTTACAAGACGTCTTGTTGACGTATCACAGGAAGTTATCGTAAGAACAGATGACTGCGGTACTACAGACGGTATCGACATTTACGAGATTCGTGAAGGCAAGGAGCTTATCGAGTCGCTTGAAGAACGTCTTACAGGCAGATACCTTGCTGAAGATTTCACTGATGACAACGGTGAAGTCCTCGTTTCAAAGGATAAGCTGATAACGGAAGCTGATGCCAAGATGATAGTTGCATCGGGCGTAAAGACCGTTAAAATTCGTTCAGTTCTTACCTGTCACGCAGAACACGGCGTCTGCGCAAAGTGCTACGGTTCTTCACTTGCTAACGGCAAGAAGATTACAATCGGCGAAGCAGTTGGTATCATAGCCGCACAGTCTATCGGTGAGCCCGGTACACAGCTTACTATGAGAACGTTCCATACCGGTGGTATTGCATCGGCTGAAGATATTACACAGGGTCTTCCCAGAGTAGAAGAACTGTTCGAGTCACGTCGTCCCAAGAATGCCGCAATTATGGCTAAGCATTCCGGTAAGACAAGAATTGACGAGATAAAGAAAACCAGACACGTTATAATTACAACAGCTGACGGCGAGGAGCATCCTTATCCCGTACCTTTCGGCTACAAGCTGAAAATACAGGATGGTGATTTCATCGAAGCCGGTGAAACACTTACAGAAGGAAGCGTAAATCCTCACGATGTACTCGAGGTAAAGGGCGAGGAAGCAGTTCAGAACTACATTATCGCCGAGGTACAGAAGGTATATCGCTTACAGGGTGTTGATATCAACGATAAGCATATCGAAGTAATTGTTCGTCAGATGATGAGAAAGGCTCGTGTAACCAACCCCGGCAGCAGTTATCTGCTTCCAGGCTCGGTTATTGACAAGAATGAGCTTGTCAAGGTAAACAATGAGCTTGAACAGCGCAAGGAAGCCGGCGAACAGATTGAACCCGTAGAGTGCGAAGCTGTTCTTCTCGGTATCACAAAGGCTGCACTTGCAACAGACAGCTTTATGTCTGCCGCTTCATTCCAGGAAACCACAAGAGTTCTTACCGACGCTGCAATTCACGGCAAGGTAGATCCGCTGCTCGGTCTGAAGGAAAATGTTATTATTGGTAAGCTTATTCCTGCAGGCACAGGTCTTGAGGCAATGGAGAAGGAAAAAGAAGAAAGAGAAAAGGCAGCTGAAGCCGGCACTGAATCGGAAAAAAACGAATCAGACAGCGAAGAAGTTGGCGAAACTGCACAAAATTAAGTTGTAATTCAGTCCAAAGGCGACGATTGTTACAAAGTTTTTTCGGTAAAATGAAAAGGCTTGACAATCGCCGCTTTTTTGTATATAATATTTAAATGTGTGCAGAATAAATGCGTAAAAGCGTTATTCTGTGGCATAAATTTTTAATAATTTTGCAAGGAGGTGTAACATTTGCCAACCTTTAACCAGCTCGTTCGTAAGGGCAGAGCAGTTGCAGAAAAGAAGTCTAAGGCTCCCGCACTGCAGAAGAGCATGAACACTCTGAAGAAGGAAACAGTAGATATGTCTTCTCCCCAGAAGAGAGGCGTATGCACAGCTGTTCGTACTGCTACCCCTAAGAAGCCTAACTCTGCTATGAGAAAGATTGCCAGAGTAAGACTTTCCAACGGTTATGAAGTTACTGCTTATATTCCGGGTATCGGACACAAACTGCAGGAACACAGCGTTGTACTGATCCGTGGCGGCCGTGTTAAGGATCTCCCCGGTGTACGTTACCACATCGTCAGAGGCACACTTGATGCTCAGGGTGTTGACGGAAGAATGCAGGGCAGATCAAAGTACGGAGCTAAGCGTCCGAAGGCTGGTGCGAAAAAAGCGTAACTGATAACTTTTAGCCACTTTTGTGGAGTAATATATTATATTACCTCTGCAATTGGACGGCGGGAGTTAATCGCTTTCGAGTACCGATGATTTTCATTATTTATGAAGGAGGGAAGTAAAGTGCCAAGAAGAGGTAATGTTCCTAAGCGTGATGTATTACCCGATCCTATGTACGGCTCAGAGCTCGTAACAAGACTCGTAAACAATATCATGCTCGACGGCAAGAAGGGTGTTGCTCAGAAGATCGTATACGGTGCATTTGACATCGTAGCCGAGAAGTCAGGTAAGGGCGCACTTGAAGCTTTTGAAGAAGCTATGGAAAATATCATGCCTCAGTTAGAGGTAAAGGCGCGCCGTGTCGGCGGTGCCACATATCAGGTTCCTATGGAAGTTCGTCCCGAAAGAAGAAGAACTTTAGGTCTGAGATGGATTACTCTGTACGCAAGACAGAGAAACGAAAAGACAATGAAGGAAAGACTTGCAAACGAGATCCTCGACGCTATGAACGGTCAGGGCGGAGCTTGCAAGAAGCGCGATGATACACACAGAATGGCTGAAGCTAACAGAGCTTTCGCACATTACAAGTGGTAATCAATAAAACGGAGGAAATATGGCTAGAGACGTAACTCTTGAAATGACCCGTAATATTGGTATCATGGCTCACATCGACGCAGGTAAGACAACTACGACCGAGCGTATCCTGTTCTACACCGGTATCAACCACAAGATCGGTGAGACCCACGACGGTTCTGCTACGATGGACTGGATGGAGCAGGAGCAGGAAAGAGGTATCACAATTACTTCTGCTGCTACTACTGCATACTGGAAGAAGCACAGAATCAATATTATCGATACTCCCGGACACGTTGACTTTACTGTTGAAGTTGAGCGTTCGCTGCGAGTTCTTGACGGTTCTGTTACAGTTTTATGTGCTAAGGGCGGTGTTGAGCCCCAGTCAGAAACTGTATGGCGTCAGGCAGACAAGTATCATGTTCCGAGAATGGCATACATCAACAAGATGGACATCATGGGTGCTGACTTCTATAATGTTGTAAGCATGATGAAGGACAGACTTAAGTGTAATGCTGTTCCGATACAGCTCCCTATCGGTGCCGAAGATACATTCAGAGGTATCGTAGACCTTATCGAAATGAAAGCTGACATCTACTATGATGATCTCGGTAAGGACATGCGTGTGGAAGAAATTCCGGACGACATGAAGGAGAAGGCTCAGGAATATCACGATGCACTCATTGAGGCTGTTGCTGAGCAGGACGAGGAACTTATGAACAAGTACCTCGAAGGTGAAGAAATCACCGTTGAAGAAATCAAGGCTGTACTCAGAAAGGCAACGATTGACAATGAGATCGTTCCTGTAACCTGCGGTACATCTTATAAGAATAAGGGCGTACAGAAGCTCCTCGATGCAATCGTTGACTATATGCCCTCACCTCTTGATGTTCCTTCTATCAAGGGTGTTAACCCCGAAACAGGCGAAGAAGTTGAAAGACACGCAGGCGACGATCAGCCGTTCTCTGCACTCGCTTTCAAGATTGCTACAGACCCCTTCGTTGGTAAGCTCTGCTTCTTCAGAGTTTACTCAGGTATCGTAGCAGCCGGTTCTACTGTTCTTAACGCAACTAAGGACAAGAAGGAGCGTATGGGACGTATTCTTCAGATGCACGCTAACCACAGAGCAGACCTCGAAGTTTGCTACTGCGGCGATATTGCAGCTGCTGTAGGTGTTAAGAACACTACAACAGGTGATACGCTGTGTGATGAAAACCTGTCTCTTATACACATCTCCGAGCCCACGAGACAGGCAGAAATCTCGTATGCCGTCTTCTGCTTGAAAAAAAAAAAAGCCGTCTTATGCTTGAAAAAAAAAAAAAGAA
>OJJT01000621.1_pt1 | contig 14640 bp, 14 predicted proteins | sample 1596281 | NCBI WGS metagenome assembly OJJT01 (sample SAMEA4350145, study PRJEB24818) | metagenome | biome: human; feature: gut; material: faeces | place: Denmark | collected 2013-09
GTTTATTTGATTGGTTGGTATGATTACTATATTCTATGGACTAATGTGTATTTTACTTAATTTTTTTTTTTTTTCTTTTTTATTGTTTATTTTTTTTTTTTTTTTTTCAAGCAGAAGACGGCATACGAGATTTCTGCCTGTCTCGTGGGCTCGGAGATGTGTATAAGAGACAGGTCATATATTGTGCGGACCTCTGCGATCAGCATTCTCCACTCCGTCTCCCGGTGCTCTGTCATCGTCATCTCGCAGCCTGTAAGAAATAATTCACACCCTGTCCGCTGTGCGATCTGTGCATAATGCTTCTGAAAAGCAATATGGCTTTCAAACCAGTTGCCCCACTTCGGTTCGCAAGGAACATCATGATCAAAAAAGCTTATCCTTGCTCTCCAGACACCATTGTCACAATTCACGGTAGGCTTTAATGCCACCTTTAATCCCAGACTCTGTGCATATCGGATCATATCACACAGTTCCTCATCCGTGCAGCTTTTCTCCCCATCGAAACGAATTTCTTCGCTATAAGGGGTCTCCTGCATCCCCGAAGGAGTGAGTATCACCCAGTTAGCGTGGGTCTTATGTATCATTTCCTCCATACTTTTTCTGGCTTCTCCAGATTCCAGTAATCCTTTGTGCGGAAAAACCGCAAAATTCACCCCATGAAATTTTTCTGTATCAAATTTCTGCATCAATAGTTTTCCTTTCCATAATTGTTTTATCATAAAGCTTTGCCGATCCCTGTTCTTGTATTGTATCATTATTATCTTTATTTAGCTAGTTATTTTAGCTTATTTTTAGTTAAAATTATTTTTTGTTTTCTCACTTTTCCTATGTTAACATAAAAACAAAGTTATACGATCAAATGAGGGGAATATTGCCATGCATTTTGTCCAGGCGAAGGGGATTTTATCTCAGAATAATGGAATGAATATTTACCGTGGATGCTCCCACGGCTGCATTTATTGTGACAGCCGCAGCAAATGTTACGGTTTTACGCATGCCTTTGAAGACGTCGAAGTGAAAGATAATGCGCCGGAACTGCTGGAGCAGGCATTACGTTCAAAGAGACACAAATGTATGATCGGTACGGGCGCCATGTGTGACCCTTATCTTCCTGCTGAAAAAGAGCTGCAACTGACCAGAAGATGTCTGGAACTGATCGATCGGTATGAATATGGTGTCACGGTACTCACAAAATCCAATCTGGTGCTTCGGGATCTCGATCTGCTGCAATCTATCAATAAGAAGACCAAGGCAGTCGTACAGATGACGCTCACTACTTATGATGAGTATCTGTGCCGGAAGCTTGAACCGAATGTGTCTACTACGGGAGAGCGTTTTGAAGTGTTGATGAGATGTAAAGAGTTAGGAATACCGACTCTTGTGTGGATGACACCGATTCTTCCTTTTATTAACGATACCAGGGAGAATATAGAAGGCTTGCTTGATTATTGCCTGCAGGCAGGAGTTCAGGGAATCCTGCTGTTCGATGTAGGAGTCACGTTGCGGGATGGAGATCGGGAATTTTTCTATCAGGCTCTGGATCGTGATTTTCCCGGCATTCGGCAAAAATATGTCCATACTTACGGAAATGCCTATGATATTCCCAGCCCTCACGCCAAAGAACTTATGGCCTTAATTCGCAATACCTGCTCAGCCAATAGTATTCTATGCTCCCCGAAGGAATGCTTCGCTTACCTGAATGAATTCCCTGAGAGATATGTGCAGCAGACATTGTTTTAGGTTCCAATGGCGATAATTTCTACAAAAAAGTTTATATAGACAACACAGTAAAATCGGGAGCTTTTGCTCCCGACATCTTGATAACGCAAAAAACGAATATTTACATTCAGAATAGAACTACACTCAGAAAATTGGTAGCTATAGCTTCAGCGCCCAGAACAAAAACGGCATTGTGATCACGGAAAGCAATGTGGTCAGAGCCACGCCCCTGGATGTCAACCGATAATCGCCATTGTACTGCTGTGCCAACATTACTGTCATGCTGCCTACCGGTGTTGCCATCATTACCAGACAAACGCCTCGGAATATCGGATCCTTGATAAAAAAGCACAGTCCCCACAGAAGCAATGCCGGCAATAGTACCAGTTTTACTACAGAGAAAACGAGTAGGCGCACATCTGTAAACAAATCTCTTAACCGGGTCTGCGCCAAAGAGTCACCAATGACCAACATGCTTAACGGACCTGTGATGGCACCAGTGAAAGTTGCTGTATCTTCAAGGATCAATGGGACCGGAAGATTGGTGATATACAGAATTATCGCAATAATGCAAGAGCCTACGCCTATATTCACGAGTTGTTTCCAATTTATATTTTTCTGACAACCACCAATCTGCATTTTGTGGATGCCATAAGTATAGATCAAGACATTATATAACAAGTTGAAGATTACAGCGTGAATTATTGCATTGCTGCCATACATGACATCCAGCAAGGGATAACCCATAAATCCAATATTGGAAAAAAGCGTCATGACCTGATAAGCGCCGTAGTCCTCTCTGTCTGCATGAAGCAATCTGGGCAATAGTTCCGCGACAGCAAACATAATTGCAAAATAGATCAGCACAACACCCAGAGTAAACAACAATTTTCCTTTATTCTCCAGTCTCTCAGGATTCATACCAGAGGCAATAATCAGCGCAGGATTTCCAATATTGATTACTATACTTGAAATTGTTTTGCCTGTAGTATCTTTAAACACACCGATTTTCCGACAGATATATCCGATGAGCATAATCAAGAAAAACATTATCATTTTTTGGAGTAAAAGCATACAACACCTTCATATAGTAAATATATAAGCTCGCAAATTATACGTTCTTACAAATGCATCTCTAACCGCTGCCAACATTACTTTGCAGAGTCGCCCATTATAACACAGGAAGGAGAGGGAATTACAATTTCCTGTCCGCTCCACTTTAAAATCCCTTTATTTTCATCAAAGAAAAAGGTCTGTACCACATCTGTATGCTGAATACCCACTATCAGCATAGAGCCATCTGGTACAAAACAAAACTCCCGGCAGAAATCACCTGCCAACATTGTATGTCCTTTCAACATCAACAAACCGGTTTCCTTATCTACCTCATAGACAACAATTGAATTGTGCCCTCTGTTCCCAGCCAAAAGATATCTACCGGATGGATGCATCTGTAGTGCCGAAGTATAGTTCTCCCGGTCATAACCATCCTCACGTCTCGTCGATATTACCTGGACATTCCGTAACATATCTTTGCAATCCGGCTGATACTCAAACACAAAAATTTGACAGCTCAATTCAGATACCATATATAGATATTTTCCATCCGGACTGAAACGGAGTTGTCTGGGTCCACTGTCTTCCGGTGCTTTCCACTCGAAAACTTTTTGATACGTTTTTGCATCATAAAGATATATATAATCAAGACCGCAATCCGCAACCGCAATATATTTTCCATCCGGTGTAGGCATGGATGCATGAATATGAGACATCCTTCCATTTGGTTCCTGGTGATGCTCTACTCGTCTTTCCTCCCCAATGCTTCCATCCTGATTAATGCCGTACACCACCAGCAATCCATTACGAAAAACAGATACTAAAAGACTATCTTTTTCCTCATCCGCTATAACATGACATGGCCAGCCACCATAAGCATATCTGCTATTTAAAAATGAAAGTTTATTATCCTCTATGCGATAAGCAGCAACACCTCCACCCGGTACACCTTTATATTCCAGTGATTCCATAACCGCATACAGACATTTTCTCTTTTCCGAAACATATAAATATGCAGAATCGTCAGCCTCTACTGTTGAAACTTCCCTCATTTCCCCATTTTGAGTATTTATCTCCAATGTGTAAATACCTTTCGATCCTCTCAAGGAGTTCGTTCCTACGTAACACTTCATCCATTTCTCCATATCTTTACCTTTCCGTTTCGTCATTGTACTCTCCGTTGTAAATTTGATAAGCTCTTGGCATTCTTTTTTCCCATAAACGTTTTCCCTCACATAGATCAAAAAGCTCCAGTCTTCCGGTTGATTCCGCAAATTCTTCATCAGCAATCAGCAAACAATCCAGCTGTTTCAGATACAGAAAGCTCCTGGGCCATCCCAGTGTTTGCAAAATTCTCCCTTCCCGGATCATTCCGTTTTGCTCAACGACCAATTCCCGGATCAGATTAGCTCCCCGTACTCCTACGAACAATCTTCCTTTTGTCCAATCTGGACACAAAATTGAAGAAAGACTTTTTCGTGCTCCGGCAGGGAGCAAACTGACACGCTGCTTTTCTTTCAAACCTCCGTCTGAATTTTTCTCCAACACGATCAATTCATTCGATAATTCTGTAACGAGGTATACGATTTTTCCTAATGGATGTATCTCCAGAAATCTTGGACCTGATCCCCGGGGCTGTTGCTCTATTCTCCAGTTGTCCCGGTTTCCCCAAAGTTGGCTCTCACTACTATGATATACTGCATCCGCGCCCAGATCGGCAATCCAGCACTCCTCCTGCATCCACTTTACAAAATGCGGATGAGACGCTTCCTGCCTGCTAACTACCGGACCATTTCCTTTGAAAATCACCCTTCCAGATTCTTTGCCGATGCGCCCCTCCGCTACGTCCACTGATACAACCATTTGTTCTCCATACACAGCAATCAAAAGAGCCTTTCCCTGCTCCCAAAAGCTCATATGGCTGATCCCTCTCCAAGGGAAACAGCTTTTCTCCAAAAAAAACAGTTCTCCTGTAAGTTGCTTCAAATAAAACGACTGAATATAACTTCCCCCTGATTCTTCCTGTCCTACCGCATACAGTATTCCGTTGGGCGCAATACACGCCCATTCCAGATTTTTCAGTGGTGCAGCCAAAGTTTCCCTGCTGTCATTTCTCCCCAGGTCAATACGATATATCCCATCTGTCGATGTGTTTCCAAATGTATTGCAAAAATAGAATGTCATTTAAGTCAGCTCTCTCCATTATGAAAACAAAAACTCTACTTCCTCTTGCGTTAATCTCTTTTCTGATGCACGAAGGCTCTCTTCCAGTTCCTTAACCCTACAAGGTCCTACAATCGGAATAACCTGAAAAGGCTGCGCATAAAGATATGCTAATGTTATTTCCAATGGAGTGGCATTCGTGAGCTTGCATAGTTCGTCTACTCTCTCCGCTCTTTTTAAGGATTCCGCATTATAAAACATATCTCTGGGGAAAGCAAATTTATCGTCCTTGAGAAATCCCTCTTCCTTATGTAATACAAAAAATCCTGCTGCCTGAGAAGTATATGCAGTTACCGGTTTACCGGTTTTTTGGTGATATTCATATATGTTCTCTGTCATATGGGTCTGTACAGCTGCCTCCACTGCCTCGTCATTCGGTTTTGCCAAATTAAACATAATTTCATGCCCAACAAAGGTTTTCAAATTATGCTCTTTTGCGTAAGCATCTGCAGCCCACATTCTTTCTGCCGACCAGTTCGAACAAGCAAAATATCTCACCTTTCCTTCTCTGACAAAGCTGTTCAAAGTTTCAATAATTTCACCAACCTCACGCTTCGGATCATCTGCATGTAAATAGTATAAATCTATATAATCAGTCTGTAAGCTTTTCAAACTGCTCTCCAGATCCTCTCGTATCTCTTCCGGCGCCAGCCTTTTTATGCTCGGTGTTTCAAGTGCATGGCAGGCTCCTTTGGTCGCAACTACCAGCTTGCTTCTCAATCTATGCTGTTTCATCCATCTTCCAATCAATAATTCAGATAGTGGAAGATTTCCTGGATTCCACCTTCCATACACATTCGCTGTATCAATAAATGTACCCCCATTTCCTACAAAACAATCGAGGATATCGAATGATGCCTGGTCGGAAATACGGCTCCCGAGCACTCCACCTCCCAACGCTATATCTGACACTCGCAAATTTGTTCCTTTATAATTTACAATATTCATCCTTCGCTCTCCTTTTAAAACACTTCTCAGCCTTTCACTGCTCCAACTGTCATACCTCTTGCAAAATAGGACTGGAAAAACGGAAATATAATCATAAGAGGTAAAATACCGATTACTGCAATTGCCATACGAACCGTGATGGTAGGCATTTTACCCAAGGCATTGGCAGCCTCTGCGCTTCCTGCCATACTTTGTGTCATAAACTGAATATCTAGCAAAATTCTATTCAAATAATTTTGCAGACTGAATAATTTTGTATTCGTAAGATAAAGGAGACCATTATACCAGTCATTCCAATAACCAATACCAATCAACAATCCTACCGTAGCCAGGATGGGTTTCGAAATCGGCATAATAATACTAAAGAAAATTCGGAACTCCTTAGCGCCATCTACCATAGCTGATTCGATCAATTCCTTAGGCGTATTGTTATTAAAATATGTTCTCACCAGCAGAACATTGAAACCATTTACCAAAATATTATTTGGCAAAAGTAATGCAAATATAGTATTTTTGACATGTAACGTATTTACATATAATAAATAGGTGGGAACCATACCTCCGTTAAAAAGCAATGTAAAAAACACGAGAAAATTGATTATCTTTCTTCCGGGTAATTCATTACGCGAAAGTGTATATCCCAGCATGGCTGTAAGCATCAATCCGGAAATCGTACCTATAAATGTAGTTAGTATTGAAATCCCGTATGCACGGAATATTGTCTGCCCCTGCGTTGCCATATAGCGATATGCTTCCAGACTCCACTCTTTGGGCCAAAAGGAATAACCATTTCGGAACACACTATCATTATCCGACAGAGAAGACGTTACCAGCAACAACGTAGGAAGAGTACAGAAAAGCACGAAACAAATTAAAACTATATGTGCTACTAATGCTGATTTGTTTACTTTCATTCGTTTCATCTCACACCTCCTAAAACAGAGAATCTTCCGGGCTGATCTTCCGAAGTAACAAATTTGTAATTAAAACAATTAAAAAGCCGACTACTGACTGATATACTCCTGCTGCTGCAGACATACCCACGTCTCCTGTCTGTATCAATGTGCGGTACACATAGGTATCTATTGTATTTGTAGTACTGTATATTGCTCCTGAGTTCTGCGTAACCTGATAAAATAAACCAAAATCAGAATAAAAAATCTTTCCTACCGCCAATAATATCATCATTATAATAACCGGTTTCAACAATACCAGTGTGATATACCGTACCTGTTGAAGCTTTGATGCCCCATCCAGTTGAGCCGCTTCATAGTAAGACTTATCAATAGAAATAACATTGGCATAATAAATAGTTGCCTGAAATCCAAATGACTTCCATGTATTTACGATCGGTAATATTATAGGCCAGTACTTTGACTCATTGTACCAGGATATCGTGCTTTTTCCCAAGGGCTCCAGGATCCCTTTATTAATAAAGCCTACATCCGTACTTAAGAAAGCAAATACCAGATAACTGATAATGACGATAGAAAACAAATATGGCAAAAGAATCACTGTCTGATATACTTTTAAAGCCTTTTTGCTTGTCACTTCGCTCAAAAGAATTGCTACTAAAATACCTAAAAATGTATTAATTATAATAAATGCCACATTGTACAATATTGTGTTTCTGGTAATAATAAAAGCAACTGAGTTTTTAAATAAAAACAAAAAATTTCTAAAGCCTGCCCAATCACTTCCATAAATTCCTTTGCTGTAGTCGAAATCTTTAAAAGCTACCACCATACCCGTTAGTGGTAAATAATTGTTAATAAACAAATAAACCAATGCCGGCAAAGCCATAATGTATAGTGGCAAAAGCTTTTTTATTTTTTTTAATCTTTTATACATACCAGGCTCCTTTGAATAGAAAGGTCAGTTGTGTTATACCTCTGACCTTTCCGAGAAACTTTACTTATTTTGTTGCCGCCCACTCGTCTAACTGCCGTTGCTTTTCTGCAATAACAGTATCAATCCCTGCATCCTTCAGTGCCTGTCGGAATTTCGGTAAATTTTCATCAGGATCGATTACTCCATTCTCCAGAGGCAGACGATACTCATCCATTACTGCCTGTACAGCCGCCGCTTCTGCCTTCACAGGAGTGGTGTCAAACACAAATCCCAGCGCTTTAGATTTGATTGCATTATCATTAAATTCCTCATATTTTTCATTTAAATCTTCGGGATCCGTATTCCAAATATAACTCAGATAACGATTTCCAAAAGCGTAAGTTGCACTCAGAGTATAGCCGGATGTTTCTCCAGTTACACCGTCCGGATAAGTAATCCACTTTTCGCTTCCTTTTACATGCTGATAGTGTGTACCTTCAATACCCCATACCAACGCATTATATACTTCTGCATCACTATAAAGCAGATTGACAAACTCCAACACTTTTTCAGGATTCTTACAGCTGACAGGGATCGACTGAATAACAGCTCCAACCGTTTGTGTATTTCCAAAAGCCGGATTTACAATTGCTGTACTGCATGGAATACCTGTCATATTGGTGCTGTCTGTAGGCACACCCGGATGAATCAGGGACATTGTGGATGCCACTTTTCCTGTTTTGAAATAAGCTACTCCTGTATCAGGATTCGTTGAAGCATCTGGAAGAATATAGCCCTTCTCATTCCACTCTCTGGCTTTCCTCACACACTCCTCGTAATATTCTGTATCAAAGAGATTTTGCACGGTCAGATCGCCCTGTCCCCAATCCATCAGGACTCCCATGGTATCACCCAGCCCATCATATGTTTTAAAAAGGCTTTCCAGAATGCTGGTTCCCTGGCTTTGCGGCTGCGTTACATACTTGTCCGGTTCTCCCTCTTTAATTCTGGCAAAAAGGTCATCTAATTGTTCTACTGTTAATCCTGCATCAGCATCAATTCCATATTTCTCGATAATATCATTGCGAAGAATCAGTCCGTATGCACTTGCCATATCACGTATGGTCGGAAATCCATATATTTTTCCGTCAACTGTGGTAGCTTCCATATAGTCGCCGATTACTTCCATTGCATCCGGTGCATATTTACGAACCGTTTCTTCATCCAGCCCAAGCAGTTTATTGGAAGTGACATCACTACTGAATGTAGTTCTGGCTGATGCATTTACCAGATCCAGCTTTTCGCCACTGGTAATCATCAGATTAACCTCCTGCTGATAGTTTGCTCCTGTCATAGGCAAAAGCTTAACCTTGGCACCAATCTTGTCATAAACAATGTTACTTAGATTCTCCTCTACCAAATCCCAATCTGCCTGCTGTACCCATACATCAAATGCATAAACAATGGTATATGGTTCCTCTCCTTCCTGCACAGTGTCATTCGTTTCACTTTTGTCTGTCTGACCTACGCTCTGATTACCGCTTTCATTTCCACATGCGGAAAGCACTGTACACGCTGCCAACAATATGGCAAATACTTTACTTACAATTTTCTTTTTCATATCATTTTCTCCTTCCTTTTATGTATGTTTTGTATCTTTTGTAATTAAACTATATCTCTTATAATTATTTCTTTCTCCCTGAATTTCGACCTTCACTTATGAATTTTATACGCTTTTTGTTTTATCGAAATCCAGCTCATGAAATGGATCTTTGTCCTCTCCATCATAATCCGTCAGCTTACTCGCGATCCTTTTCAGATAACTATTTGTGTTTGCAAGAGATCCGCTAATAATATCCTCTTCTGTTATTTTGGCAATTAAAATTTCTCTGGCGGAAGCCATCACCTCTTTCATATTGGATAGATAACTTCCACGTTCCCGATCATATGTTACATAGATAAATCCGTCATCTGCTTCCTTTGCATCCGGATAAGAAACTTCTCTCTCGTCTAATAGTAATTTATAAGGGAACGTTTTTCCTTCATCCTCTGACAGCATTGCCGTAAGATTATTTCTTCCACTAAACTTAAAATGATTGATCAGCAGGATTCTACCTGAACGCAATCTTGTAATATGGAATCTCGAACAGGGACCACCATAGCCAGTGTCAAAATCTTTACTCCAGCTTCTTCCTCCATCATAGGAATTCGATGCGCCAATCCCATACTTTGTCCTAACAAACATTCTTAGGCTTCCATCCTTCATCTCCAATATCATATGTTCATCATAATGCCGGTCTTTCACGTCTGCAAAGCCAAGCTTCTGAAAGGTTTTCCCACAATCATTGGTAGCATAAACAAATGAGCCTTTTTCCGTAATTTTAGTATCATATTCTTCTGATAATACTCTTATACCATCATTCCATACAGCAATCGGGAACAACCATTCACCAGATTTCACCACTATAGGTTTATTCATCATTACATTATGGCCTACCAGAAATTCTTCTCCCCAAACCAGCTCCTCTGCATCAGGATCTCGGCAAACAGATGCATATAAACCATCGTCCGGGCACTTTGCCCATGTCAGCCAAAGTTCTCCCAACGGATCTATCCAAAGGCATGGGTCAAAGCATCTTCCATTATCTTCTTTTACAATAACAATCGGTTCCGAGAAATGATTCCCTCCGTCATCCGATTTAATTACGATCACATAATTTCCTATTTCTTCCTTGACCCCACCTGAATAGAAAGTAAGGAAAATCCTTCCTCGTTTTGTCACCTCAATGCTCGGGATTCCTTGCCATAGGCGTTTTGAATCTCTGTATTTTTGTAATTCCTTTGTTTCCGTATACAACATAATTGTTTCCTCCAACAGACTTATATCCATGTTTTCTGCATCCTTTTCAAAAATACAGGAGCTGTTATATCAACGGAACAACGGACAATGCAGCCCCTCTTTTTTCATTTTCTAAATATACCGTATATATAATATATAATTTATGATCTGCTTCATAGGCGCATGGGTAACACCACGCTTTTCCATAACCTAATCTGTCGGAAAAGCCATTTTGTAGTATAATGCCGGTCTCAAAGGTATTTTCTTTGGGTTTTGAGAATACGAGTACAAGTTTTTCTCTTCCCGGATACCAATTTCCTATTATATAGTTTCTACCATCAGAAAGCGTGCCCGCATATATTTTTGAATCTGAAAAAGGAATATCATAGGAAAAGGCATCCGACCATGTCTCGCCATAATCCTGTGATAAATATACAAGCGGAACTTTTCGCTCGTCATCTCTTGAAAACATGGCAATTTTATTATCTTCTATGATTGCGGTAATTTCCGGATGTACCAACTTAGAACCATCAGGCAAGTCTCCATTTTCCTGAATATACACTAATCTCCAATCATCATCTATTTTCCCGGAATCCGAAATAAGTACCGCTGGAGTATTCGGGAAGCCATCTAGTTCAGCAATACGTCCCGGCAAAAGCAATTTCCCATTTGCCATCTTATACACATTCGTATTGAGTTTAAAAGGAATCGGTTTGGACCATAAAAATTCAAAACAGTCCTTTTCCTCTTGAAATACATAAAGATCAAGAGCATGAATATGATCTGCTGATACCATTTCATTAATAAGCATATATAGTTTATCTTCGCAAATACCATACACCGGTGGGCAGAACAAAATTTTGCCGGTTTGATCCTCCGCTATCGTTTCAATATCACTCCATGTCTTTCCACCGTCTTTTGACCTTTTTTGTCTGATTGGAGTAGGTCCGATCAGTTCTTTTTCCTCGCAATTATACCAGGCAGCAAATAGCGTTCCATGATATTCTATAATAGCTGCTTCATGCAAAAAAGCATACTTATCATCCGGACAGGCAACTTCATATATCTCTGTTTCACTGTTATCCTTTAAGCTTATTTCTTTTTCAGCCATGTTCAGATGTCCTAACATATTATATAGTTGTTTATCTTCCTTTGAAAAAAAATTAAACATTTTGTTCCTCCCTTTCCATATCATTCTTTTCATTTAGGATCAACTATAGTATAATCTGTTATTATGTTCTGGCTCTACTTGAAACTCGACCTTCACTTATGATTTTTATACAAAAAGCCCTGATCCTTAAAGATCAGGGCTTTCCATCCCACCGTTTTTTCGATATTCATTTGGTGAAATTCCTACTTCTCTTTTAAACATTGCAGAAAAATTAGACATATTTTCATAGCCGCACCGGGATGCAATCTCACATATGGAAATCTTTGGGTTTAACAGCAATCCTTTTGCCATATTTACCTGTTCCCTTAAAATATAGCGATTTACCGAACATCCCATTTCCTTTTTAAATCGTCTATCCAGGTAATCCGGATTTAAATACAGTGCTGAAGCAACTTTTATCCTATTCAGTTCCTCATCGAGATGGGTCTGTATATAATAAATCGTTTGTTCCCTGATCCCACTTAAGTTCGATACATCCTGCATGATCCTGGAAACAGCTCCCATAGTTTCCTCAATCCATGCATCCATTTCCTCCAGTGAACCAATTGCTGTTACTCTGTTACATCCATTTTCTCTATCATATAAAAATTGATGTGCCTGAATTCCATTTTCCTGAAGTGTCGAATAGAACAACTGTTCCAAATCATACTGAAGCATTTGAAGTGCTCTCCTATTTAACTTTGCCTCATTGTCTTTTCCCCAAAGCCATTTTCGGATTATATCTTGAAGTTCCACAGTCTTGCCATTATCAATATATGCTTTCCATAGCGTCATATCAGGCATACCAATTGCTTCACTGTTTTTAGGCATATTTATAATATCCAAAATCTGTCTTCTACTGCAAACATTATTCCATGCAAACTGTCGAAGCTTATCTACCATGGACTGTACTTCTCTCCCTGTACACACTTCTCCTATGCATATTCCAATTTTTTCGTATAATCTTTCTGTCTTAAATTGCTGTAATATCGCATCTTTTAATATTATGCCATTTCTTCCAGTGCCAGAACTCAGCCACTCGTCTGAAATAAAAACCAGGCCTGCAAATTCTTTTTGAGACAATACCGGAAGCAGAAAGTCACCAGCCACTGTTCCCAAGTCCTCTTTTACCTTCTTCCTGGTCTGCTTTATGTCTTCTTCTGTTTTGTCATTTGCATATTGATAAAATAAAATTGGGATCAGCCTTCTATCTTGCTCCTCTTTCCATTGCTTCTCCTCATATTCTTCACACTCCCTGTTCGGATCATCACGTAGTCCTCTGAGCATTTCCTCCCAATATTTTTCTTTCCATACTGGTTTTAACTGGTTCCATACAATTCCTTCTTCCTGTAACTGCGCCTGATGACGCTCTCTTTCAATCTTAGTGACAAGATTTTTCATCACCTTAATAATATCATCTTCCATGACCGGTTTAAGCAGATAATCATAACATCCGTATCGCAAGGCATTTCTGACATAATTAAACTCCGCATGGCTTGTCAACATGACGATTTCTAAATCCGGAAAATTTTCCTTTGCCTTTTTTGATAATTCCAATCCATCTGTCTGGGGCATTTCAATATCGCAGATCATAATATCAATTTTTTTCTCATTTAAAATTCGAACAGCGCTAACTGCATTTGTAGCAGAATAAATCTCCGTAATACCCAGCAGCTCCCAGTCCGTTACTGTAACTACTTCTTCTACCACCAGATATTCATCATCTACAATAAGTAAGTTCATAGCTGATCTCCATTCCAACATCTTTTTCTAGTTATCTTATAGTTTCCCTTTTGTTCATTTTGGTACATTTATGACAACGCTAACTCCTCCACTGTCCCGATTTGTAACCTTGACACTGGCAGCCTCTCCATAATGCATGTGCATTCTATCTACTATATTTTTTATTCCAATATGCTCCCTATCGTTTTTCACAATTTTCTCGTTTTGGTTTATTTTTTTAAGAATGTTCTCCTCAATTCCTTCTCCATTATCCTGAATTTCAATTTTTATATTGTCTCCCTCTACTTTGGCTGAAACGACAATCATCAAATCATTCGAGAAATCCGTGGAATATTTGATTGCATTTTCCACAAAAGTTAATACACACATAGCCGGCACCATGCTGATTTCTGCTTCCGGCTCTATTTCACACTGAAGATGCATAGCACCTGTCTCTTATACACATCTGACGCTGCCGACGAATAGAGAGGAGGAGATATAGGTAGACGCCGGATCATTAAAAAAAAATAGAAAGAGAAATTACAAGAAACAAATAATAAAAAATCTATTGAAGCTGATAAATTAGATAGTAATAATTCGAATGATGAAAAGCTCATAGAAATTAGTGAAAAACCTATAAATAAAGTTACTTCAAAGGTTGCAAATGATATATTAAGAAGAACAAAATTTACTCGAATGGATTATGAAGCACCTATAGTCAAAGAATTTGATGACATTGACTCTGATGAACTAACTCCACCACCTGTCGACTTCAGAAAAAAAGCAGAGCTTGAAAAAGAAAAGGCTGCAAATGCGATAGATAGAATTGCATACCAAGAAGAGTTACAGCAAAGGGTGTTAGACTCAACTAGGTATACTTATGGATGGTTTAAATCTCTTTTAGAATTAGAAATGCTTAATACAAATACAAATTATCTAAATCTGTCTCTTATACACATCTGACGCTGCCGACGAATAGAGAGGTGTAGATCTCGGTGGTCGCCGTGTCGTTAACAAAAAAAAAAAAAGAATAAAAAGGAAGTATAAAGACAGGGTTTTCCGTCAAACCTAGAACCGCCACAGACTGTCAACGACCATGACATAATATATATCAGAAGCTAGAGCATGTAAAGTCAGTGCGAAGTCGACATAA
>OJJT01000625.1_pt1 | contig 14563 bp, 10 predicted proteins | sample 1596281 | NCBI WGS metagenome assembly OJJT01 (sample SAMEA4350145, study PRJEB24818) | metagenome | biome: human; feature: gut; material: faeces | place: Denmark | collected 2013-09
CCCCATGTACTCACAGTGCAGTCTGATATTTCTACCCGCGCTGAGTTTTTCATAACAACAGGGCGTTTCAATAAGAGTTCCCTTTTTTTTTTCAAGCAGAAGACGGCATACGAGATTTCTGCCTGTCTCGTGGGCTCGGAGATGTGTATAAGAGACAGTCCTTATGCAGCTCACCCAGGGGAAACAGGGTGTGGGCCAGCTGCTCCTGGGATAGATTATAGAGCACATAGCTTTGGTCCTTTTTGTCGTCCAGCGCCTTGCGCAGCCGATAGCGGCCGTCCACGCAGTCAATGCGGGCGTAGTGGCCGGTGACCACATAGTCGTAGCCCAGGGTGATGGCGCGGCGACACAGGGTGTCAAATTTTAAGCACTTGTTGCAGTCAATGCAGGGGTTGGGGGTGCCGCCTGCCTCATAGGTGGCAATAAATTTATCAATGACCTTTTCCTTAAAGTCACCTTTAAAATTGAACACTTGATAGGGCATACCCAGTCGGCGAGCCACACTGCGGGCGTCCTCCACATCGGACAGGGAGCAGCAGGTCTTTTCCCGCTGGGCCATCAAAATATCGTCGCTGTCAAACAGCTTCATGGTGGCGCCCATACAGTCGTACCCGGCGTCCAACATCAGCTTGGCGGCCACGGAGCTGTCCACGCCGCCGCTCATGGCGATCAATGCTTTTTTCAAAAAAACGCACCTGCTTTCTTGACACTTTCAGTCTACTATACTAATATATACAGGAATAGAAGTAAAGAGGGAGTTTTTAGTTTTTATGCAAAAAATGCGTTTTTTTCGCCGGTGTCTTCCGCTGTTTTTGGCCTTTTGGCTGCTACTGGCAGTGGCGGGCGCGCCCTTTGCCGCTTATGCAGGGGAGAGCGTGACTGTGCGGGACGGCAGCGGGCAGGTGCGCTACGCTGCGCCCATGGATCCGGAGAACGCTTGCCCGGCGCTGCAATCGGCGCTGGACACGGTGCGCAGCGGCGCCTACGGCACCTGCACGGTTACCGTGACCCCCGGGGAATATCGAATGACAAAGAGCGCTGTGCTGGCGTCTGATATGACCCTGAACCTGACAGGGGTGACCCTGCTCAATGCCAATGCAGGCAAGGGCAACATCTTTATCTCACCCAATCGGGACCGTACCGGTAAGGACTACACCGGATATTCTGCGTTGGAGAACTGCACGCTGCGGGGCGGCACGCTGGATTATGCGCCGGGCAATACCAACGGCTCCTGCCTGCTGCGCCTGGCGCATTGCAAGAATGTGACCGTGGACGGCACGGCATTTCTCAACAACACAGACTCCCACCACGCAGAATTGGCCGCCGGGTACAATGTGCGGTTCGTAAACTGCCTGTTCTCCGGTCAGACCAATCAAACGGAGAGCAGTGCGGAGGCGCTGCAAATTGATATTTTAGAGAAGAATCGGCACTTCGCCAACTTTCCGGCCTATGACGGCACGATGAACCAAAAGATCACCGTAGAGGACTGCACGTTTCAGGACCTGATCTGCGGGGTAGGCACCCGCAACGCCTTTGCCGGGCGGTATCAGAAGGGCGTTACCATTCGTGGCAACACCTTTCGGCGCCTGCAAGGCACGGCTATTGTGTGCACCAATTATGTGGACACAGTGATCGAGAAGAACACCATCACCGACTGCGGTCGAGGCGTGGCATATTATATGTGCAAAAACAGCGGCGTGACCGATGTGTTCACCGACGGTAGCGGCAAGGTGCTGGGTAAGCGCAATACGGACTGCGGCAGCCGCATTACCGACAATACCATCTCCGTTTGTCAAACAGCGGAGATGGACAAGCCCAGGGGTATGTTTCTGTACGGCGGCAAGGCCACCGGCAAAATGCCTGCCGGAAATTATGCGGTCTATAACCTGACGGTCAGTGGTAACACCATTACCACCACCGGCGGCGGGATCACCGGCACCGATCTGCAAAACTGCACGCTTGCAGACAACCGCATTACCCATGCCGGTGCGGCGACGGAGACCACTGTGGGAATTCTCCTTCACGGCAGCAGTGGTAATTTGATCGAGAAAAATACTTGCACTGCCCTACACAACGGGCTGAAGTGTATGGATGCCTCCCACAGCAACGAGCTGCGGAGCAACACGGTAACGAACAGCCGCTCCAGCGCCGTTTGCATTGTGGACAGCAACGGGGTAGAGGTGACGGAAAACACCATTCGCACCGGGGTCACCAACGGCGTTTTTGTGCAGCGAAGCAAAAAGGCGCGTCTGCTGCGCAATACCATTCAGGCAATGGGTCATAACGGCATTTGCCTGGCGGAGAAGAGCACTGCCGCCACCGGCAGCAATCGAATCAGCGGCTGCCGTCGCTATGGGATTAGTTCCCAGCCGGGAACCGCCCTGACCACCGTAGGCGATCGGCTTACCGGCAACACCAAGGGGCAGGGAATCGCGCAGGGCAGCAAGAATATGAAGTTCTCAACCATAGGCAGTACCCGCCTGGTAGGCGGCCGGATCCGCAGCGGCAAAAATAAGGGCAAGATCGCCCTGCAATGGAAAGCGGTACCCGGCGCCAAGCAATATGTGCTTTACCGTAGAGACGGCAGCATCCGCGGCAAATACCGCCGGGTGGCAACGCGCACCGGCACCCGCTATATCGACACAGCCCCCAAGCGGGGCAAAACCGCCGCCTATCGCCTGGTGGCGCAAACCAAAACAAACGGCGTGACTGCGGAAAGTCCCGTGGCGCGCGCCGCAGTGAGGATTAAAGGATGACTTTACAGGAAATTGTAGATCGTTCTCGGCGCATCGTCTTTTTTGGCGGCGCCGGGGTGTCTACCGAGAGCGGTATTCCGGACTTTCGCAGTGTGGACGGCTTGTATCATCAGCAATACGACTATCCGCCGGAGCAGATCCTTTCTCGCAGCTTTTTTGACGAGAACCCGGCGGAATTCTACCGCTTTTACCGCAGCAAAATGCTGTGTCCGCATGCCAAGCCCAACGCTGCCCATCACAAATTGGCAGAGCTGGAGCAAGCAGGCAAGTGCACCGCTGTGGTGACCCAGAACATTGACGGCCTGCACCAGGCAGCGGGCAGCCGCACGGTATATGAGCTCCACGGCTCCGTGCTGCGTAATCACTGTATGCGCTGCGGCAGAGCCTACGGTGTGGAGGCGGTGGCAGAGGCTGCCGGTATACCCCGGTGCGCTTGCGGTGGGATCATCAAGCCGGATGTGGTGCTGTATGAGGAAGGACTTGACCAACAGACCGTAGAGGGCGCGGTGGACGCCATTGCCCGGGCGGACTGCCTGATCGTGGCGGGTACATCTCTTTCTGTGTACCCGGCGGCGGGCTTTATCCGCTACTTTCAGGGGGATCACTTTGTGCTCATTAACCGGGATCCTACCCCGGCGGACAAGCTGGCAGACCTGGTGCTGCACCAAAAGGTGGGGCAGGTGCTGTCCCAAATTCAAGTACGCTAACGGAGGCGCTTATGCCCATTTCAGTGATGCTCAAGCCGGCTTCCGGCAACTGCAATCTGCGGTGCGAATACTGCTTTTACCACGACCTGGCCGCTACCCGGCAGACGGAGAACAAGGGTTATATGACCCGGGACACCGCCTTGCAGGTGATGGACAAGGCTCTGGCTTTTGCCGGGGACGGACCGGTATATTTTACCTTTCAGGGCGGGGAACCGCTGCTGGCGGGGAAAGACTTTTTTCGCTTTTTCTTCTCCTCTTGCAAGGAACGGCAGCGCCCCGGCGTGACCGTCCAGTTCTGCGTGCAGACCAACGGTACTTTGCTGGACGACGAATGGTGCGACCTGTTTTTGGAATACGGCTGCTTGGTAGGCGTGTCTCTGGACGGCGACCGGGAGGGCAACCGTTACCGGGTGTACCCGGACGGACGCAGCTCCTTTGATGATGTGTTTCGCGGTGTGCAGCTGCTGACCCGGCGCAGGGTGCCTTTTAATATTCTCTCGGTGCTCACCGCTTACGGCGCTACCCATGTGCGATCGTCCTATCGCTTCTTTAAGCAGCAGGGGCTGCGCCACTTGCAGTACATACCCTGCCTGCGCCCCTTTGCCATGGATGCGCCGGAGGATCTGTTTATGACCGATGACGACTACGCCGCCTTTTTGCAGCAGGGGTTCAAGCTGTATGCCAACGATGCCCTGCGGGGTAACCCGGTGTCTGTGCGTATGTTTGACAATTATTTGCTGCTGGCTCGGGGGCAGAATGCAGAGCAGTGCGGTATGAACGGCACCTGCGCTACCCAGTTTGTGGTGGAGGCGGATGGCAGTACCTACCCCTGTGACTTTTACTGTACCGATGATTGGTACCTGGGCAATATCTGTGCCGGGGATTTTGACGGTTTTTTCCATAGTGAAAAGATGGTGGAATTCTTAAAGAATTCTTTTCAGTTGCCCCCGGCGTGCAAGACCTGCCGCTGGTTCACGCTTTGTCGGGGCGGCGGCTGCAAGCGCAACCGCGTGGGCACGGATTATTGCCGGGCTTACCAAACTTTTTTTGCAAATACGGAGCATTTGTTTGCTCAACTGCGTTGAGGTGTTTTATGAAAAAGACGATTTCTGTACTGCTGGCACTGGTACTGACAGTGGGACTGTTCTCTGCCTGCTCAAAGGATGGTAAGGAGGAGACGACCACGGCTGCGCCTGCCGCCTACACCCTGGCCTATACGTATGACAGCCATTATGCGCAGACGGACCCCAGTGCCGTGCGGGCGTATGAGAAGATCGCCAAAGCCATTGCAGAGGGCGGTGTGGCCGTGCGGGTGAATACGGATATGATGGACGATGTGAACCGGCTGCTGTACACCGGCTTTCCGTTGATGGCGCTGGTAGATACGGTTTCGGTGAACAACGACAATTCCGGTGTGACCATCAAATATAAAAACGATACGGATACGCATCGCCGGCTGGTGGGTGCCTTTTCCCAAAAGGTCAATGCCATTCTGAAAGCCTGCGGCAAGGGCACGGTGAGCAATCATGTGTATCTCCTCAATGTGTACCACTATGTGGCAACCCACACGACTTATAACGACAGTGTGACCGACACTTACACCGCCATTTTGCAAGGCAAGGGCATGAGTGCTGCCATCAGCGGTATGTTTGAGTTCCTGCTGCAACAGGGCGGGGTGGACGCCGGGCATATCGTCGGCAAGGACGCCGCCGGTAATCCCTGGTACTTTACCCGTTGTACCCTGGGCGACACGGTGTATAACTTTGATGTGGCAACGGAGCTGTCTGTGCGCAAAGGGGAGGGGCTGACCTGCTTTGCCATGACGGATAAGGAACTGCAAACCGGCGGACTGCAAAAGGGTTTTACCTACTCGGATAATGAAAAGGCGCCGGCAGTGAAGATGAAAAAGAACCCCTATGCCGCCCTGCGCTCCTGTGCGTACTTTACCCTGGAGGGCAACACCCTGACCGCCGTCTTGTACAGCGGTAAGACCGCCACCTTTACCCTGTAAGGAGATAGTTGAACAACCGAGTGAAAGTGATGTGTAATCTGACACCGCCGCATTGGAACCGCCGAAAAACTTTCGGCGGTTTTTTTGTATCATTTGTCTATGAATTCTGCACATTTTAGAAAATAATAGACAAAAACATAGAATGCTGTCTATAAATATTTTGGGCATTACAAGTTGCACAGAAAATTTCTGCGGACAAATTTCTTTTTTGGTTGTAATTGATAAACTGATTTGTTATAATATTGCAGAAATATGACACAGGGGGAGATCCAATGGCAGAACAAACCGGCCTGAAAGCAAAAGCCACAGGCCTCATCGACAACATTAAGTACTACTGGACAGAACCGCCGAAAGGCAAGTATATGTCTTTCAAAGAGGTGGCTGCTTATTCCGTAGGCGGTATCGGCGCATACTTCTTGATTTCTATGGGCGCTGCGCTAGTCGTCTCTACCACAAATATGATCGTAGGCGGCGCAATCGGCGTTGCACCTATGGATATGTATGTGCTTTACCTGATTTCTACCTTGGCAAACATTCCGCTGACGGCGGTGCGTGCCAACATGGTAGATAATACACGCGGTAAGGGCGGTAAATATCGTCCCTACCTGATTTCTATGGGTATTCCTACCGCCGTGATTTCCTTGGCGTATGTGTGGTTCCCGTATGATTCTATGTATTCCTTATTCTCCGGTCAGATTATGGGGTACGAGGGCGGCTACATAGCTAAGTGCGTCATGGTATTGATCTTTAACTTGTTGCTGCAGTTTTTCTTTAACTTCTTCCAGGATGCATATACCAACTTGATTCACGTGCTTTCTCCCAATACGCAGGAGAGAACGGATGTTTTGGCAATCAAGAGCGTTGTGTATTCCTTAGCACCGTCTATCATCAATATCGTGCTGCCGTTGGTTGCGCAGTTTGCCACCAACAACGACTTGTATGATATTCGTGTGTATCGGATTTCTTACCCGGTGTTTGCCGTTCTCGGCATGGTGCTGACCATTATGGTTTATGCCAACACACAGGAAAAAATCGTGCAGGCTAAGACCCATACCATTCAGATTAGCTTTATTGACTCCTTTAAGGCAGTTGCCAAGAATAAGTATTTCTGGATTATTGCTTTGGCCGGATGGATTGGCTTCCTGGAGAGTGCATACGGCAATATTTTGACCTGGTCTTATAACTACGGTCATACCTGCAGTGGCGGTACATTCGCCTTGATTCAAACCTTGACCGGTAACGCTTCTTTGTGGGGTATGTTATTGGCTCCCATTTGTATTCGCAAGTGGGGCAAGAAGAAGGTACTGATTGCCGTAAACTTTGCAAACATTGTTTGTATTCTTTCTATGATTATCAATATGCGCAGCATTTGGTGGCTGTTTATCTGCGTGTACTTTAACTGGTTGGTTGGTGCATTTGAACAGATTACCACACCTGCCATTCAGGCAGATATTCGTGACTATCAGCAGTATCGTTCCGGTGAGCGTATTGACGGTATGTTTGCAACCGTGCTGACCATTGGTAATATCGTAACGTTGCTGACCTCTGCCGTTCTGCCTGCTGTGTATCAGAGATACGGCGTGTATGAGGGCAACGGCTACAAAAACTCCTTTGATATTTTGGATGTAAACAACGGCGACCCGGACTTGCTGTACAAGCTGATGAGCGTGCTGATTATTATGGCTGCCGTGGGTGCATTCCTGAATATGGCGCCTTATTTCTTCTATGATTTTAATGAGAAGAAGCAAAAGAGCGTAATCCGCGTGTTGCAGGTGCGTTCTCTGTTTGAGGACTTTGGCAACAAGGCGCTGAATAATCACCAGATTGTTGAAGCCATTGATATGGTAAACAACGCCCGTGAAATGGCTGTTGCTACACCTAAGACCGTAGATAAGAGCAGCTATCGCAATATCAGCGATAAGGCAGAGCGTAAGGCTGCCAAAAAGCAGTATCGTGCTGATTTGGAATACAATGAGGAAATTGAGATTTCTCAGTTCGTCTGCAAAGAGCTGGATAAGTTCGGCCTGCCTGTAACGCAGCATCAGGTTGCGGAGTATTCTAAGGTATATGCGCTGGGTCTGGACGGCATTAAGTCTGCTGATTTGGCAGAGCTGCGTCGGGAGCTGGCTGCTGCGAAGGCTATGCCGAAGGATACGGAAGATGAGAAAGAAATCCGTAGTTTCTCTATTGAAATTGCTAAGAAAAAGATTTCTGCCAAGAAGGCACACGATAAGTATTACGGCACCGTAAAAGAATTCGTTTCTCCGGATATGGAGGCACTGACCGAGCTGTTCAATCGTGAGGACGACCTGGACGCGCGTATTGCTGAATTGGTTGAGGCCAAGGAAGTTGCCCGCAAGGCGAGGGACTTGGATAAGGTTCGTGAGTTGCGTGCTGAAATTAAGAATGTACAGGCACAGCGTAAGTCTGTATTGGCAGAATCTAAGACCTTGCAGGACGAGTTTGCACGCTTTAACCGTGCGGCGAAGCCCTACAATGACGCAAAGAAGCTGCTGGTACAGGAAGAGAATTACAAGCACTTTGACGAAATTGCCGCTTTGTATGATGAAGCAAAGGCTGCCGCTGCTGAGGAAGACAAGCAGAAGGAAGCTCGCTTAGCTGAGAAGCGTGCAGAGGAAGAGGCAGAACTGGCTCGCCGCAAGGCCGAGAAGGCTGCCAAGAAGCGTAAGTAATCAAAAAGTAAACCCTACATAACGAAAACCCCATTTCCGCATAGGATAAACTATGACAGGAAATGGGGTTTTTATGATGATTTATGAGATCAAGGTTGGTTCTGTGACCAACGCACAAAGGGGGGCCAAGCTGCTGAAAAACGCGGGTTACCGTGTGTTTGTGCACAAGCAACTGCGCCCCAGCCCGGCGGACGGATGCGGGTATCTGTTACGGCTGGAGGACGGCGATGGGGAGGCGCTGGCGCTGCTACGGCAGCATGGGGTGCGGATCACCGGGGTGGAGCAGCTATGATTTATTTAGACAATGCGGCCACCACCTATCCCAAGCCGTTTTCCGTGCTGGAGACGGTGTACCGGGCCAATCGTAAGTATGCGTATAACAGTGGGCGTGGCGGCTATCGGGAGTCTGTGCAGACGGCAGAAAAGATCTTTGCCGTGCGGGACTGCCTGGGCCGCTTTTTTCATTGCCCGGAGCAGAATATTGTGTTTACCAACAATTGCACGACTGCAGTGAATACAGCACTGAAAGGACTGCTGAAGCCCGGGGATCATGTGCTGATCTCCGCCTTGGAGCATAATGCGGTGTTTCGACCCATCTACAAGCTGGCCCGGGAGGGGCGTATCACCTACGATCAGGTGCCGTATCACCCGGACCCGGACCGCTTTTTACAGAATATCCGGGCACTGGAGCAGCCCAATACGGCGATGGTGGCCATGCTCCATGCTTCCAATGTGTTTGGGGTGGTGAACCCGCTGGGGCTTGTCGGCGACTACTGTCGCCGGAAGGGCTGGCTCTTTGTGGTAGACGCCGCCCAAAGTGCAGGCATTTTGCCTATTGATATGCAGGCAATGCATATTTCCGCCCTGTGCGCCCCGGGGCATAAAAGTCTGTTCGGCACCATGGGCACCGGTGTGCTGGCGCTGGCTGACGGCATTTCACCGGACAGCCTGACCGAAGGGGGTACCGGCAGCCACTCCTTTGACCCGCAAATGCCGCCGGATCTGCCGGATCGGCTGGAGGCAGGAACGCTGAACAACCCGGGTATTCTCTCTCTGGGTGCCGGTGTGCGGTTTATTGAAAAGACCGGTCGGGCAGAAATACACGCGTACGAAATGCGCCTGACCCGATGGTTGTATGAGGAGTTGGCCGCCTGTCCGGGGATAAAGCTGTACACGCCCCCGGAGCATATTGCCGTGCCGGTGCTCAGCTTTAATGTGGACGACCGCACCTCGGAGGAGACGGCCGCTTATTTGGCCGCCCGGCAGATCGCCGTACGGGGCGGATATCACTGCGCCCCTTGTGCCCATCGGTTTTTTGGTACGGAAAAGCGGGGCACTGTGCGGGTCAGTCCCGGCGTGTTTACCGGGATGAACGAATGTGAATATTTCCTGAATTCTGTAAAATTCCGGGAATAACCCTTTATTTGACTTTCAAAGTATGTTACAATCAGTATAAGGAATTGTATAAGTGAGGATGTGAATGTATGAGTGCCATCGGCGATTTCTTTAATAAGATACTCAGCGTGTTTTCCACCTTTGGCATTAGCGACGCACTGGATATTCTGTTTGTGGCCGTAATCATTTATGGCTGCATTCGCATTATTCGTGAAACGCGGGCGATGCAGCTGGCTAAGGGCATCTTGCTGCTGCTGGTGATGTATGGCATTGTTAATTTGCTGCACATGGAGGCTTCCAGCTTTATCTTTAAGAGCATTTTTTCCAATATTTTGCTGCTGGCGGCTATTTTATTCAGCCCGGAGCTGCGGAATATTTTGGAGCAGGTGGGTAAAGGCGCCACCGGTAAGAGCCTAAAGACGATCATTCACCCGGGAGTTGCCATTGATGTGGCGGAGATCGGCGACTGTATTGAGGCCACTTGTAAAGCCTGCTCGGATATGAGCGACCAGCATGTGGGCGCCCTCATCGTGTTTGAGAACGAGACGATGCTGGGCGATATTATTGCCAGCGGTACAGAACTGCACGCCAAGGCCTCTCGCCAGTTGATTGAGAATGTGTTTTTTCCCAAATCACCGCTCCATGACGGCGCGCTTGTGATTCGGGACGGGCGGCTGTACGCAGCCGGTTGTATTCTGCCTTTGACCAAAAAGAGTGTGTCTTCCGCCCTGGGCACCCGCCACCGTGCGGGTATCGGTCTGACGGAGCAGTCCGACGCTGTGGTGGTGATCGTCAGCGAGGAAACCGGTGCCATTTCCGTTGCTATAGGCGGTATGCTGAACCACGATGTGTCTGACGGCGATCTGCGCGATATTTTAACAACGGAGTTTCTGCCCAGCGGTTCCTCCTCAGACGATAAAATTATCTCCCGTCTGGTAAGGAGGATGAAAAAATGAGCGAACAGCAAAAGCCAAAAAAGCGCTTTTCTTTGCGCAAGCTGATCTATAATGACAAGAACTTAATTATTATTTCTCTGCTGGCGGCGGTGTGCATTTGGATTGCCACCTCAATGAATTTGTCACCGGAGACCACCAAGAATATTTCTGTTCCGCTGAAGATCGACTTTTCCGACACGGTGACGGAGGAGTTGGGATTTAAGTGCTACGGCGAGAGCAGTATGACGGTGAATGTGACCGTGCGAGCCAAGAAGTACCTGGCTAAGGATATTTCTGCCGACGATTTGGATGTGAAGCTGCAAACCAGTTCGGTGACCACCACCGGCATCCACGAGGTTCCCATCAGTGTCAGCGCCGGGGACAGTGGCGATTTTACCGTTGAGAGCTATTATCCTACTGTGTATACCGGATACTTTGATGTACCGGAGGAGCAGGAGATGGAAATTAAGCTGAATTACAACACGAAGGACTATGTGGCAGACGGCTTTGTGGCAGGGGAGAGCCTGCTCAACGAGCCGAATGTGGTGGTTAGCGGTCCCAAGACCTATGTTGCACGGGTCAGCAAGGTGGTAGCCGATGTGAATTTAAACGACAAGCTGTCGGAGACTGCCACCATCAATATTGAGCCAAAGGCCGTGGATGTGTACGGTAACAAGGTGGACTACATTTCCCTGAATTACGGAGCAGAGAAGTTGACCTTGACCATACCGGTACTCAAGGTGAAGCAGTTGAGTACCCATGTGACCTTAACAGACGCGCCGGAGTCGGTGGATCTGTCTAAGATCAAGATTTATTACAGTACAGACAGCATTCGCGCCGGCGTACTGGCCGGAACGGATATTAAGGCGGCCGAGCTGGGCGAGGTGCACTTTGCCGACCTGCGGGTAGGGGAAAACACCTTTACCTTTAACGCCACCCAGCTGGAGGGAATCACCGTATTGGACGATACAGAGAAAGTCGCCGTACGGGTGGTGGTGCCCTCGGATTACACCAGCAAGGACATTGATGTGTCTGCCGCCGGGGTTAAGCTGAACAATGTGCCGGCGGGCTACACTGCCAAGGTAACAGCGCTGAACAGCGACTCGGTGACCATCATCGGACCGAAAAGCGCCATTCGCGGACTAAAGGCCAAGAATGTGATGCTCTCTTGCGATCTGACCGCCAAGAAGGGCGAGAGCATTAAGACCGGCACCCGCCAACTGCCGGTGACCGTCAGCATTGCAAAGGCGGACGGCACCTGGGCCTACGGCACTTACCGGGCCACCGTGGAGCTGAGCAAAAAGTAAAACTAAATACCAAATATAAAAAAGAGCGGCAGCCGTAAGGCTGCCGCTTTGGCATACGCGCCATAGGGGGTATGGCGTGTATGAAGGGGGCGGATTATTTCCACTGCTTGAGCACTTCTGCATTGGCAAAGATCTCGTCCAGCTTGCGCATAAAGGGGACGATATCGCTGTAATCCAGCGCACGATGATCCATGGCAATGGTGATGGGCAGGATTTGGCGCACCGCAATGGTGTCGTTGCCCTGGGCATCTGTGATTACGCAAGGACGCTTTTGGATGGAGTCAATGGCAAAGGCCGTGGTTTGGGGCGGAATGATCTCCAAGAGGGCACAACTGCCCTTGTGCTCTCTGTAAATAGAGCCTATGTTGGAGATGGTTGTGGTGCCCTGCTCAATATCTTTCTTGGTCAGGCGATCCGTGGTGGGGATGGAATAATATTTTTTCTTCTCCGCACCGTGGAGCGTGGTGACCTTGTGGGCGCCGGTTTTGGAGCCGATCAGCCGCATCACCGTCTGTGCCACCTTGCCCTGTTTCAGTCGCTGCAAGGTGTTGTCCAGCGATACCTCGTACATGACCTCGTCCATGTTGGAATTGCGCGCCCGGCGTTCGGTGTCCACAATGGCGGCGGTCATTTCGCTGAGGGTCTTATTGCCCATATCGCGCATGTTGACGGTCATCATCTGTCCGTCCGGCAGCAGCATGGGCATGGACACATCAATGTGGTCAAAATATTTCAGGCACCCGCGCACCAGGCGGCGATTAAACAGCAGGTGTGTGTTCATGGACGGCGCTGCCTTCAACCCCTCGCAGATGATTTTCATCATCACGGTATTCAGAGTGATCTTTTCCTCCCGGCTTTTGCAGTTGGCATTCAACGCTTTGACTACCGGCAAAATATCTGTTACATCTGCCTCGTACATCACGATGGCGTGGGGGATCTCCCGCCAGCTCTCTGTGGTCATGTTGGATACGATTTTGCGTGCAATGCCAAAGTGTTCTTCTTTAATCAGTGCCATTGGTTCTCCTTTTGCTTGAGTATTGTATGGTTAGCCGCCGATGATGGACACGGCGGTTTTGTATACTTCTTCTCGTACTTCTTTGATGTAGTCGCCGATCTCCTCCCGGGGAAACGGGTCCTCCTTGAACCTGTGACGGTATTCCAACGCCAGCTTGGGTCGGAATTTTGGGTGGCAAATTTTGATCAGTGCCCGCGCCCGTTCCTTGAGCGTCTTGCCTTTTAACTGTGCCACGCCGTACTCGGTGACCACATAGTTCACATCGTTACGCGGGGTGGTGATGGCGCTGCCCTCGGTGATAATGGGCACAATGCGGGAAAGGTGACCCCGCTTGGCGGTTGAGGGCATGGCAATAATGGAGCGGCCGCCACGACTCATGGTGGCGCCTCGCACAAAGTCCACCTGACCGCCTACGGCGCTAAATTGGTTCAGCCCCACGGTGTCTGCGACCACCTGCCCCAGCAAGTCCACTTGCAGACAGGAGTTAATGGAGACCACATTGTCGTTCTTGGCGATCACCGCCGGATTGTTTACATAATTGATGGGGTGCATCTCTACGGATGGATTGTTGTTGATATAAGCGTTCAGCTTATCCGTACCCAAGGCGGCGCCAATGACGGTGCGGCCTCGGTGAATTTGCTTTTTCGCATTGTTGATGACACCTGCCTCCAGTAGGTCCACCACGCCGTCGCCTACCAGTTCACTGTGCAGACCTAAATCCTTTTTGTCCCACAGTTGGGCGCACACGGCGTTGGGAATACCGCCGATACCCAGTTGCAGGCAGTCGCCGTCGTGGATCAGTTCGGCGCAGTTTTTGCCGATCTGCAGCTCCACCTGGCTGATCTCTGCGGAGGGCACCTGGGGCAGAGGCTCGTTGATCTCTACAAAGGCGTCAAATTCCCGTACATGGCGAATGCTGTTGCCAAAGGTGCGGGGCATATAGCTGTTGACCTGGGCAATTACGGTTTTGGCCACGCCGCACACACCCTTGGTGTAGTCCACGGTGGTGCCAAAGGATACATAGCCGTGCTCGTCCGGCGGCGATACCATCACCACCGCCACATCCGGGCACACATAATTCTCCAGCAGGTCCGGAATCTCATAAAAATGGCAGGTGGTAAAGTCGCAAGTGCCGTTGGCAATGGCGTTCCGGTTACCGGCAGAGGCAAACAGACAGTTCAGGTGAAAGTGCCCGGCCATTTCCGGCGCCGTCCAGGGGCAATCCCCTAAGGTGAGCATGGAGATGATCTCCACATCCTGAAAGTTCCGGTACTGCTCCACCAGCGCCCGTTCAATGCCCAGCGGCTCGCCGCAGGCAAAGCCGGTGACTACCTTGTCTCCGTTATGGATCAGGGCAATGGCTTCGTTTACGGTCATTCGCTTTGACTGATATATGCTTTTCCAGTCCATAGGCTCTCCAAAATCCTGTGCACAGCACAGTAATAGACAAAATCACAAAAATGACGAATAAGCGCCAATTCTTTAGGATTTAGTATAGTATTAGGCGCGCTGTTTGTCAATGAATTCTTGCATTTGCGTGCCGTTTTTTGTATGATAAAGGTAATCTGTACTATTTGTGAGGTTCATTATGACTGTCTCTTATACACATCTCCGAGCCCACGAGACAGGCAGAAATCTCGTATGCCGTCTTCTGCTTGAAAAAAAAAAAAGTGCACCAGCAAAGTCCTGTCTCTTATACACATCTCCGCGCCCACGAGACTAGGCATGATCTCGTATACCGTCT
>OJJT01000628.1_pt1 | contig 14493 bp, 12 predicted proteins | sample 1596281 | NCBI WGS metagenome assembly OJJT01 (sample SAMEA4350145, study PRJEB24818) | metagenome | biome: human; feature: gut; material: faeces | place: Denmark | collected 2013-09
CTGTCTCGTATTTTCTGTGTTGTGCCTCCTTTCTTTCGCTGTCTTGTTTTTCTGTGACACAGCGCGCCACATCCCACGTCCCCCCCCCTTTTCTTGCCGGCAACCGACAGTGGACTAAAAGACCCACCCCTGTACCTCTGCCCCTTGCAGATCGTAGTAACCGCCGATAGCACCGGCGTCGTAAGCGCCCCGCACCGTCTGCTCCACGCTGTCAAAAGTGGCCGTGGCAATGTTGATCTTTTGGATTCCTGTCTGCGCACAGCGGCGGAAATCCTCCGGCGAAATGCCGGTGCCGCCATGGAGCACCAAGGGCGTGTGGGTATCCTCGGCCACCTGTGCCAAAATATCAAACCGTAGCTTGGGCGTGGCCTTATAATTGCCGTGGGCGTTACCGATGGCGATGGCCAAAGCGTCCACCCCGGTTTCCTGCTCAAAGCGCACCGCGTCCGCCGGGTCCGTGCAATGCATAGCGATCTCCTCAGAGCCATCCTCCGAACCGCCTACGCAGCCGATCTCCGCCTCCACGGCAGCACCGTAAGGGCGCGCCATCTCTATAATGCGGCAGGTCTCCGCTATATTCTCATCCAGCGGCAGATGAGAGCCGTCAAACATCACGGAGGTAAAGCCCAGCTCCAGCGCCTGGCCAATCTTCTTCTCCGTTTTGCCGTGGTCAAAGTGCACCGCCACCGGCACGCTTGCCTGCCGGGCAGCGGCCACCATCAAGGGACCGATCAGCTCCAGCGGCGACTGGCGCAGCCGCACCTCCGCAATCTGGAGGATCACCGGGGCGCGCAGTTCCTCTGCCGCTTGCAGCACACCCAGCACCATCTCCATATTGGCAACGGAGAAGGAGCCAACGGCATAGCCGCCGACACGGGCATCCGCCAGCAGATCACGCATATTCACCAGCATAGGCACACCTCAAATACAAATCAAAAAATGCGATGAGTCGGGCGTAAGCCGAGTTCTGTCTTGGGCAATCATCTATCTCGACGCACGGTTGCCCGTGCGCTCCAGCCATCCTTCGAAGTTTTGTGTCGAGCAAACAACCCTTCAGTCGATGTTGCAGCGGATAGGGTTTACATGGCAGGGAATGTCTCCACCCCCTCGGTGAGCTCTTACCTCGCCTTTCCATCCTTACCGCAAAAGCGGCGGTTTATTTCTGTTGCACTTTCCCTAGGGTCACCCCCGGCGGCCGTTAGCCGTTATCCTGCTCTGTGCTGCTCGGACTTTCCTCACGCAGTAACCTGCGCGCAACTGCCTGCCCGGCTCATCCTCTCCATTTTAATCCATAGCACCGGGGAATGTCAACTGTTTTTCTGCCGGGCAAGAATTTACAGAACAGGTCTTGCATTTCTGTTCTTTTTGTAATACTATGGAGCAAAGAAAGGCAGGTAATCGGAATGCCCAGATTTGAACAGGAAGGCTTTGACCCCCGCCGTCGGCGGGAGAACGACGCCCTGGACCGCACGGTGCCGGAGGAAGACCGGCATTTGGACCCGGGAGTGGACCTGGATTTTAACCGTCGGCAGCGGGATGTGATCGACCGGCAGGACGAAAGCGGGATCAACCCTTGCGACTATCGGGACCCCTACGCCCCCTCGGCACCGTACAACCAAAATAACGACTATGACCCAAACGGTTACATAGAGCCACCGGCGCCGCCCCGCCGGTTTGAGAGCGAGCGCCCGGCAGATTTTTATACGGACCGGAGCAACACGCCTACGCCCACGCGTGCCCACAACCGGGAGCGGACAAGCCGTGATCCCCGCACCGTGGGCCGCAGCCATACCCCCACCGACAAGCACGGCAAGCCGCCAAAAAAAGGCAAGGGCAGCAAAAAGGCAAAAGTGGGGCTAAGTATCTTTTGCGTGCTGCTGGCGCTGATTTTCATTCTTGTGGGCTGCGCCACCGGCGTGCTGGGCAAGATCACCTATCATGCGCACAAAGAAAATGAATATGTGACAGCATCGAATCTAAAGAGCGACCCACGGGTAAAGAATGTGCTGCTGCTGGGCGTAGACGCCAGACCCAAAGACAAGGCCAGCGCCTCCCGCAGTGACACCATGATGCTTATTTCTGTGGACTCTGTGCACCACACCATTAAGATGACCTCCTTTTTGCGAGACACCTGGGTGTATATCCCCTGCAAGGATATGAGTCAACGGCTGAACGCCGCCTGCCAGTACGGCGGTTACAGCGGCGTGGTAGACACCATTGAATACAACTTCGGCGTAAAGATCGACAACTATGTGGTGGCGGATTTTGAGATGTTCCAGGTACTGGTGGACGCCATCGGCGGCGTAGAAGTGAAGGTTACCAAAGCGGAGGCCAAGGAGGTCACCGGCCACCCCAAGCGCTACGGCAATGTGAAGTTAGAGGCCGGCAAGCACAACCTGACCGGCAAGCAGGCCCTGGCCTACTGCCGCATTCGCAAGATCGACACGGACTTTGTGCGCACCAAGCGCCAGCGCACGGTGATGAACGCCATTATTAAAAAAATGAAGTCCTCCAACCCCTTTACCCTGTATAAAATGGCCAGCAACGCCGCCCCATATATTGAGACGGATATGACCAAAAGCGAACTGTGCAGCTTTGTGGCCAAGGCCGGCAGCTGCGCCACCAGCACCCACCAGGCCCGGGTACCTTTCCCGGACACTTGGTGGTATGACACCATCAACGGCAACTCCGTCATCGCCATCAATAAAGAGGAGAATAAAAAGCAGCTGATCGACTTTATCTACAACAAGACCTCCGAACAGCTGGACAAAGAAGAAGCCGCAGCAGCCAAGGACTGACCGCTGCGTGCAAGGACACCACGGTCATCGGCCTTTATAATACCAACGACCATCGCTTTTGGTACGACGACCTTTTGTAGTCATGCACTGATAAATAGGAAACGCCCTCTGTTTCTTAAGTGAAACAGGGGACATTTTTTATTGTTTGGTAGGGGCAGATCGTATCTGCCTGCTTTTATCCCCTCAGTCGCATAAATGCGACAGCTCCCCTTACAATAAGGGGAGCCTTTTTGTGTATAATCAGCCTCCCTTGTGTAAAGGGAGGTGGCAACGCCGCAAGGCGTTGACGGAGGGATTGGCGGGCGGCAATGACAAGAATATATTACTTCTTGGTGGTCACGCTCTTGGCCTTACTCCACCCGGAGTAGAGCTTTACATTTTTGCCGTTCACCTTGACGGTCTTATAGGTGCGCACGCGCACATAATACTTCTTCTTAGCGGACAGCTTGCTCACGGACTTAGAAGTCGTCTTATTCTTGCTCACCGTCACCGTCTTGGCGCTCTTAAACTTGCTGCTGGTACTATACTGCACCTGGTAGCCGGTGGTTTGGGTCGTCTGCTTTTTCCAGGTGACCTTAAAGCCTTTCTTGGCAGCTTTCACCTTAGACACGCTGGTGCCCTTGGGGTTAATGTTATAGGTCATGGACTTACTGCCGCTGTAATTGCCCTTGAGGGACACTTTTACGGTGTATTTGCCCACATTCTTCATGCCCTTGGGATAGGTCACGGTATAATCCGTACCATACTTCAGGGCCTTGCCCTTGCTGTTTTTCACGGTCACAGACGGTTTTTGCACCTTGCCGTTATAGGTGTAAGCGGTTTTGCTCAGCTTGATATTAGATGCTTTGGCGATCACTGTCTTGCCGGTGACTGCGCCGCAAACGCTACATTTTTTGTAGATCTGACCGTCCTTAGCGGTGGTGGCTTTGGTCAGCTGCGATTTGTAGGAATGGCCTTTAGGCTTAATATTCGCCACGGTGTAGCTATCGCCGCACTGGGTACAGGTATATTTTGTCTTGCCATAGGCGGTGCAAGTGGGCTGCGCAATCACCTTACCGGAGTAAACATGAGCCAGCGCTTTAAAATCCCACAACACATTATAATCCGGCACGCCGGCGGCCATATCGCCCTCGGCATACTGCCAAATATCCGCATACACGCCGGTTTTGCCAATCTGCACCGGGGCGGAAAAATCAGTGGTTTTTGGCTGCCAGTTGGCGTACCACAGCTTATAGCCCTTGTTATGCAGCGTCTGCACATCCAAATAATTGGCAAACCAATTCAGGTTGGCGTAAACCATCGGGGTGTAGCCCGCTGCGCGAATGGCGTCGCAAAAAGTAATGGCGTGCTGAATAATGGTCTTTTTGTTGCTGTTGTCCAGGATCAGCTTATCCTCCAGGTCATAAGCCACCGGCAGCACAAAATACTTGTACTTGCCCTTCATCTGAGCCAACACGCTCTTAACATAATTGGCCTCAATCGTGGCCTCCTTGGTATTGAACGCATAGCTGTAATGGTACACGCCAAAGGGCACGCCCGCTGCCTCCGCCGCATTCACATTATCCCAAAACTGCGGATCCAGGTGGTCGTTGCCGTAGCTCATACGGATCATGGTAAAGGTCTTGCCCGCCTTCTTCCATGCGGTGTAATCCACACCTTTTCCGTTATGCTGAGACACATCGGTGCCAAACGCCGGCGCCGTAGTGGCCGCCCATGCCGGTAACACGGTAGCGCACATCAGCACCAGGCACAACAGAGCGCAAAATAGAGATTTACATTTTTGTTTCATATCACACCTCGTTTGGGTTGTTTATTCAGCCTCACTATAACACAAAGAGAAAACAAAGTCAATTACCGCACTTTGGTACTTTTTACCGGGGACCAGGCGCCGTACAGCTTGCCGCCCTTTTGCTTTTTATACACCCGAATGCGCACATAATACTTTTTCTTGCTTTTGAGTTTCGTCAGGGTCTTGGCGGTGGAGCCCGCCTTGGTTATCGTTACCGACTTGGTGGTGGATTTGGTAAATTTGGACGAAGTGGAATAGCTGATCTGGTAACCGCTAATGCCACTGCCCTTCTTCCACTTTACGGTCAGCCGGCCTTTTTTGCTGCTTTTCAGCGATGCGATCGCCGGTTTCAGCTGTGCCAGCTTTTCCGTCTTTTTGGCGCCGCAAGCGGTGCACTTATATTTCTTATATCCGGTGGCGAAGTAGGTGGCCGCCTTTTTGGCGGTGCACTTATAGGCGTGCACATGGATCTTAAATTGCCGCGTGCTGTCAAAGTTGCCCTTGCCCTGCACCGTTACCGTGCGGGTGGTGCCTCTGGTGGCAATGGACACGGTGTAATCCTTGTTCTGCTGCAAGGTCTTGCCCTTATAGGTTGCCTTGATCGTGGCGCCCTTCGCGGTAGGGGTACACCGGACAGACACATCCCTGTCGTTCAGGGATTTTTGATGGATCTTAAAGTGCAGCACAGCCGTACCGATATAATTGCCCTTGCCCTGCACCGTCACATTGGCGGTACCTGCATTGGTATTGGCACTGTAACGGACCACCGTATAGTCCCGACCGGACTTTAAGCCGCTTTGACTGTCAAACCAAGCGGTACCGGGGCGCTGGGCACTGCCGTTATAGGTCACCGACGTACAAATATCCGACCCGCCGTACCCGGCAATAGACGCCGGGGCGATGGTATAAGTATAGGTTGCGCTGCCGGTCAGGTACTTGGATCCTTCCAGTGCCGTCACGGTATAGGTGCCGCTGCCGGCATGCACCGTGGAGCCGCTGTATGTGAGGGCGTAGTCCTCGCCCTCTTTGAACGTCTTTTTATAAGGCTTGCCGTCTGTGGTGGTGCCGACAAAGGTCATGGCAGACATCACATCTGCAATGCTCTTGCCGGAGTACGGCGCCTGCACATCGCCAAAGCCTGCCCGGTTCATGGGCAGCTTGGCAATTTCAAACCGCAGCCGGTTGGTACTGTTCCCCTTCAGCTTGCCGGTATAACGGTCGCTGATAGAAAAATCCAACACGATGGTGTACTTGCCGGGCTCGGACAGGGTATCCACCTTTGTGCCGTTCTCATCGAGGAACGATACGGTGTAGTCCTTATCCCGCACCGCAGTATGGCCGTAGCCATCCACCACATGCACATCCACCTGAATGGGGCAAACATTATACGTAATGGCACCGTTTTTATCCAGATTGTGCAGTTCGATTTGGTTCTTTTCCTTGGTTACATCAATCTTGTTGAGGTAAAAGGAGCAAGGAAGCTGTGCAGTACCGTCCGTAGCAATAATGGTGTGCTGTCCCGGCGCGTAACGATCGTTGCCGGTCTCATACACGGTGGTGTACTCCCGACCAAACACATAGCCCGGAATCAGCAGAGAGAATTCGCCTTCCTCGCCCACATAATCCAGCCCGGTGCCGTCCGGCAGAGGGATCACCTTGGCTTGCCCGTTCTCGTCCGTCAGCACCGTACCATTGCCGTCCGTCTGCGCCTTAAAATAGGCACAGCTGCCATCCGCCGCCCGTTGAATCAGAATAGAATCCCGTATTTGACCTTCGGCACCGCGACGCATCAGCACCATATAGCCCTGTCCGTCAAAATCGGACAGATCCTCGCCGGTAGAGGCAAAGCGGTAGTCCGTCGCAGACAGTAGCGGGTACGATTTGGTATCGTCCAACTGCTGATGGTCGTTTTCCAAAGTGAAGTATGCGTTTTTCGACCCACAAAGAAAATAGTAATAATTGATAAAACCCGGGAACCGCAGGTTGTTGGAGGCGGCAAAGGTGGCGTCCACCTGATACCATTGGTAGCCGCTGCCGGTGCCGTCATCTAAATACACAAAGTTCCAGGCGTGCATATCCTTTTGTGGTTTCCCGGTGATCTCATTGCGCACCATTTTGCTGCCCATCACCGTGTTGCAGGCAATGCCGTTCAAACGGCACAGATAGTAAAACAGCGCCGCGTATCCCTCGCACACGGCCTTGCCCTGGCCGGTGGTGCCGATCACCGTCAGGCTGTTTTTTTGCCGCACGGACCAATCGTAGCCGGTGCTGTCCAAATCCGCAGCCCCCTGCCCTGTAAGGCCGAAGAACGCTGCGTAGGCGGTGTGGGCGTACCAGTCGGTCACTTGATGATTCATAAAATTCTCATAGGCAGCGGTGTTGTACACCGTATTCTCCGCCAAAAAGTCATAAATGGTCTTGACGATCAGGTACTGGCGGCGGTTCGTATCCTTCTCCGCCGCAATGGTGGGATTATCGGTAACAAACAGTTGGTTCCACTTCTCCGCCGCTTGGCGCAGGATCTCCATTTGCTGCACCGTGTCGCAATATTTGAAGGTGCAGTGCACCTCATAAAAGGCCACCGCGCCGGTATTATCATTGTAGCCCTCCACATTCAGCCACCGGGTGTCCAAATCCTGTTCCTGAAAGCCCTGAATCTGGGCGTCCAAAAAATCGCCGCCTTCTATGGTGCCCGCTTTCTCCGCCAGAGCGTTGCTTCGCAGCCGCTCATACAGCGCCGTCCGAAGATTGTCGGTGGTAGGGTCGTAATCGCTTTTTTCCACCGCAATATACAGGGTAAAAGCAGTCTCTCGCCGGAGCATACGGTGCAGCGCGTCTGTCAGCGCCGCATCTATATCCTGCTGGAAGCAGTGCCAGGTCTTAACCTTAGTGGTATCGTCCCCCACCGCCGCCCAAACGGTACCGTCCGGAGCCAGGTACGGAGCCAGGCCGGTACAGTCCTCTGCGCTCTGCCCCTCGGTATGGACTGTATGGGTCGTACAGACGGTAGCATTTGCCAGTCCATCGGCAGCCGCAGCCGTAATCGGCATAGCGGTACACACCAGCACCAGCGCCAGCAAAAGAGATAGCATACGCATTCTTTTCATACCCATACCTCCTGATAAAACAAAAGCCTCTATTCCAATTTGATTATACCCGATCGTGGCAAAAAAGGCAAGAGAAAGCCGAGGACCTGTAAAATACAAGTCCTCGGCTGTTTTTTCAGTGTTTATTTCGCCTGCAAAACCGATTTGGTAATAAAGGCATCTATATCCCGGTACACCTCCGGGCTGTTGGTCTCTCGCAGGATCTCGTGCCGGGCACCGGGATACAAAAGCACCTGCACCCGGGTGTGGCCGGTGGCCTTCAGCCGGTCGCTGACCGCCCGAATACCGGCGCCGTAATTGCTCACCGGATCCTCCTGGCCGGACACAAAGAGAATCGGCAGATCCTTTGGTACGCGGGCGTACCAGTCCTTACTGCCGCATTCCAACATCAGCCGTCCCAGATCGCCGTAGGCGGCCACAGTAAAGGTAAAACCGCAGGCATCGTCTGCAACATAATCATCCACCGACGCGGTATCTCGACTGAGCCAGTCCACAGAAGTGCGGCCCTCAAAATGATCGTTATAACCCTTAAAGCCGGTATTCTCCAGCCACTTGGAGCGGTAGCGCTTACCCTTAACGGCGCCCAGTACATTGGTCACCGCCACGCTGATATTTGCCAGCGGATTCGGCCCGCCGGTGCCCACATAAATGGCCGCCGCATAGTCCAGATCCGGGTAGCGGGCGGTAAAGCACCGCATAATAAAGCTGCCCATAGAATGGCCGGCAATCACCAGCTTCTTGTCCGGATACTCGCCCCGGGCAATGTCATACAGCCGCCGCACATCTTGCAGCAGAGCATTGTACCCGTCCTTATCGCCAAAGAACCCCCTGTCCTCCGGCGTTTCGCAGGACTGACCGTGGCCCAGCATATCGTGCATAAAGACCGCATAACCCATATCCGCAAAGGCCTGCAAAAAGTCGCCGTAGCGGCCGCAGTGCTCAGCCATACCGTGGTGGAGCAGCAGCACGGCCTTCACATTGCCGTCCTCCGGATACCACTGCCAGGCATGGATGGTGGCCAGCGCGCTGGCGCTGGGATAAGTATACGCTTTCGTTTTCATAGAAAAATCCCCCTTAACGCAGGCAATGCCTGCTGATTCTATGTAAAATTATTATCGCTACATATTCAGTTTTCGCTGTCGTTACTCTGCCTTTTCGTCCTCCAGCACCGAGGTGCAGTGGGGACAGCGGGTGGCAGCAATGTCAATCTCGCTCTTGCAGTAGGGGCAGACCTTGGTGGTGGTTGCCGCCTGGGCCTCTTTCTCATTTGTGGCGTGCTTCACTGCGTCTGACAGCTTATTCAGCCCCTTGACCATACAAAAGATGATCAGCGCCATAATCAGGAAATTCACCACAGCGGACAAAAACGCGCCGTAGTCCAAATAATTATCTCCCAGCAGATGAATCTTGCCCTGGATCTCCGCTCCGCCGATACAGTTGAGCAGCGGTTTGATGATCGAGTCCGTCAAAGCGGTAACCACGCCGGTAAAAGCGGAACCGATGATCACGCCGACGGCCAGGTCCATCACATTGCCGCGGGAAATGAATGCCTTAAACTCCTGGAAAAACTTCTTCATTTGTACATTCCCTCGTCTTTACACTTTTCGGCGCACAGCGCCTAACTGTATTCTATCACACAATGCCGGTAAAATCAAATGCCGGAATAAAATCTTTACCTACCGCGCTGCGCTGCTGCAAAAACACATGATCCATACCCAGCGCCAAGGCATGATCCACCACCTTGTCGTACTCCCGGCGGGTGATGGCGCGCGTCAGCTCCGGGTAGCGCTCCAGCCCCGGCATAGGGGTGTACTGGGCCATCAGGGACACATAGGTACCCGGCAAATGGCTGTGCAGCCAGTTCAGCACCTCAATGGCCGAATTGGTATTGCCCGGCAAAATCAAATGGCGCACGATCATACCGGACAGCATTTTATCCCCGTCCCACCGGTCCTGCACCTGGCGGCGCATTTCCAGCAGCGCCGGGCCCACCCGCTCCACATAGTCCGGCGCAGCGCTGTAAGCCGCCGCCTTAGCCGGGCGAGTGTACTTAAAATCCGGCAAATAAATATCTATCAGTCCCTCCAGCTGCCGCAGGGTCTCTAATCGCTCATAGCCGCCGGTGTTGTACACCACCGGCACCGGGGGCTTCCATCGGCGCAGCAGCCGCGCCAAGGCCGGTGCGTACTGGGTGGGGCTGACCAAATTGATATTCTGCGCCCCGGCGTCAATCAGCCGCTGCATACCGGCGATCAGCTGGTCCTCGGTTAGGTCCACGCCCTTGCAGCCCCGGCTGATCTCCATATTCTGACAAAACACGCACTTCAGCGGACAGCCGGAAAAGAAGATGGCTCCGCTGCCGGATTTGCCGCTGATACACGGCTCCTCCCAGGCGTGCAGCGCCATACGCGCCACCCGAAAGGCAGCGCCCACACCACAGGCACCCACGGCCGTGGTACGGTCAACACCGCACCGGCGGGGGCAGGCATCACACCCACTCACAGCAGTGCCTTATAGAGATCGCCTTTTTTGTACGGGGTTACCGCAGCAATCTCCTTGGCGGCAGCGTTGACGGAAGCGCCTTTCTCCACCAGCGCACGGGCCTGTTCCACCGCCTGATCAAAGGTGATGGCGTCCGTTGGCTCGGCCTTTTTGCCGGCCACGATCAGCACGATCTCCCCTTTGATTTTATTTTCCGTATAGTCTTTCTCCGCCTGTGCCAAAGTGGTACGCACCACCTGCTCATGCACCTTGGTCAGTTCCCGCACAATGGCGATCTCCCGGTCACCCAGCACCCGGTGCAGATCCCCAATGGTGTTGCTAAACTTATGCGGCGCCTCATAAAAAATCATGGTGCGCTTCTCGTCCTTGAGCTCCTCCAGGTGGTCCCGGCGGGATTTTTTATTGACGGACAAAAAGCCCTCAAAGGTAAAGCGCCCGCTCTCCATACCGGACACCGCCAGCGCTGTGGCAAAAGCCACCGGTCCGGGCACGGACACCACCGGGATCCCCTGCAAGTGGCACAGGTGCACCAGATCCTGCCCCGGGTCCGAAATGGCAGGCATACCCGCGTCCGTTACAATGGCGCAGTCCTCCCCCGCCGCAATGCGGGCAGTGATGATTTCGCCCCGCTCTCGACGGTTGTGCTCATAATAGCTGACCATCTCTTTTTTGATACCAAAATGATTCAGCAGTTTTAAGGTCACCCGGGTGTCCTCTGCGGCAATAAAATCCACAGTCCCCAGGGTGTCAACCGCCCGGGGCGACCAGTCGCTTAAATTCCCGATGGGCGTGCCCACCACATATAAAGTACCGCTCACTTTGCGCCTCCTTCAAAATATGCGCCGTATATTCTTCCCATTTCCGCCTGGCCCGCCGGACTTTCCAAAATCAGCGTAGGCTCTGCCGTTAAGTACGGCTTGGCGCCCTTGCGCCCCTCCATCAGCAGCAAAAAGGGGGCCTCTCCCTCCCGGTGCTGCACCAGCCGCAGCCGCTTAGGCTCCAAATCATGGGCACGCATAGCCGTTACAATGTCCGCCAGCCGTTCCGGCCGATGGCAAATGCAAAACCGCCCGCCGAACTGCAACAGATAGCCCGCTGCCGTACAGGCGTCCTCCAAGGTGCAGCACACCTCGTGCCGGGCAATTTGATCCCACGGCTCCGGAGACAAAATGCCCGTGTCCACCGGCTTGTACGGCGGGTTCATACTCACCAGGGTAAAACTGCCCGCCGGGTACAGCTGCCGATGATCTCGCAGATCTGCCTGCTGCACGGTTAGCCGCTCTTCCAAATGATTCAGCGCAATGGATTGCTGCACCTGCCGTACCGCCCGGTCCTGAATATCCAGGCATGCCACCGGACTTTGCCGGGCATCTCGCAGCCAAAGCAGCGGAATAATTCCGCAACCTGTACCCAAATCCAGCGCCCGATCCCGGCGGCGAATACGGGCAAAATCCGCCAGCACCACGGCGTCCGTACCAAAGGTGTGGCGGTCACTGACCACGATTTGCATATGCTCTGCCAAAGGCATAACCGTCTCGTTCATAGGCTCTCCCACTACCGGGCCGTGCCCGGGTCTTTGCGCTTATTATATACCTACCACCCCGCTTTGGCAAGCGGACAAAAAAAGACACGCCCAAAGCCAAAGCTCTCGGCGTGTTCCTTTTTGTTTGTACAAAAGCAGAAAAATCTACAAAATCCGCTTATGCCTGGGCAGGCGCACCCACGGGGCAGGTTGCCTCGCACGCACCGCACTCAATGCAAACGTCAGCGTCAATTACAAATTTGCCGTCACCCTCGGAGATGGCGGAAACCGGACACTCTGCTGCGCAAGCACCGCAGGAAATACAATCATCAGAAATCTGATATGCCATGATAAACACCTCCTGTATGTTTCTCAACCTAAATATAACAGCATTGATTTAAAAATGCAAGTGAATTTGAAAAAATTAGTCTTGCCTTACTTCTCCGCCTGGGCGGGCTTGTCCGCTTTTTTCTCATTTTTGCCGCCGCGACGGGGCGCACGCACCACGCGCACTTCTTCCCGATTGACGATCACCGGTGCGCCCTCCGGCGCATTATCCAGCTGCACTTTCAGCTTGCCGGTGAGCAACGCAGCGTCTACCACCGTGCCTCGACCCTCTCTGCAGTCCACCACGGTGCCGCGGCGGGGAGTGATCTTTGCCAGGTATTCATAAGAGTTCTGCTCATATTTCAGGCAGCACATCAGCCGCCCGCAAGTGCCGCTGATCTTAGAGGGGGACAGGCTCAGTCCCTGCTCCTTGGCCATTTTGATAGACACGGAGTGGAAGTCATTCAGGAAGGTGGAGCAGCAAAACGGCCGCCCGCACACGCCCAGACCACCCAGCATCTTGGCCTCGTCTCGCACGCCGATCTGGCGCAGCTCAATACGGGTATGGAAAGTGGAGGCCAGATCCTTGACCAGCTCTCTAAAGTCCACACGGCCGTCCGCGGTAAAATAAAACAGGATCTTGGACCCGTCAAAGGCGTATTCCACCTCGGTCAGGTTCATATCCAGCTTGTGTTTCTCGATCTTTTGCAGGCACACCTCGTAGGCGCGCTTCTCTTTTTCTTTATTTTCTTCCAGAATTTGCTTGTCTCTGGCGGTGGCAATACGCAGCACCGGCTTGAGGGGTGCAGTGACCTCATTCTCCGCCACCTCTTTGGGCGCATACTGGGCCACGCCGCATTCCATACCTCGGGCGGTCTCTACCACCACCAGGTCGCCTTTCTTAATCTCCAACCCCTTGGGGTCAAAATAATATGTTTTGCCGGTGTCCTTAAACCGAACGCCTACCACTTTTGTCATAATCTATCCTCCTAACGGCCGATCGCCTGGCGCAAATCGGCGCAAAATTTTGTGATCAGCAGGGCGTTATTGGCATTTTGCAGCGCCCGCTGATATGTGTCCTCTGCCACAGATACCAGTTGCAGCAGTTGTTTTCTTGTACATTTAGATCCAAGCAGCCGGGGGATTTCATCGCTGCCGGAAAGCAAATCGGCGCCGCTGTCCAGCACCAATGCGTCCCGAAACAGATCCCGCAGCACCCCGCAGATATTCAGTACCGCCTGCCTGTCCTTTTGCAGGGGTGCACAGGCGCAAATGAGCGCATACTCAGTCTCCGCCACCAGCGCGCGGCACAGTTCTGCGGACAAGGCGCTGTACTTGGCGGCCTCGCCGTCCTCCAGGCTCTCCATGGCCTTTCCGATGTTGCCGTTCCACAGCTGCAACGCCTGGCGCACTCGATCCGGGTCCGCCTCCGGCTGCCGCTGCAAAATATAATCCGCACCGATCTCTACCGGCACGCCCTCCAACCGAAACACCACACTGCGGGACAGCACCGTGGGCAGCAGAGCGCTCTTGTTCTCCACCGTTAAAATGAACCGCACATAAGCCGGCGGTTCCTCCAGCACTTTCAAAATGGCATTCTGGGCCTGCACGCTCATCAAATGGGCGTTAACCAATATGTAGATCTTATAATCCGCCTCATTGGGGGTCATATACACATCGCCCACAATTTGATCCACCGTCTTTTTATGAAACGAACGGGCGCCCCCCTCCGGGGCATAGACCAAAATATCCGGGTGCACCCCGGCACGGGCCTTGTGGCACTGGGGGCAGCTGTCGCAAGGGCGGTGCTCGCCCCGGCACACCAATGCCGCAGCCAGTTCACCGGCCAGCGTGCGCTTACCCAGACCGCTCTCCCCCTCCAGCACTACGGCGTGGGGCAGGCGGCCGCCGTCTACCAATGCAGACAGCTGCGCCTTGATTTTTTCATTCCCGAGAAAGTGCTTAAATTCCATACTTGCCTTTACAATTTGCGGAACTCGTCCACATTGATCACAAACGCCACAGCGCCGTATTCCTCCACGTCCACCGGCTGGCGCAGCAACGAGCCTTCCAGCGTGCTGGCCACGCCCGCTTGGCGCACCACCCGCTTGGTCACATGCTTCTTCAGCACATCGAACAGCTGCTCCACCTTGTGATCCTCCGTGCCGATAAACAGCGTGGTGTGCCCATCGGCCAAGAACTGACCGGTGGTGGAGATACGGGTGGAGGCAAAGCCCTCCTTCGTAATCGCATCCAAAACTTTGGAAACATCTTTATTGGAAATTACAGCCATAACCAGCTTCATATAAACATCCATCCTTTCCGTTAATGCTTCCTATTATACGCCTTGATTCGTAACTTTACAACCTGTCTCTTATACACATCTCCGAGCCCACGAGACAGGCAGAAATCTCGTATGCCGTCTTCTGCTTGAAAAAAAAACTAAAA
>OJJT01000642.1_pt1 | contig 14340 bp, 3 predicted proteins | sample 1596281 | NCBI WGS metagenome assembly OJJT01 (sample SAMEA4350145, study PRJEB24818) | metagenome | biome: human; feature: gut; material: faeces | place: Denmark | collected 2013-09
TTTGAATCTAGTATCTACATATTGTTATAAGAGACAGATAATATGTTGTTTTTTTTTTTTTTTCAAGCAGAAGACGGCATACGAGATTTCTGCCTGTCTCGTGGGCTCGGAGATGTGTATAAGAGACAGATGATATAATTATAAAATTATAAGGGGAGAAGTATGCTCATCTGCGTTTACGATACTGCAAACGAGGCGGAGATACTGAAAGCGAAAATAACACAGATCGCAACGGCGGCATATCGAAGAATTGCCTACAGGGTATGTCAGAGGTATGAGAGCTTTGCGAAGGAGTGTAAGACGGCTGACCTTATAATCGTGCTTGCCGACGGAGCGGACGGTATGGATGGCGTTATTGCGGCAAAGAATGCCGACAGGGATACACCTGTAATATGGCTGTCGGACGATGAGGGATTCGGGGCGCAGTCATACAGGCTTGGCTGTACCTATTTCCACAAGAAGCCGATACCGCTTGAAAAGCTGAAGGAGGCACTGCATAAGTGCAGGTGCATGGCATAAGCACGGGTAAATCTACAGGAGGAAAAACATGAAGAAAAAATTTGTACGGCTCATAAGTGCGGTGCTGTCTGCGGCAATGACGTTGACGGCTGTACCGTTATCGGCATTTGCCGAGGGCGAGGCACATACGCATGACGGCGAGAGCAATGTCATCACGACACCGCTTGATTTCAGAGAAAAGACGGCGGACGAAAGCGGTGACGGCTGGAGCTGGGATTATGACACAAAGACGCTGACGCTTAACGGAGTGAACATTCAGGCGACAACCGACAGTATGAGCATCGTAACAGTCCCTGACGGTACGAAAATAGTGCTGAACGGTGAAAACACTATCGTACAGACCGATACCCTCGAAAGCGATACATACGTTCTCAGTGCCGTAAATAATAAAGAGGTCAATTGTGACGGCACAATGACGATCAGCGGCGACGGTGTGCTGAATGCAGAGAACCGCTCTACAGACAGTATGGCACGCTCTCTCGGCGGATCAATAATCCTGAACGGCGGTACAGTAAACGCAACAGGTACTGTAAAGACAAATTCGCTTGAAATACATAATGACGGTGTGCTGAACGCAAATGCGACAACTGCATCTTTTGAGGGTGTGGCTGTCAATGTCAGCGGCGGCATTACTGTTGACGGCAACGGCAGTCTTACTGCAGTAGGTTGTGCTAATGAATCTACGTTAAACAGTGCAATATTGCTTACCAGTAATTTCGGTGACAAAATTTCCGTCAGCGAAAACGGCAGTATTACTGTGCCTGAAGGCAATGCAGCAAGAGTCGGAATATACTACAGCGGAAACAACGGCGACGGAATGGATGCCGAAATAAGCGGCGGTAAGGTCACTGCTTACGGTGCTAAGTATGGCATTTACAAAGTAAACCTTATAATGAGCGGTACAGGCTCGGTTTACACTACGGGCGGTTCATACGCTATCGGTCAAACTGTACCGACAATAGACGAGAATGAATTTGTAATAAAGGGCTCGACCGAGTTCAAGGCTTCGGAAAGTGCTGTGACAGGCGAGGTCAAGTATAACAGCGGCTATTATGAGATTGGCGGAGCGGACGCTAAGACGGTAGTTATAAAGCCTGATACTTCTCCCCGTATAATACTCGGAAAGCAGACAGGAATATTCAAGACGGAAGAGTATGAAATAATTGAAGGCATGACTGATACCAAGCTCAAGGGTACGGTTTACTTTGATATTACTCTGAAGAATATGAGCGATGAAGAGTTTGCAGACGCAAGAGGCTATTTCGGCGGCGATGAACCCGATTTATCAGCAAGCATAATCAAGACCGATTACGGCTGGGTGTGCATGGTCTGCGATACCGAGTTTTCGGTTACATACGACACTGATAATACTCTTACAATAAAGTGCGGAGATATTGTATCCAATACCGTTCAGGTAAAGTCGAATGCAAACCGTTTCAACAAGGTTACACAGGGTGACAACACAAACAGAACGGTTTTCTATACAAACACTTCGCAGGAAGAGAAGGACAATTACAAGCTTGTAAGCACCTATACGGTTGACAGTGAAAGCATAAGCTATAACTGGTACAGTACGAACAGTGCATACAGTGCAGATGAGCTCGGTGCGGCAGTATCCGGAAGCAACGGCGAATTCAAGCTTGCGGATAATATTCCTGCCGGAAATTATGTTCTGTATTGCGATATAACCTATTCAGACGGTGACAGCACAGAAACTGTTACAGAAAAATTTACATTTACATATAAAGAATGTGCACATGAAAACGGTTATTCCGACGGTAAATGCACAAACTGCGGAGCGTTATGTGATCACAGCAATATTGACATTGGCACGGGTAAGTGTAACAAGTGTGAGCATCAGTTTGTTGCTACAATCAGCACAGACGGCAATGCGCCGACAGGCTATGACACGCTCGCAGACTGCCTTAACAGCATTACTGCCGATACCGGAAACTATGTTAAGATCTATCAGGATATCGGCGATACATCGGCAACTGCAACTTTAGATACTATAGATGTAAATCACAATGTTATGATCGACCTTAACGGTCACAAGCTGAACAATATCAAGCTTGGGGTCAACAAAGACGTCAAGCTTACATTAACCGGCACAGAGGGCAGTTATGTTACGCAGGTGTATGTTCGCAAAGGCGGCGGATCATTCATAATTGACAGCGAAGCAAATGTAGAATTTAATACAATTTTTGTTGAGGACAGTGCACGGCTTGCTGTAAACGATGGCGCAAAAGTAACTACAGAGCAGTTGACTGTGATAGCATCCGTGAATGATGACGGAACTACAACGACATCTGTAAAGCTTGCTACGGGAATGAAGTTAGGTGGGCTGACATATCATCGCCAAAACAATTCCGGCGCTCTGAAATTAGGTGCTCTTCTTGATGTTACCCGGCAGGCACTGCAACGTGACGATAACGGCAATTATCTTGATCTTTATAAAGAATATGGAAGTATGGGTTATTCCGTTGCGCTTACTGTTGTTGAGCATACTGACGCTGACCACAAATACAGCACTGGAACAGGCAAGTGCGAGGAGTGCGGAAAGCCCTGCGAGCATGGCGGTGATATAAACACGGACACCGGCATCTGCTCAATCTGCGGTGCGGTTGTGTCTGTAGCAATCTATACAGATGCAAACGGAATCTCGAAGTATGTAGATGCCGATGAGCTTCACTCTTTACTGAATGAATACAACGGAAGCGGTACGATAAAGCTGTTTAAGGATTATGATAATTCAAGAGCTCAGTATGACTTATACGGAGAACTTACAATTGACTTAAACGGACGCCAATTTAATATCCGGAGTATTACTCCTTGCAAAAACGGAAAGCTTACAATCAAAAACAGCGGCAATCCGGTTATGCTCGGTTGTAATGTATATCCGACAAGCGACCCTTCCTACGCCGGCGGTACGCTTATAATAGACGGCGATGTAGTTTTAGACACTTCGATCTATGTATATGATTCGAGTACGGTTATACTGAAAGACGGTACATATCCTGCCGGACTTTATGCAAGGGACAGCAAGACATTATATGATATGCTCGGAGAGGGTAAGGCTTTCTTCAAGGCTGACGGAACTCTTTTCAACGCAAGCGTTAAGGAAATATCAAGCAGTGAAACGCTGACAGTCAAAGACCACAGCCATACCTATGTTGACGGCAAGTGCGGCTGTGGATATGTATGCACTCACAGCGATGTTGACATTGACACGGGCAAGTGTACAGAGTGTGAATATCAGTATGCGGCTGTTATCGTAAAGGACGGGGCTGCAGCTTCTGTTTACAAGGAAACTGAGATGGAAGCGGCTTTTGAAGCGGCTGACAGTGACGCAAACACCGGCTGTACATTAAGAGTATACAAGAATTATACAGGCAGCTATACAACACTCAGCGGTAAGTTCACGCTGTGGATCGCTGAGAAAGCCAATGTAGGTACGTTAACTGTTTCGGGAGATATAACCGTTACGGGATCGGAAAAAAATAATCGTATTTATGGCGATTTCAATGTAGCGGCCGGCGGTAAGCTGACATTTGACGAAAAATGCGGCGCTATAGGAACTGTGTCGGTAGGTGCAGGTACATTTGACTGCTATAGTACATTTGCTATAACACTCAATATAAACGATGCAAGCAGTGACGTAATTCTTCACGGCGGAGCTTTCAAAACAATATGCTATAACGGCGGCGGGGACAGAGCAAACGCAGAAATACTGACTTTGTTGGCTGAGAACCGTATGTTTATGAAGTCTCCCAATCCTGAGCCGATAGACGGCTCAAAAACACTGTTGAAAGACGGTTTTGCAACAACTGTTATTGTAATACCACATGAAGGTCACAGTTACGACAGCACAACGGGCAAGTGCACGATTTGCGGTAAGCGGTGCGGTCATACGGATGTTGACAGCAAAACGGGTGTATGCTCTACCTGCAAATATCAGCTTACTGCGGGCATTTCGGGCGTGGGAACAGCGAAGTATTTCGATAATATAAACGACGCTTTTACTGCGGCATTATCGGCGGAAAACAGCGGTTGTACGCTGACATTGTATAAGCACTGCGAGATAACACAGAGCGTAGATATCGGCAATACAACGGTTACTGTCGATGTGAACGGATATTCTATATTATTGGCGTACAGAATTAAAGTAAACGACGGAGGCGTGCTGTATCTTAAAAACAGCAGAGAAAACGGCAGTATAGACACAGAAATTGAAGTGAATAAGGGCGGCACGCTTATAAACGGTACTGCGGATGACAGCAGATCAGCCGTTTCTGTGTTTGGTGTAACCGCCGATGCGGCTAAACGTGTGGAGATCTACGGTGGTAGTTATGAAGGCTTAACAGTAAATAACGGCACAAGCGGTATAGCTTTATACGGCGGAAGCTACGAGTCAATTAACACAAATGATTTAACTGATAGCACGCCTGTAAGCGCCCTGCTTGCGAAGGGCTATGCATTTGCAACCTTAAACAGTGTCACACATCTCCCCGAAAGTATAGTTGACGGCAGTGCGGTGACACTCAGCGAAGGAATTAGAAATGTCACAGTTGTAGCGCATACTCATACATACACCGAAACAAATACAAAGTGTGCGTGCGGTGCTGTGCTTTATGCAAAGGTGACATCAGCCGACGGTACTACTAACAAATATTTTGACAGCATCGATGAAGGTTTATTATATGCCGATAAGGTTGAAAACAAGGGCTGTGTTTTCACTCTTGTAACAAGCGGTAAGATCAATAGTGGGGTTACGCTGTCAAACGGTCAGTTTACTATTACCACTGCCACAACGAATAATAATTATGTCCTCGGTCCTTACGCAGGGAAAATAACTATTGACGGTGCGGATGTTATTGCTGAAGGCGATATGTTCATCAGGTGCAAGGTTTATGTGAAGAGCGGATCTCTTACATTACCTGAGGGCTCAAGCGCCGGATTTGATAGTATTGCTATATCAGGCGGTACCGTAACTGTCAGCGAAGGTGTCAATGCTGACAGTTATGTGGGTGCTGATAATTTATTTGTAAGCGAAGACGCAACTGACGCAAAGCTTACTATAGGCGGCGGTACTTACGGCAATGTCTATCTCGGACAGCTTAAATTAAAGGACGTAATCGCAAGCGGTGTGCGTGTGATAAGCTACGACAATCCGACAGATCCGACTGCTGAGAAAACAGCAAAGGCTTTATTATACAGCGATATAGCCGAAAAAAATAATTTTGACTCCGAAAACGGAACTGTAAGCTATTATCTGTTTACCAAGTGCGAGCATAAGAATGAGGACGGCAGTTATGCCTTTAATGACGGCGTATGCAAATACTGTAACTCTGAGTTTGCCGCAAGCGTAAGCTATACGGTTGACGGAAGTGCAAAGACAGAGCTGTTCAGCAATATATGCGACGCTTTTGACAAGGCTAATGAGATAGGTACGGCTACTATAACGCTGTGCAGGGATATTGCAGACAGTGAAATTGCACATGAAATAAATGTTACGGGCAATTTAGCACTTGAACTTAACGCCAAAACATTGGGTGCTACGGATAAAGCAAAAAAAATATATATTTGTGGCAGCACGCTTACCGTGAATGGAAACGGTAAAGTATGGAGCACAATTGAAGCTAAGCCGGACTCGAAATTAACCATTACAAACGGCAAATACAACGATGTGTATGCCCTTTCAGACAGTGAAGTGGTAATCCTGGATGGTATAATAGACGGCTTATCCGTTTATGGTACGGGTAAAGCAGAGGTCAGCGGCGGTAAATTCAAGTATTTGTTTATGTACAACGGCAAGGCAATCGAATCTGTACTGGCAGACGGTTATGCGTATAAAAATGCTGACGGCACTTGGCTTTCGATTGATGAGCGTGAAAAAGATAGCTATTTGGGCGGTTCTATAGGAGCGTTATCCGTAGAAGAAGCGCCGATAAAGAGCGCAAGTATTGCGTGGGCAGACGAAGGAACGCCTGTTATATACCGTAACGGAGATAAATATTTACGCGTCAATGTTATGACCGGTGTGGCGAAATCTCTGGAATATTCGGATTTTGCAAACGGTAATATGATTTCAACCGGTGGTACTGTAGCGTTTAGAGGTGTTATAGATTTTAGCGGTGCGAGTGTAGGTAACGTCGGGGTACCCGACGGTGAGGTTGAATATTACTGCATATTCACTCGCAACGGATACGAATACAAGACCAATACACTTAAATTCACACTTGCGACTTGCTCGCACCCGGAGGATAGCTTTACCGAGAAAGACAGCAACGGTTGGGTAAGATGCGGTATATGCGATCTCAGAATAGAAGCTCAGGTAATAAAGGCTGACGGTGAGTTGCTGGGATATGCGAGTGTGTATCAAGCTATAAAGTTGGCACAGAAGAACGAGGGCAACACTGTAAAGCTGATTTCGGAAAGAGTACCTGCGTCCATTACCGTGACGAGCGGCAAGTTTAATGTTGACTTTAACGGTAAAGAGGCATATTATCAGTTCTATGTCAACGGCGGTGACGTGACTTTCACTTCTTCAGCAGAACAAGCCGATGTAGAAAATCTGCAAAGCACAATCAAAGTAAACGGAGCTAACGCTAAGGTTACAATTGACGGTAAAATCAAGCTGGGAAGTGTAACAATATCAAGCGGTGCGCTTGCAGTAAACAGTGCCGAGAGTTATATTAAAGAACTGTCAATAAATGGCGGAAAGACTGTTGTAAACGGTGCAAATATTGATGCACTGAAAGCTAACGGCGGAGACACGGTCATCAATTATGTTACAGCCGATTCTTTAAGCGTGAATATCAACGGGTCCGGTAGCATCTCTATCGTAACCGGCGAGTTCGGCAGTTTCACTTGCGAAAATGGAAGCAATTATACTTTAGGTAGGGCAATTGCGAGTGGAAGCGTAGTTTCGGCCGATAGTATGAATGGCATTACTGTTTACACATACGAAGCTATTCAGACCATGACCAGTACCTATAGAATTTTTGTTGATAAGTGCAACCATAAGGACAAAAACGGCAGTTATGTGCTTGACGGTAATCCCTGTCCTTACTGCAATGAGGAAATCGTTGCAACTGTAAGCTATACGGCAAACGGCGGCGAAGAGACGGATCTGTTCAGCGATATTTATGACGCTTTTGACAAGGCTAATGAGGTAGGTACGGCTACTGTAACGCTGCAGAAGAACATCACGGACGATATTACAGATACGATAGCTGTTACAGGCAATGTTACGCTTGAACTTAACGGTAAAAGGCTCTCACAACCCGGTACTGATGTATGGTATTCCATAGAAGTAACGAGCGGTAAGCTGACCGTTAACGGCAGTGGCTTAATAAAACGTGTTGCCGTTCGCAACGGCAGCAATGCGGAAATCAACGGTGGTACTCTCTCTGACTTCATAATTAAAGACGGCGGTAACGCTGTAATTAAAGGCGGTCAATTCTACAGCTTACAGGTTTCAGGCGAAGGCAGAAACGTAGGACAGCTTCTTGCGGACGGCTATGCCTATTGGAGTTTTATCGATTCCGGCATCTGGTCTACTATTGCAGAGCGTGAAAAGCAGGATATAGCTAATGTAGAAGTAAAGGAAGCGCCGATAAAGAGCGCAACGGCGACAGCAAATAAGACTGTACTGTACCGCAACGGCGGAGGTGCACGGCAGATCTTATTTAACTTCAATGTTAATACAAGCGACGGATACACGATAAGCGATGCCAATAAGGTCACAGTCGGTTTATATGTAGGCGATACCTTAATAAGAGAGCTCGACTTCGTCGGAAATTCATATACGTTTGCAAATGCAGATGAAATTTCCGATACTGACGGCACTGTAAAGGCACATCTTGTTATCAAGTTAAACGGATACGAATATGTGACCGATGATGTCGAATTTGAAATGGCGACCTGTACGCATCCGTATGACGCATTAACGACAGACGAGTATGATTACTATCGTTGTTCGTTATGTGATGCCAGCATAAATGCGATACTTGTTAAAACAAACGGCGACAAGGCATGCTATACCGACAATGTGCCCGAAGCATTTGAAGCGGCACAGCTTGAGGAGAACAACGGCTGTACATTAGAATTATACAGAGGTGTGAACAGAGACTGTAAGATCACACAGGGCAGCTTTACCGTTTTATTCAAGAAAACGGGAAGTGCATCTGCTGTGATCAAAGTAAGCGGCGGAAATGTCAAGATCACGGGAGATGACGGCTGTACATTATCGAAGTATCCGGGAAGCTCGGTGGGATATCTCATAGCTGTAACGGGCGGCACGGTAACGTTTGATGACATAACTATCAATGATGACAGTATCAGCGTAAGCGGCGGCAAGACTGTTATAAACGGCGGTACTTATAATAAGCTGAGCGTCAGCGGAGGTACGGTCACTATAAACAGCGGTACATTCAGCAGCATAGATGTAAGCGCAGAGGGCAAGGCACTGAAAGATCTGCTCGGCGAGAACAAGGCGTTTGCGACAAGCGACGGAAAGCTGTTTGACGCAAGCAAGGTTTCGGAAAGCGATATGTCACTTACGGTAATCGACCACAGCAAGCATGAGTATGACGAAACAGGAAGGTGCGGCTGCGGTTATCAGTGTGCACACAGTGAGATCAATGCGGAAGGTGTATGCAACGAGTGCAATGCAAAGATGTATGTTGCAGTCACTGTAAAGAGTGAGACCGGAACAACGGTAAAATACTTTACAAAACTTACGGAAGCGTTTGAGTTTGCGGCAAAGAGCGAAAACAAGGGCTGTACGCTGAAAATGCTCAGAGATTTCTTCGATAGAAATACTGACATTAACGTAAACGGCGGAGAACTTACTGTCGATATGAACGGCTTTGGTGTCTATTTCAATAGCTTTAACGGATCCGGAACCCAAATCACTATACGCAGTGACAGTAAGTGTACTTTTGGGGTTGAAAATGGATTTAGCATGGACGGCGGCACTGTTACTTTCTCGGGAGAGGTCAGCGTAGTTTGCCAGAATGTGAAATTAAATGCCACATACTTCTCCTCCTATGTTGAAACGCTGAAAATTGACACGCTGATTTTAGAAGACGGTGTTCTGCTTAAACAGCTGGCAAGTATCACGAATGCTAATATCGCTAATATAGACTGCTCAAGTGAAATTTATCTTTATCAAATTTTAGCGAGCGGCAGCCGTGTCGATTCTCAGCTGTACAGCGATCTGAAAGCAAACGCTTCGTCAAACTTCGATAACGTAAGAATAATAAGATGCGACCACCCGGACGGTGTGGGCAGAGATAACCGTTGCATATACTGCAATTCATTGATCGCTGCAAGCGTAAGCTATACCGAGAACGGAGCGGAAAAGACAGAATATTTTGTTAAGGAAGATCTGGGAAAGGCGTTTGCCAAGGCAAACAGCGTTGCAAGTGCAACAATAACAATGCTGATGTCTTCCACTTATGATACAGACTACCTCCCTGTTACAGGTGATGTTACACTTATTGCAAATGGCGATAACGCCATCTTGTATAATACAGTAAAGGTCGCCGATGGCGGTAAGCTGACACTTAGAGGCAACGCCAATATTTTCGCTGTAATTGCCGAGCCGGGCTCCAGGTTGACTGCCGAAGAAGCCACAAGAATCGCATATCTCACCGTAAACGGCGGAGATGTTAAGCTCAGCGGCGGACAATATGATAACATTACGGTAAAAGATGGCAAGATAACAGATATTCTCGGCAACGGCTATGCGTATAAGAAAACAGAGGGCGGTGCATGGCTGACGCTTAAAGAACGTGAGGTGTCGGAAGCAAGCGGTGTTACCGTTGCTAAGGCACCGATAGTACAAGCAACGCTTAGCACAGAAATAAACAAGCTGTATCGCAACAGCAACGCAAACCCCACGCTGAAGTTCAACCTGTCTCTTGCTAACGGCTCGAACCTGAACGACTCGTATGTAAGTAAGAGATACGGTATAAACTCCTATGTAAGCGGAGATATAATTTATAGCAGCTTAAGCGCACTTGTAAAGGACGCTAAATTGTCGGCAGACGAAATAATTGATAAGGCAGGCGACAGCGATGTTGCCGAGATATACTTCGTAGTTACTACCGGTGACGGCTATGAAATAAAGTCGAACACTGTAAGTATAGACCTTGTTGATTGTGATCATTCTCAGGTGGTCGATCCTACAGCGGACAAGGAAACCGCAGGTAATATTACCGAGCCGACATATTGCGAGATATGCGAGAGCAAGTTCAATGCAAAGATAACAAAGGGCGACGATGTCAGGTATTATAACAATCTTGACGAGGCTGCGAAAGACGCTCAGAAGAGCGAAAACGAGGGCTGTACCTTATATCCGCTTTATAACAAGAACGGATACGGCGGTCAGTTAGTCATAACCGAAGGTAACTTCACGCTCAAGTACGCAGTTCGTACAGCGTTCTCACGTCCGATCATCATAAACGGCAAGGCAAAGCTGACGGTTACGGGACGTTGTGCGGTGACAGCGTTTGAGAATCAAGACGCATTCATAGTGCAGGGCGGTGATGTCACATTTGAGGGGCTTGCTACAGGCAGCAATGTGACCATAAACGGCGGAAATGTTACAATGGCCGCCAACAATATAAATTGCCTTACAATAAACGGCGGTAATGTATCCATTTCGTCAGGTGGGTTTGCCGAAATCATAACTAATGCCCCGAATAAGGTGATAGCCGATTATATCGATCCCGGCTTCTGGGTACAGGACAGAGGAACAAAAGAGTGGATAGATATATACAGTCTTAATAAGGCAACGGCATCATCGACAAACGGACTTACGGTACGGGTGTGTCCGATGCAGATAATCAAGCCGATTGATACTGTATATTACACCAACGGCTATTATCCAGGCGACATACCGTCACTTCAAATAAGTGCAGTGCCGTGGTATTCAGGCGAGGTCGACGCAAAAGTTGCTTATCAGTGGATCGGCATTGATGAAAACGGCAACGAAACAGAGATAGAGGGCGCTACAGACAGAAAGCTGTCGCTCGAAAATCTCACGACGGGCAGGTACTACTGCCGTCTTACCTACAGCAATGCTACAACGGCGGGAGTTTCGATGAAGTCGGACGTTGTAACGGCTACGATAACCGAATGTGAGCATTCCGGAGGAGAGGCTACCTGCACCGAAAAGGCAAAGTGTGAAATATGCGGAGCGGAGTATGGCGAACCTCTCGGTCACGACTATGTTGTAATCAAAGTAGTTGAGCCTGACTATCGCAACGAAGGCTACAGCGTATTTGAATGCACAAGATGTAAGGATTCATATATCGGAAACCGTGTTCCCGTAAAGCCTATTCCCGATGTGGAAGAAATAGCGGTTGAAAAGACAACATACAATGAAGTCGATATAAGCTGGAAGAATATAAGCGGCGTTGACGGATATTATGTCGAATGCTATGTCGGCAATCAGTGGAAGCAGATTAGCTGCAGTGCTGACGGCGACAGAGTAGCGGCAAAGCTGAGCGGTCTTTCTGCAGGCCTTAAATATAAGGTAAGGATAGCGGCTTATGCAGGAAGCTTCACCGCCAAATTCAGATGTTTCTATGTTGATACTGTTCCTTCTCCCGTATGGAATATAAATACGGTGAAGGCTACCGATGAAACGGTAAGAATAAGCTGGAGCAGAAACGCCAGAGCGGACGGCTACAAGGTAGAGTGGTACAATAATAATCAGTGGTCCGTAAAGACTGTTACCGGCAACAATAATATATCGGCGGTTATAGACGGACTTTGTGCAGGAACACGATATAAAGTAAGGGTAAGCGCATATAAGGGCGACCTTTACAGTCCGTATACATATGGCTATATCGATACGCTCCCGTCAAAAGTTACGGGTATTACGAAGACAGTAACATCTTCTTCGTTTACGCTTAAATGGGATAAGAACGAAAGTGCGGACGGTTATACCGCTCAGTACTATGCAGACGGTAAGTGGAATGAAAAGACGCTGACCGGCAATAACAAAACTACCGTTACAATAGGCTCGCTTAAGGGCTACAAAACCTACAAGGTCAGAATAAAGGCTTATAAGGGTGAGCTTGAGAGTGCATTCGACGATATTTATATCACTACCGCTCCGACAAAGGTCAGCGGTCTTAAGGTAAAGAGCGCAGTTGACTCAAAAGCAGTAGTTATATGGAATGCGGATGCGAACGCTGACGGATATAACGTAGAATATTATATCGGCGGTAAGTGGGTCAAAAAGACCATAACCGATAATAAGACAGCAAAGGCTGTGCTTGGCGGACTTACACCTTACAGCACATGTAAAGTAAGGGTAAGAGCGTATAAGGACAATCTGTACGGCGATTACAGCTATACTACGGTTACTGCAGTGCTTTCACCGGTAACCAATATCAAGGTTGTATCGGCAAAAAGCAACTCGATAACCGTTAAGTGGGGTAAAAACGCCAGTGCAGACGGATATAAGGTTGAAATTTACAAAGGCGGCAAGTGGGTCAAAAAGACGTTAAAGGGCAGTACGAATGCTACTGTCACTATTGGCGGACTCAGGGCCGGAAGCGTGTATAAGGTAAGGATTGCGTCTTATAAAGGTGCAAATACAAGCACTTATACTTATGCGAATGTGAAGACAGCCAAATAAGCTGACAGTAAAAAAAGAGAACACCGGGCGACCGGTGTTCTTTTTTGTGTATCAGATGCGTTTTTACTATAAGAACAAACTGAGCCGTAAGCAAGGGTGCTTACGGCTCGATTTGCATAATTATAACGTTAATATCCGCCGGTAACGTAACCTTAGCCGAGCTGAAACAGCCGGAACGGCGAATTTGGTGTGGCTCACAGCCGCCGCTTACTTGAAGTATCTGTTCAGCAGACCCTCGAAAGCCTTGCCGTGACGGGCTTCGTCCTTAGCCATCTCGTGAACTGTGTCATGGATAGCGTCAAGATTCAACTGCTTTGCTCTCTTTGCAAGGTCGAGCTTGCCCTGTGTAGCGCCGTGCTCTGCGGCAACTCTCTTTTCGAGGTTTTCCTTAGTCGATGCACTTACAACATCGCCTAAAAGCTCTGCGAACTTTGCAGCGTGTTCAGCCTCTTCCCAAGCTGCCGTTTCGTAGTAAAGGCCTACCTCTGGGTAACCGTCTCTGTGAGCGGCTCTTGCCATAGCGAGATACATACCTACCTCTGTGCATTCGCCCTCGAAGTTAGCCTTTAAGCCTGCGATGATCTCTTCATCCTCAACTGCCTTTGCAATGCCTACCTTGTGCTCGTCTGCAAATACAAGCTTTTCGCTTTCCTTAAGCTCTATGAACTTGCTGCCGGGAACCTTGCACTGGGGGCAGAACTCGGGAGGTGTATCTCCCTCATGAACGTAACCGCATACCGGACATACCCACTTTTTCATAGTAAATTACCTATCCTTTCATAGTGATAAAATCATTATTTTCATATTGTTTTTGGCGAAATCAGTAACGTTTACTGATTTGTTGGTTTAATTATAACCGATACTTCGGCATTTGTCAAGAGGTTTTTGAAAATTTTTTTGTAAAAATTAGGTTAGTTATGGCTTACTAAAAAGTGTGAGGTTGTGGAACTGTCTCTTATACACATCTGACGCTGCCGACGAATAGAGAGGTGTAGATATCGGTGGTAGCCGTATCATTCAAAAAAAAAACAAACAAAAGGATTGTTAACAGCTTGGTATGGGATAAGAAGGCAGATACAGTGAAGAAGTGAGGCAGAGGGAACACACAGTGGTGAGGTAGGAGTAATACCAGGATCACAATAGAAGGAAGAAGTAGGCGG
>OJJT01000644.1_pt1 | contig 14317 bp, 9 predicted proteins | sample 1596281 | NCBI WGS metagenome assembly OJJT01 (sample SAMEA4350145, study PRJEB24818) | metagenome | biome: human; feature: gut; material: faeces | place: Denmark | collected 2013-09
AAAAAGATTGTTTTTTTTTTTTTTTCTTTGTTTTTTTTTTTTTTCAAGCAGAAGACGGCATACGAGATTTCTGCCTGTCTCGTGGGCTCGGAGATGTGTATAAGAGACAGGCCTATCTCCCTTGCGTTACTGCCTATCTTTTCATCATCGGATATTATGCCGTCAAAATCTTCCGCTTCCTCGTCTGCAGGATTTGCTTCTGCGACAGGCGGTGCCGGTATGCAGAACTCCATAGTAACGCTTTTGCTGTCGCTGTCGGAGTTATCGGTCGGGGTGCTTTCTTCCTGCGTAGCAATGCTTTCCTTTTCCGTATTATCTTCTTCGGCTTCTGCGGCAGGAGCTTCCTCAACGTTTTTCTGCTCGGATTCGGGCGAATCTGTATTACTATCTGTATAATTCGATGTATTTTCTACAGTTTCGACATTTTCTTCGCTGTCAATTTCTTTCTGCATACGAAGAATAAGTGCCTCAGCCGCAGAAAGCTTCTCACTGTCGGGTGCTTCCTGTGCATCGGTTTCGGATGTATTTTCGGATATATCGGCTGTATCTTCCTGCCTTGTTCCTGTTTCTTCTTCTTTATGAACGTTCTTTTTTGCGCTAAGCTCCTCAGTCATACGGCGGAGCGTTTCTTCTTCACGGCGCTTTCTCTGCTCTGCAAGCTCCTTGCGCTGAGTGGCAACCGCAATTATCATACGGTAATCATCGCCGCTCAGAACGGAATTATCCAGTATCTGCAAAAGCTCATCGAACTTCAGATGAGGGTTTTCCTCTATTCTTCTGAACTCCATATTACCGATTTTGCTGTTTCCTAAAAGCTCAAGAAAATCCGAACCGCTTATTTTAAGCTCCTTGAGCTTACGCAGAAATACGCCTGCGGTCATATCTCCGTTATCCTCGAGCAATCTTCTTATTTCTTCCGGTTTTACTCTGTCGGGTATCTCTACGGAAGAAACGTATTCTTTTATCTTTTGTTCCAGACTAACCATCTATTTTCTTCCTCCGTCAGATATTCGATTCTGAAAGCAGTTGTGCTTTCAATGTTACCTCTGCATTGGTAAGGCAGACTCCTACCGTTTCTTCGGTATAGCCGCACAGCTTGGCGGTTTTCTCCGCACTGCATCCGCACACTGTGCTGACGCTGAGTACAAGGCGCTCTATGTCGGGCAGATCGTTGAGCGCATTTCTTATCTCCAAGCCGCTATCTGTCTTTGTGCATAGCTCGCCGCCTGTTTTGTTGATGTGTCTTATCTTAGTACAGAGTATTTTTACGAGCCATTCTATGAACTGCGGCGATGAAGTAAGCCTTGCCGCAGGCAGTGCCGCAAAGCTGTCAAGCACTGTCAGGCGTACCGCCTCTACAGCGGCATCCTCGCTTTTCATTGCCATTCTCGCTATTTTATATACAGGTCTGTACACGGCTCTGTAAAGCTGTGCGTAACCTTCCGTATCGCCTGTCTGCGCCTGTTTTATAAGGACGGATAATTCCTGTGCGTTCATCTTCTCACCTCAAAATGTACATATATATTTATCATACCACAAAATCCGCTTTATGAAAAGCCTTTTTTCGCAAATTTTCATATTTTTCGTTTCCGGACACTCGTTATATTGTTGCACAGGGAGATCATTTATGATAAAATAACCGTATAAACGGAGGGCTTTCTATGACCGAAAACGAATTTGAAAAACGCTTTATGGCTGAAATGAGCGAACAGCAGAATACCGCTGTCAAGGCTGTACAGGGAGCGGTTTTACTGCTTGCCGTACCAGGCAGCGGAAAGACGACCGTGCTTATAACGAGGCTTGGATATATGATAAATTGCTGTGGCATCAGCCCCTCTGAGATACTGGCGGTGACCTATACCAGAGCCGCTACGCTTGAACTGAAAAAGAGGTTTGCCGACCGTTTCGGAAGCGAATGCGGCGCAGGTCTTGAAATAAGAACAATAAACGGTCTGTCCGCCAAGATCATCGAGTATTTCTCCACGATATACACGGATGAAAACGTACCGCATCTTATGAGCAGGGAGGGCGACCGCAAACGGCTGATAAGCGAGGTTTATCGCCTTGTCACAGGTGAATTTGCGGACACTGCTACCATAAATGACATCGGCGCTATGATAACATTTGCAAAGAATATGATGCTGTCAGACGAGGAGATAGAGGCGCTTTCGGGCAGTGGCTATGACACGCTCAGAATATACAGGGAGTACAACCTTGCGCTGTCGTCACGCTCGCTTATGGACTATGACGATCAGATGGTGACGGCTCTTGACATACTCCGGAAATATCCCGATATACTTGCATACTTTCACGGAAGATTCCACTACATCTGTGTTGACGAGGCGCAGGATACCTCTAAGATACAGCACGAGATTATTCGCCTGCTTGCCGTAAAAAGCGGTAATATATTTATGGTGGGCGATGAGGATCAGAGCATCTACGCTTTCAGGGGAGCGTACCCTGAGGCGCTTACCGACTTTGAAAAGACATATAAAAACGCACAAATACTGTTCATGGAGCAGAATTTCCGCTCTACTCCGGAAATTATCGGGGTGGCGGATTCATTCGTGAAGTGCAATCGTTTCAGACGTGAAAAGACTGTCCGTGCTGTGAACAAATCAGGTATCCCCGTCCGAATTGTACGCTGTGAACGCAGAAACGTTCAATATGACTTCCTGTGCGGTATCGCCGCAAGAAACGAACAGCAGACAGCGGCGCTTTTCAGAAACAACGACAGTGCGGTCGTTCTTGTCGATATGCTGGAAAGGAACAATATCCCATACAGGCTGAAGGGCGGCGAAAAGACCTTTTTCACAAGCAGGCCTGTGCTTGACATCACGGAAATAATCAGATTCATCAATAACCCGTATGACATTGACAGCTTTATGGCGATATACTATAAAATAGGGCTTTATATAACAAAGCAAACTGCAGAGGCGGCTTGCAAAATAAGCTCTCAGAGGCATATCACGATAACCGACGCACTGCTCAGCATTGATACAGGTACGCAAATCAGCGTAAATTCAAAGCGGAATATAAAACAGACGGCTCAGCTGATGCAGCAGGCGCAAAACAGCAGTGCCACTGAAGTGCTGAGCATTATCCTGCACGGAATGCAGTATGCTGATTATGCCCACAAGAACGGGCTTGACGAAAACAAATATGATATTCTCCGTATGCTTGCGAGAAACGTAAACAGCAGTGCGGAGCTTATAGACAGGCTTTCTGAGCTGAGCGGGATCATGGCCGAGCATAAGGACGATCCTTACAGCAAATTCACGCTGTCCACCGTGCATTCAAGCAAGGGGCTTGAGTACGACTGCGTTTATCTGCTCGATGTAATAGACAATGTACTGCCGTGCATCACTAAGGACAAGCTGAACGATAAGGAGGATATAAAACAGTACGAGGAGGAACGGAGACTGTTCTATGTTGCTGTGACAAGAGCCAGAAAAGAGCTGTATCTGTTTTCGTGCAAGGGCGAAAGCTCGGAATTCCTTGATGAGATAGATAAAAATCTGCCGATAGAATACACGGACAGCAACGATATATTCTTTTCTCTGTTTGCAAGAGATATGCTCGGACGTGTTTACTGCGACAGCAAAAACGGCAGAGGCATTATCATCGCCTGCTGTGCGGAAAAGCTGTGCATACGCTACACAAGCGGTCAGACCGAACTTAAAACGCTTGCCGAAATGCTAACGGACCGTGACCGCACGGTAACATATATAAAGAGTGAGGACCTTGAAAAGCTCAATGTTACCGACGAAAAGCCGATACCGGAAAAGACAGAGAATATAAGGCTCAAGGCGGGCGACAGGATATATCACAGCTCTTTCGGCAATGGTGTGATAAAGAATATCGACAAAGCGGGAATCGGCACGGTTTATTTTGAAAGCAACGGCGAAACAAAACGGTTGCTGCTCAAAGCGTGCCTTGACAAAGGAATTATCGTCTTATCTTAACAAATAACGTGATATTCTGTGCTTTTTTCAAGCTGTGATGTGAGGTAATGCCGCAGACGGCTTCTCGCTGTAGACAGTACGGACAAAGCAAACCGTAGGATACGGATTTTTGGCAATACATAGCCGTTTACGGCGGATGCGATTTGCAGCACGAAGCTGTTTACTTAAATTTCCTTAATGTTATGACTTAAATTTACATATATTTGATTAAATTTTCACATATTATGCTCTGCACTTTTGTGCAAAATAGCTGAAATTTAAACTAACAAACTGTGGAAATAGTGAATTGAAATTTATTCACTTTTCGGTTATAATATAATTATAATCATCTTGGTGTAAACGTATACACGCAAGAGTAACTTTAAGGAGGACTGAAATGAAACTCTCAAAGAGAATTCTCGCTTGTGCAATCACAGCGGCTATGGCAACATCAATGCTCTCAGCCTGCAACGGTTCATCGACCACAAGCGGTTCTGCAAGCGATGCCGGCACATCGCAGGGCAATTCAAGCACGACCGAAAACAGCAACAGCGGTGACAATTCTTCTACTGACGGAAACGGCGGCAGTAACGGCGGCAACATTGTAGAAGCACCCTCAAACGGTGACACACTCAAGTGGCTCGGTTACTATGATCTTAACACAGACGACAAGGAAATCGTCGACAAGTTCAATGACGCAGGATATAAGGTAGAGACAATTTCGACAAGCTCACCGGAATACTTTACAAAGCTCGCACAGCTTGTTGCTTCTTCCGACTCTCCCGATATGGTACGCTATGAGTGGCAGTCATATCCCCACGGTGTAGCAAACAACCTTTATTCTTCTCTTGATGATTATGTTGACTTTGACAGCGATACATGGTCGGGTATGAAGGATATGATTGAAAACTTCAACTACGGCGGAAAGCACTATTATCTTCCCTACCGTGTAAATCCCGGCGTTGTACTTATATACAACCAGACTGCTCTTGACGATGAAGGTATCAAGACAGACCCGCTGGAGCTTTATAAGGAAGGCAAGTGGACATGGACGGCATGGAAGGATATAATGACCGAATGGTGCAACATCGGCGATGATTACTACGGTGTAATGCCCACAGGCTTCGTTGCAATGCCCTTCATAGTTTCTACAGGCACAACGCTTATAGATGTTGACGGTCCGAACAAGCAGATCATCAACAACATGAAGAACGCTGACGTCCAGAGATGCCAGGACTTCCTTGCCGACCTTGCAAATCAGGGTATGGTAAACTCCGAATACTCAAATCCCGACACTTGTCTTACCGATACAAAGACGCTGTTCGCAGAGTTCGGTCTTGACTGGGGCTGGACAACGGCACAGGCTGCAGCTAAGGATCAGGATATAAGATTCGTTCCGATACCCAGAGATGACAAGGCTGATAAATACTACACCAACACTGATACATTCGGTTATCTCGTTCCCGCAGGTGCAAAGAACATAAAGGCTGCTCTCAAGTATATGGAAATCTGTCGTCTTAATGAAATCGACCCTGAGCTGATTGCTAAGTCAAAGGCTGAAATGACGGCCGAGCATCTTTATTATCCCAAATGCCCCGAATGCGGCGTTTCTACTGCAGACAAGACTATAGAAAAATGCCCCAGCTGTGGTGCAGCACGCAGAGAGAGAAAAAAGCACTCGGCAATGTCCGAAGATCTGTACCAGATCTATTCCGATCTGAAGGACACAACGAGCGACAAATTCACATTCCTCTTTGATGATTGCTTCGGATTCTCAACCGACCTTACAAATATGCTCCAGCAGGGCGACAGCGAAGGTAAGGGCTGTGTACTCGGCGGACTGTTCAAGCTCGGCGAATCCTACACAAATCTTCGTGATACATACTATGGTACAGTAGAATCATTCCTTGAGCCTTACAGAGCTTTAATGCAGAAGAACTGAGGATAAACAAGTCGATAATAACAACGAAGGCACCGCTTATGCGGTGCCTTAAGTTTGTAGAAAAAGTCTGTATTTTATAAGATAATGCAAATTCTCTATCCCTAACCCCAAACCCCTTCCCCGTGGGAAGGGGCTATTTTGCTGGGGCTACCGCCCCTAGACCCTGTCGGGGGCTACGCCCCTGCGACCCCATTTTCAGAAAACACAAAGGTTTCTCGACAGACTGAAGGCACCGCTTATGCGGTGCCTTAAGTTATATATGCCTGTTTTACACGGCATCTTTTTCTTCTTCCTTTTCTTCCATTGTTATAATTATAAACGCCACAGTCATAAACACGGCGCATATCATCACAGCCCACTGATTTATTGCTGTCACGCACAGATCGCCTGCGATAGCGCCGATGGCGAACATTGCGTTTATGCTGAAAAGAAGCAAGCCTTTTCTCAGATCGTCCCTGTTTTTATGAGCGACATATTCGCATATAGATGAAGCCGCTGTTCTCATATTGCCTATACACATTGTGGTGGCGCAGGCGTAGCTCTGCGGATATGCGCCTCTTATGCTTATCTTTCTGAATGCCTCTACCTGTGCGCCGCAGGCAAGAGAAATAATGCAGTTGCAAAGGATATTAAGCTCATACGGTATAAATGCCGCCGCAAAGAGTGCCGCCGCCTCGAACAGAATAACTATCTGCCGTCTGTGGAGTGCTCTGCCCTTGAAGATATGATGCACCGTCTGTGCAAGCACAACACCTGCTATAAATGCCATTACGGGAGCAAAATATCTGAGTGCGACAACAAAATTGCCTTTTGCCAGATTCACCGCCATAAGAAGAATATTTCCCGTCTGGGCATTAGCGAATACCTCTCCTCTGCACATATAGGAGTATGCGTCCATAAATCCTCCGGACATTGCGAGAATGTATACAAGCACCATAGAATTTTCGCAGACTCTGATTTTCTTTTTCATAACATCACCGATAGTAATTGTAGCACATTGCCGCATATCTTTCTATTGTTAAAAACAACAAAAATTATCATAGGTGTTACGGATGAAATGTAAAAAGTTAACGGGTTGCCTGAAGCAGCCCGTTAAACGATTGTCAATTGAGTTTATTGCCGCAATTCCGGCAGAATGCCGCCCCCGGAGTTACCGGAGTGCCACAATTGCCACAGAATGCCGGCGAAGCCTGCTGTACGGGAGCCGCTTGTGCCACAGCCGCCTGAACAGGAACTTCTGTGTTTGTATCCGCCTGCGGCACATCCTGCGGTATATCCTGCGGTGCTTCCTGTGAAACAGGCTGATACTGCGTATTATCCTGCGGTACTTCCTGTGAAACAGGCTGATACTGCGTATTATCCTGCGGTATATCCTGTGAAACAGGCTGATACTGTGCATTATCCTGCGGTACTTCCTGTGAAACAGACTGATACTGTGCGTTGTCCTGCGGTACTTCCTGTGAAACAGACTGATACTGTGCGTTGTCCTGCGGTACTTCCTGTGAAACAGGCTGATACTGTGCATTATCCTGCGGTATATCCTGTGAAACAGGCTGATACTGTGCATTGTCCTGCGGTACTTCCTGTGAAACAGACTGATATTGTGCGTTGTCCTGCGGTATATTCTGCGGCACTTCCTGCGGAATATTCTGCTGATACTGCTGGGGGTAGCCCTGCGGAATATTCTGCTGATACTGCTGGGGATAACCCTGCGGAACATTCTGCTGATACTGCTGAGGATAACCCTGCGGAACATTCTGCTGATACTGCTGGGGATAACCCTGCGGAACATTCTGCTGATACTGCTGAGGATAACCCTGCGGAATATTCTGTCCGTACTGCTGAGGGTAGCCCTGCGGAATATTCGGCTGACCGTAAGGCTGATAAGGGTTATAATGAGGTGCTCCCGCAGGTGCGGCTGCGCCTCTTATAAGACCGTTTGCGGCGTTGAATTTTCCTCTTGCTATACAGCTTACGATAAATGCGGCCAGTCCGAGCAAGCCTGCCGTAACAAAATACAAGGCATAAAACAATATAGACGTGCCGATATTTGCATCAGCTCCGAAAACCGACAAGGGCGACATACCGAATCTCGTAGGAGCTATCAAAAATCCGAGCACTGCTTTCAAAAATTCGTCAGCCGAATCAAAGAAACCGTCCGACGCCATATTAAACAACAATGTAATGATAAGGAATGCCAAAATGAGTAATATGCCGATGATAAAATCAATGACAGAAATCACCTGTGCGGCTGTTTTTGTTCCTCTTGCCTTTCCTTTTATGTAAAACGGTGCAAGAATAAAGCAAGCTATTGACGATAAAGCCACCACAATGGCAACTATGAATAAAACTGTCGGAAATGTCATATATTCCGAAAACATTTCTTCAATGTAGCCTGTCAGCTCTTGCACGTTCTGTGATCCTAACTCCATAATTTTCCTCCTTAATGACGGATAACTGTATTTTCCGTAAATTATTTCATCACATTAAATGTGATTTACAACACCATTTTAACACAGTTGATAACTCAAGTCAACACAAAATATATTGCCTTTTGGAGCTTAATGTGATATACTGTTTTTATATAAGCCGTCACACAGACTGTCGGCTTACAGATAAATGTACTTAATGAAAAACAAACAGAATATGATTATTACTATTACAGAGCAGTATGGCTGCTCATCCGGTTAAAGAAAGGCGGAACAAGATCATGTGTGGAATAGTAGGATATGTAGGCGCAAAAGAATGCACCGCAATACTTGTAAACTCACTTACGAAGCTGGAATACAGGGGTTATGACTCGGCAGGTATAGCCGTGTTTGAGGGCGACAGAATAAAAACCGTCAAGGCAAAGGGCAAGCTCAAGGAAGGGCTTATCAAAAAGCTCGAAAACGAGCCTCATTTCACAGCTACGGCAGGTATAGGTCATACACGCTGGGCAACGCACGGCGAGCCGAGCGACATTAACTCTCACCCGATAGGAAACGGCAGAGTATCAATCGTTCATAACGGTATAATCGAAAACTACCGCAAGCTGAAGGAATTTCTCATATCGAAGGGATACGGCTTTGAGAGCCAGACCGACACGGAGGCTGTGGCAAAGCTGCTCGACTACAACTATGACGGCGACCCTATAGATACAATAATCAGGACAATTGCCGATATAGAGGGTGCATATTCGCTCGGCATAATGTTCAGGGAGCATAAGAACCGCATATTTGCGGCAAGAAAAGAAAGTCCTCTGATAGTCGGCAAGGGAAATGGCGAAATGTTTATTGCGTCCGATGTTACCGCTATAATCGAATACACAAGAGAATACTATCTGCTTGAGCCGGGAGAGGTTGCGGATATAACAGCCGACGGCGTTACGTTCTATGATATGCACAAGAATGTCATAGAAAAGGAATTACAGGTTGCTACCTGGGATGTTTCGGCGGCTGAAAAGGGCGGATATGCTCATTTTATGCTCAAGGAGATATGCGAACAGCCCGACGCACTCAAAAAGACAATAAATCCCCGTATCAAGAACGGCTTACCCGACTTTTCAGAATGCGGTCTTACCGATGAAAAGCTGAGGAGCTATCACCATATCTATATAGTAGGCTGCGGCTCTGCAATGCACGCAGGCATGGTCGGAAAGTATGTTATCGAAAAGCTGGCACGCACTCCCGTTGTTGTGGATATTGCTTCGGAATTCCGCTACCGTGATCCTCTGCTTGCGCCGGACGATCTTGTTGTTATTATCTCGCAGTCGGGCGAAACCGCAGATACGCTTGCCGCTCTGAAGCTGGCAAATTCAATAGGAGCAGACACGCTTGCGATAATAAACGTGGTTGGCTCATCAATAGCAAGAGAAGCAAAGATGGTAATGTATACCCTTGCGGGACCTGAAATATCGGTATGCTCCACAAAGGCATATATGGTACAGGCGGCGTTTATGTATCTGCTTGCTTTCCGTGTTGCGTATGCAAGAAATGCAATTGACGAAGAACAGTGCAGACAGCTTATATCGGAGCTTTCACAGATTCCCTCAAAGGTACAGAAATGCGTTGACGATCAGACACAGTACCAGAAGGTAGCGTCCAAGCTGATAAGCGCAGACAGCCTGCTGTATATAGGCAGAGGTCTTGACTATGCACTCAGTATGGAGGGCAGTCTTAAGCTGAAGGAAATTTCCTATATCCACTCGGAAAGCTATGCCGCAGGCGAGCTGAAGCACGGCACTATCTCCCTTATCGAAGACGGTATGCCGGTCATCGCAGTTGCCACACAGCACGATCTTTACGAAAAAACGATGAGCAATATAAAGGAAGTAAAGACAAGAGGCGCTACCGTCGTAATGGTATGCGGTGAGGATATGAAGTTTGACGGGAACGATGTTGATTATCCCGTTATGCTCCCTCTTGCAAGAGATCTTCTTATGCCGCTTGTCGCTGTAGTACCGTTACAGCTTATCGCATATTATACTGCGGCGCTCAAAAACTTTGATGTTGACCATCCGAGAAACCTTGCAAAATCGGTAACGGTCGAATAATCACGGAAAAGGAATGTTCAAATGTACGATATAACAGGCGCAGTTTCTCTGTGGGATCATCTGGCTGAAACCTCAAAGCCGATAATAATATACGGTATGGGTGACGGCGCACAGAAAATACTCGATGTATGCTCCTTAAAAAATGTAAAGATATCGGGATTTATGGCAAGCGACGACTTCGTGAGAGGTCACAGCTTTGCGGGCTTTGAGGTGAAAAAGCTGTCCGATATTGAACGGCAGTTCGGTGACTGTATCATACTCGTTGCTTTCGGCACTCATATTGACGAGGTGATACAGCGGATCATTGCCATTTCGGACAGGCACGAATTATACGCTCCCGATGTCCCGGTAATAGGCGGAGGATTATTCACAAAAGAATACGCCGAGGAGCACAGAGCCGTGCTTGAAAGAGTTTACTCGATGCTTGCGGACGAGAAATCAAAACAGGTTTTCGACGGCTGGCTTGAATATCGTATAACGGGAAGGATACAGCCGCTTTTACGCAATCAGACGGATAAAGCGGAAGGATATGAAATTCTTGACCTCGGCGGCAACGAAACCTATGCGGATCTCGGCGCTTACAACGGCGACACGATAACCGAGTTTCTGGAAGTGACGGGCGGACAGTTCAACAAAATCTTTGCGATGGAACCTGACGGGAAGAATTACGCAAAGATGAAACGCATACACTACAAGCTGAGCCCCTATGATTTCAGAACGGTGAATGCTGGTGCGTGGAGCTGTGACACGGTCTGCGAATTCATATCAAAGGGCGGAAGGAATTCATCGCTTATCCCCTACGAAAAGGGAAAGCCTGTCAATCCGTCACGGATAAAGGAGATAGAAATGCGCAGTCTTGACAGCTTTGTAAAGGACGAGCGTATAACCTATATAAAATATGATGTTGAGGGCAGTGAGAGCGAGGCTCTTGACGGCAGTAAGACGGTAATAAAGCGTGACAAGCCGAAGCTGCTCGTTTCACTCTATCATCGCACGGAGGATATGTTCGCCCTGCCCATAAAGGTAACGGAGCTGAATCCGTCATACAAGCTGTATTTAAGACAGCACCCGTATATTCCTGCGTGGGATATGAATCTTTACTGCATATAAAACAATTCTGAAAGGGAAATGAATGAAAAAAATCGTACTTGTTATCCTGCTTGTGCTTGTTACCGCAGGAATAGGGCTTTTGCTGTATATGCTGCTTACACGCACAACTCCCGTGTACGCCGGCAGCAGCAGGGAAATTATAAGTGACGGCTCAAACTTTGCCGTTTCAGCAAGCTATTATTCGGGGCTTGACAAGGCAGAGGTCGATACTGCCCTGCTTGATGTGCAGGACGGCGTTGAGGGCGCATTGACGGCTTATGACGCAATTCTTGCAAAGGGAACGCCGGTGTTCCATCCCACCTTCAATATAGCCTTATCGGACTACGGAACGGGTTATTTTGCCGTGCAGGGATATGCGGAGGATATACCGCTCGATAATCAGAAGCAGGTAGGCTTCTACTGTGCCGACCTTACGCTTAATATATATACGGACGGAAACTCAAAGATAATATCCCTGCGGAACATAATGCCTACCGAGCTTACACGTCAGAATGTTACTCTTCCTGTAATATATGACGATGCGTTATCCGCAACCGCTCTTCTCAGCGACAGCACAGATTTTGATATGAGCCTTGCTTTTCTTGACGGCAAGACAAGCACTACGCTGACGTTTGAATGGACGTATAATGTACGCTGCAGTGTTCCGCTGAACCTATCGGGGCTTGACGAGCAGACGGTGAGCGCCGACATTACATTCACTAACAACAACGGTGTTGTGACAGCCGCCTTTGCAGGTTAATGCAAAAATTAAAACTAAGAGTTGCACAGATTAAACATTTAATGGATATTTTATAGTTGCTAATCGCCATAATTATGTTACTGTGCAACGTTTTTTTGACGAAATTGCATAATTCTTTGCAAGAAAACGAAAAAACGCTTGCAAAACAGCTTCATTTGCATTATAATTAAAGCATGGGTGCAGTGAAAAACTGCGTTAAAATTCTTTATTATAAGGAGTTTGCGATAATGGAAAAGAATGAACTGATAAAGCTGAATGAAGAAGCTAAAAAGCAGTATGACGAGCTTTGCAAGCAGGGTCTGAAGCTGGATATGTCAAGAGGCAAGCCCTCTCCCGCACAGCTCGATTTATCACTTGATATGCTGACGCATTGTCTTGACGGTGATTATATGTCGGAAACCGGAGTTGACTGCCGTAACTACGGTGTGCTTGACGGTATAGAAGAAGCAAAAAGACTTTGTATGCCTATGCTCGGTGTTGCTCACGATGAAATAATCATCGGCGGTAACTCAAGCCTTCAGCTTATGTACGATACAATGGCAAGAGCGATGCTGCTCGGCGTTCTCGGCGGCGACAAGCCCTGGGGAAAGAACGAAAAGGTAAAGTTCCTCTGCCCCGCTCCCGGTTATGACAGACATTTTGCTATCTGCCAGAGCCTCGGCATTGAGATGATTACGGTACCTTATACTCCCGACGGTCCCGATATGGACGTTGTTGAAAAGCTGGTAAGCGAAGATGAGCTTATCAAGGGTATCTGGTGCGTACCTATGTACAGCAACCCCGATGGCATCACCTGCTCAGACGAAACGGTAAAGCGTTTTGCTAACCTTTCGCCTAAAGCAAAGGATTTCAGAATATTCTGGGATAACGCTTACTGCGTTCATCACCTTACAGATACTCCCGACACTCTGCTGAACCTTCTTGAAGAAGCTAAAAAGACAGGCAAGCAGGATATGGTATTTATGTTTGCGTCCACATCGAAGATTTCGTTCCCCGGCAGCGGTCTTGCATTCATCGGTGCGAGTGCGGAAAACATCAAGTTTATCAAGAGCCAGATGACATTCCAGACTATCGGCTACGATAAGCTCAACCAGTTAAGACACGCTCGTTTCTTCAAGGATTTTGACGGCATAAAGGAGCATATGAAAAAGCACAGAGCTCTAATCGAGCCTAAGTTCAGGATTGTTCTTGATATGCTCGACAAGGAGATTGCCCCCACAGGCTTCGGCTCATGGCACAAGCCCAACGGCGGTTATTTCATCTCGTTCAACGGTCTTGAAGGCACGGCAAAGCGTACTGTTGAGCTTTGCAAGCAGGCGGGAGTTGTTCTGACAGGCGCAGGTGCAACTTATCCTTACGGCAAGGATCCTCACGACAACAATATCCGTATCGCTCCGACGTATCCTACCGAGGCAGAGCTTGCAAAGGCTATGGAGGTATTCTGCGTTGCAGTAAAGATTGCGGCTACCGAATCGCTTTTAAAGTGATTTCTCTTTCATAATGTTGACGAAACATTAAAATCGTGTTATAATAATAGGGCTGATTTACGTCAGCCCTTTATATTTACGCCTGTAGCTCAGCTGGATAGAGCAATAGCCTCCGACGCTATGTGTCGTGCGTTCGAATCGCATCAGGCGTGCCAAAAAACTGCATCGCAATCAACCGTATTTGATTGCGGTGCTTGTTTTTTGTTGTCAGCCTTGCGAGGAGAACGCACAGGTGCGTCTCGAATCGCATCAGGCGTGCCACGTCGGAACGAGTTACGCTTGTTCCGATTTTTTATGCTATAAAAAATCAGTCACCCGCTCCACTGTTCCTCCTTTTCGCAAAAAAGTAACGCTCGGCAAGGCTGCTCACTTGTACTGCACTCGTCAGCCTTGCCATCGCTGACAACTTTTTTGCGGTCACCGGCTTTGCACCACAATCAACCGTATTTGATTGCGGTGCTTGTTTTTTGTTGTCAGCCTTGCGAGGAGAACGCACAGGTGCGTCTCGAATCGCATCAGGCGTGCCACGTCGGAACGAGTTACGCTTGTTCCGATTTTTTA